>Ga0099824_1005218_pt1 | contig 18390 bp, 5 predicted proteins | sample SiratrowhiteBW_FD_76837 | JGI IMG/M metagenome (GOLD analysis project Ga0099824, IMG submission 76837) | Root nodule microbial communities of legume samples collected from California, USA - Siratro white BW | ecosystem: Host-associated > Plants > Roots > Nodule | place: USA: California... | reverse complement strand
GGCAGTTTCTTTTTCTCTCCCCCCCCCCCCACTGCAATTAATTTATTGTTCCAATTCTCAATTGACGATAACAAAATAAATAAAATCCAATTTTGATTTTCCTATTTCTTTCTATCTATACAGTTTTTTAACAGGGACGTTTAGTTTTTTTTATACATTAATAGCTTTAATTTTATGGTTCAAATTAAGAACCAAATTGTTAAAATATTAGTGTTGATTTACTCATAACACCTTTTAATTGATGCTCTTCAATAATTATTATGTTCGGTTTACTGTGATAGAAGACAGCATGAATGTTAACGTTAAAATAAAAAGGAGAATTGTGATTTAGAAAAACAAAATAATAATAATAATGGGTTGATCCTCCCTTTCACCCAAGTTTTGTTTTCTTTCCCTTAAAATAGCACACTAAATTACAGGATTTAACTAGTGTTTTTGAACATTAAGAAATTTTTCTAAAAAAGATTTTTCATTAAATACTATTTTGAGGAAAATTTGTAGTTACATTCATAAAAAAAAAAAATAGAATCACTACTTGTAACAATTCAAGTTAACACGAGACAGATAAAAAAAAAACATATTAATATATAAACAATAGCTTTAACTTTGACCATGTTTTTCCTGTATGTTAGTGTTAGTATGAACAAGCTAAGAGCATTGAATATATCAAATTTGGAAGCAACTTTTAGAAAACAATATGTAAGATGTCTGATAAAGCAAAGTGATTCTAAAAGAAAGATATGATTGATGTGTTGGATAGAAAGTAGGTGTAATTATCAAAAACTTACTTGAGTAACTTGTTCATAAGTGAAAAGGAATGGTAATCAAATTTGTGTCACAAACATAATAAGTGAGTTTTAGCCAAGAGATAGTTTTTGATAAAAGGATGTGAGAGTAGTTAAGATAAGTCATTTCTTCATAAGTAAGCTTTAGTTGTAGGATGTTACAAGTGTCTCTACATCAACAAATCAATTTATTCATTTAGGAGAAAGATGTTAAAGTTTCTTGAAGTAGTGATTAGTTATAATTGTCCATAAACAAAAAAACTTTGATAGTCATTTATACCCCAATTGAATAAATTTAATTCAAATATTGTAATCACCATTTATGTGATAGACACTGATAATGACTTTCAATTCCAAGGTGGCAATATATTTGTTCATCCATCTTTTAATACCAGTCCTTGTCCTCTAAACTTCTTTTTAAGATTTTTTTTTCTTAATCCTTAGAACCTTTTCTGATTTGTATTTCTTGACTTTTTTTTATAATTGCAACTTTGAACAACAACCTTATTAAGTTTCTGTCACTCATTCTTTAGAAATGATTAATTTTGATCACTATATTAGATAAGTACATAAAGAAATATGGTTTCCTTTAAAAGTTGAAAACATATTTTATGGTTTGATGAAAAAAAAAGTCTGAAATCCTAAATATTCTAATTCTTAAAAAATACTTAATTATTATTTGAATTATTGTGAAAAGTTTATTATGAAAATTAATTCAATTTCGATTTTAGATACAAAACTTTCAATGTTCTAACAATTAAAAAAGAATTGAAACAATGAAAAAGAGTTCATTTTTAGTAGTTTTTTTTTTTTTTTTCATAAAAGCACGGCACATTGAGTGGTTTATTAAACTTTTTACATTTGATACATTTGCTTAAATCTTATTTCCTAAGTTCCTTTTCAAATGTCTTTTAATTTAAAATATTTATATATTTATAAGATTTCTATTTTACTCTTTTTACTTCTACATTACACTAAATGCATATACGTATACCAATTAAAGATTAAATGAAGAATAAGAATATAAATTACAAGTAATTAATGTTGTTTTGATCTTTATAGATGATATTTGAATAGAAAAAAAACAAACCTAATTGAGACATTTTTTTTACACTACAATTGAAGTATTCTTTTAGGAATACCCTTAGTCAAGTTTAGTTCTAGTTATAAGACAGTCATTATTTTCTTTTAGAAATAAATTTTCTACCGCAATTAGAGGTATTTCTGTAATATTTATTATTGTTTTAGACATGACTCAGGTTTGGCTATAACAGTCTAGAGTGTTTGGCGATATAATTGAAATTTGGACCATTCATATATGTTTTTTTGTACTATTTAAAAATTAAATAAATAAATAAAATCCTACATTGCATACTTTTATCATATTTCAAAATGTTTTTATACTAAAATCTTCCTAAAACTTACAAGTGGCTACTAAGAGGTTTAAAACTACTAGACTGGACTTCACAGGCTTTAATTTTTATTTTTTTTTACACAACCTTTATTTATTTGCCTTAATATTTTTTTCCTATCCTTATCTTCTTCTTTTTTTACTGATTTGTTAATGTTACTGTTAGGTTATTCCATTTCATAAAATTGTGGCATGTTTACTTCCCATGACTTTTTATTTGACCATTCACATCTTTCTCTGAAAATTCGAGATTATCTTTTTCGGTGGGATCATCTAATGTTTGTACTTACTTATATAATGTAAGATTCAACGTTTCTTAGAAATACATTTTAATGAAAAAAATAGAAAATCTAAAAATAGATTATAATTTTTCATTTTTATGTTGAATATAATTTTATTTCTCTAAAACTCTATTTTTTGTGAACTTTATAAGTTTAAAGAAAAATCAAGATATCGATGTGCTATTAAATTATATAAGGTAAAAAGAAGATGATTAAGTTTATCTGATGAGATTGTTTGTTAAAGAATTTCATTTTTTATCTTTTCTTTTCTTTTTTGGATGTTTGTAAAAGGAATCTCTTCTAGAGTAGATTACGCTCAAAACATCATAGTCTTGATGATAGTGTATGGATTATTAAAACATTTGAAACATGTAACTTCGTGTGAGTACTAAAGGGATTGCTAGAGTTAAAGAGTGGATTTGATGCTTCCAACCTCTTTAAACAAGTGTCTTGATGAAGATTTTATCATTGTTGTAATTCTTAAGAGTTAGAGATTGTGTGGATGAGTTAATAATATTTGATCTTGATAAATTATATTTTAAAATTAGTTTCAAAATATTTAAATTGACTTTAATGAAGGATAAGTGCTTTCATTTGATTAAAATCTCTTTTTAACCTGCCGAAATGGTCATGCTTTGTAAGAACACATGATTAAATACTTTATTTCAAGCAATTAAAATACAATTCAACCAATTGGAAAGGCTATTAGAGCCACAATACTTTCTGGTTCAATCAGTTAAAAGTATTTCATAACCTATTTAGAGCACATATATAAAAGATAATATATTTTTATTTAAATAATATAGATAGGTATTTTAGTAAATGTATTATAAATTCCACTATACCGAGCTGTGATGTGCACGACTGGAGTTGCACTTCTTGGTGAGTGCCACAGTTTTTTTGCTTTCAAAATAATGTATAAACAAAATTGAAGGTAACCTTTTAGAGGCACTACAGTGAAGAAATGAAATATTAGTTCAGTTGCTTAAATTGGAAAACGTAAAAGTAGGTGATGTGTATATATGGGTTCTACTTAAGCAATCCAAATGTGGTTCACTGCTGAAGTTGGTATGTACATGTGAAAAAAAATATTTTGACAAATCGTAAGAAAACTAAGATAAATTTAACTTTAGATAAAAAAAAATTCCTATAATCTCTTTTAGAAGTGTTTACAGACTTCATCATGACATCAATCCACCTAAGCATCAAAGTTAAACAATTGTATGTTTATTAATTTATTATTTGATTATGTTTTTATCAAATGTCAAAGAAAATCAGAATTAAAATATTGGTAAGGATTAAAAAGTAAGCTTTTATTTATGGTAAGTACCCTTTTATAAAAGATCAAATTTTGTTTTAAATATCGTCTATAGTAATCATGCATCTGAGTGTAGTCAATTATTTTTAAAGTAAATGAAATTATGTATACCATATTTGTTTTTCAGTTGGAATTATATATTACTTGAACTCAAAACTTGTTTCTTGATCAATTAAGTTCAACTAAATATAATCTTAACATTTGAAAATAATTCAAATATTTAAGATAATGTTGAATCTCTATCGGATTGAAAAAGTCTCCAAAATTCATGTTTATCCTTTTGGTTTTCGTCTCAATATGTTGACTAAACCACCTGTCCCAACAAAAAATTTGACGTGAGAAAAATTTCTTGCTCGGTTTTTGGGATACAAGATGATGATATTTGACTATGCAATTGACCTCTTTTTTTAGGACACATGCGGATTGAATTATCTATCAAGTAAAGTTTGATTCTAAGTTAGAATGTTCAACCTACAGTTCACATTATATGTGAAACGAATCACATCCCCTCCACAAGTGGAACTCAAGATTGATTGCTACCATCTAAGTATGTGAAACGAATTCCAAAATGCACTGACCTCAAGAAACTCAAGCATGGTTGTGCCTGGTGGATTTTGCAACGAGATGGGGAATTGCACATGGCAGAGTACAAGTTGATCAAAGATTTTTGCCCACAGAAACTGCAACTTATCCTTGTTTGTGAAGTGATAGGAGACAAGCATTTATAATGATAATATGGAGCTGGTGGTCAGGCATAGGCTTGGAAAACGATAAACCCCTCATCTCTTAAGACTAATTATAATTCTTCTCCTACTACACCTGCACGTACTTCAAACCATCATGCACTCTACTTAGGATACTCAAAAACAAGCCCTTTTGCTACACTTTTAGCTCTTCCAGTGCCAAATAGCTTGCTCACAATGGCCAATGCAAAATCTGTTACAGTGGCAAGCCCCTCACTAGTGATCAAATTTCCATCAATAACTACTTTGGCCCCATTTATTGCTTCGTCAGTAACCTTGTCTAAGGAGGGATGAGCTGTGGCCCTCTTGCCCTGCAACAGCAACAAATTTCTCATTTCAGTGACGATTTCCTCTAGAATTAGATCAGGAAAAAAGCACAATACTAACACTAGGGCAGTTAATACCTTAAGTAAACCTTGTTTATTTAGAATGGCAAGTGAAGAACAGATCGCCCCATATATTCTTCCAGTTGAATTTTGTTCTTTAAGAAGCTTCTTCAGAATTCTTGATTTGCTTAGTCTTTCAGCACCAGCAGTTCCTCCCTAAAAATTCATGAAAATCTCAGCAACAAAAAGCAATAGGTGGGACAAAAACAATCATCAGATTTTGCAGATGACAATCATAAACTAAATATACTGAGTCGAGAGCAACTGCAATGAAAAACCCTAAAAATTGAAGGAACCCTAAGAAAGATAATCATATAAAAACCCTAAAAATTGAAGGAATCCCAAAAAAGATAATCATAGAACACGATATAATTGTGACCATTCATTTTCACTCTTTGCTCTATGCACATTGTATGTGATTTTTGTTTGTTGGGGAGAGGGGGAGAGGCTGCTAGTGATTTATATGTTTGGAAAGTTTTAAAATAGGGATGGATTTAACTTTGAAATTTTGCCGTGCTTATTTTGGAAATCCACTAAAATTTAGTTGGATTTGAGTAACCTTTATTTAGTTTCAGTTGAGTGTTTAAATTGGTAGTTTCACCTTTACTTGTTTACCCACTCTACCTATTCTAGTTAAAGATAAATGAAAACAAAATGAACTCCATTCAATTTTAATGTGTTCCAAACACAAAATTAATTTATAAAGCAATTGAAATCCTATTTTCTACAATGCGTTATAAACACGAGAATCGATTTCCAAATCAAATCAAATTTGAATGATCCAAAACTCAATAATAAAGACTTCTAAGGTCTACTATGGCACCATGGAAAAATGCAGTAACTCGTTTATTTTCAGAATTTTATCTTACTGGAAGAATAATCAAATCATGTGCTGACTCCTGAGCGTCCCTAATTAATATATCAGCAACAATTTTCGTTCCTTGTGAAGCCAAAACTTCAAGAGATTTCTCAACTGAGGCAACTATGACATTAGCTTTGGCTCGCCTTAGAATATCTACCACAGTCACTACTTCAATCTCTTCAGAACCATGTGCAATTGGTATGAGGACCTGGGCATCATAATGTATAACTGTATGTGTAAGTCAAGACCTTTATTTCAGAAGGATGGACAGCTGAAGTCTTCCCAAATTATACACATGAAAGTTAGTAATGACTTACACTAGGGGTGTGATGGCCAACAGACCAGTCAACTTTATTGAACTCCTTCTTAGTTGCATTATCATCATCCGTTCTAATCAACTATTATAAATAAGAAAGAGTATTGGATCAGGCACAGAACTTAACTGATCAGACAACACATGAAACATCAGAAAGAACAATAAAAGATGTTAATTTTTATAAATGTGATAAAAAAAAATATTGGATCCAAATTTAAAAGCATAGATTTCAAGCACATTCGTCATTCTGTATTTTTTTTTTTTTTTCTCCTATTCTTTATAATTTAGTCATATTTTTAAACAATGTATGATTTCAGAGCACGTCCCCTCAATAAAAGGTTGGATATTTCATACGTGAAAGTAGATATCTACAAATGATCCAATAATGGGGGTGATACAATAGACCCAATAACAATTGTTCATACTAATAGACTTGGTGCAGTTACAAATTGAACCTGAAAAAAGGTTTGCCCCTGGTGTGTCATTACAATAAAGGCTTAATTTTAACATGAATAATTGGCAATACCGAACAACTGAATCCTACTTAATGCTTTCTTCAAGTGGTCACTAAATTTGCATTTCCTTTTATTTTTATTGCAGCGTATACTAATTCAATGTCAGGTACCATTACCTTTCAGCACGGTATTAGCCAGTAAAGAAAACAAAGAAACAACTGCATACAAGCACATAATACGATTACAAAAAGGAAGGGAAGCAATCTATTCCTTTCAGGCAAGAAAGATGCTAATAAAAACAGATTACCAACAATTCTGCAACCTCCCTAGCAACAGACTCCCCGAATAGCTGCTCGGCCAAGGACAAAGCAAACTGGTAAGTAGTTCCCGGCCCTGGGCTGGTTGTGAGTCCTCTGGAAACCTGAAGGTTTGATTTAACGGCCCAAAAGGTTGGAAGGCTGTCGAAGAATGCGGGGTGACAAGTTATCTTGCATGACAAACTAGAGGATATTAGCCTTATCCAAATACAAACAAAAAACAGCATAATGAAAATACAGCAAAAATTATAGCGTGTATACGCAATTCCAATGGTAATAAACAATTTATGTAAAAAACTTAATTAGAATGCACTAACAGTAAAATGCCATTTGATTATAGATTGGTATGCATAACAAGATTGTTCACTTTCTTTACTTTAAATTTCCACATGAATTTAATATGCATACATACATATACATACATATATATACATACACACACATAGTATGTACATATATTGTCGTTGTACAATTATTTTACACAAACATCCAACTAGTCTGATCGTTTTACCACATCATCCATCCTTTTCATTACTATGATGGGATGACAGGATATGTTCTAATTGGATGTATAAGCAAATATTTTGTGCTTAGAATGTATTAATATAGATTAAGCTCTTTCCACAGCAATCTTGATGGATACCACCACCCTATTAGGGCAACAACAATTTCATTTTTGGTTTCTAAGGTTATTCTTTTTCAGAGGTAATCCTATTCTAGATTTAGTCCGACAGACACTAAATGTGATTCATTTCCATATTGGCGCAACTTAACCTACAAAATCAGCTTGTAAACTAAGGTTTACTCATATATGTGTACTCTATTTTACCTATATCCTATGGAATCTCCAACCGTGGGGATTCAAATATTAGTTCCTCCTGATGTGGGAGACTAACCCTTCTGCTAGACTCAACCACCATTGGATAGCAACAGTAATTTAAAACCATGGCAATAAATATTGATTGTATTGAAATCCAAGTCAAGCAAAGCACCTTCTTTCTCTTCAAAAGGCCCCATGGCAAAAGGGTGACAGCGGGAGCAGCACAAATAGCTCCATAGAGCCTATTTTCCTCAGCTTGTTTGCTAGTGATTTTTCGCAGAGCTTCGCAATCCCGTAGTCTAGCAGAGCCAGGCATTCCTCCCTGTCACTCGCAGTTAATACTACCATCAACAACACAAGAACCAACCAACGCTAACACTAACAGCACTACCAATAGCGGTTTCGGTTAGAGAACTAACGGGTAAAGCAACGAGGTCAAAAATTTGATCTGAACACGTGGAAATGTCGGTGTCGGCGACTAATTTGGTGCCTCCGGCGGCTTCTACTTGGAGCAGCGGCTCCACGGAGGCGACGGTCACTTCAGCGCCGGCGCGTCGCAGGACGTGAATCATGATAACGGCTTCCATTTCTTCGGTGCCCAAACCGATGGGAACCAGAACCTTCTTCGGAGGGATTGCATCGGGTGCTGTTGCTGGGGGAGAGACAGAAAGTGTGGCTTTCGGAGTGAGTGTTCTCTGCCGCGGAGGCTTGACGGTGGCGAAGGGTGTGCGTGCGGCGACGGCGGAGGTGGTGACCGGAGAGACGGTGGCGGACGGTTGAGGCATTAGCAGCAACGACATGAGGATTGTGGACTCTTGCTGCAATGCAACTCACTCTCTGACACTCTGGTTTAGATTAGATTACGACCAAATTTCAATGCTTCTTCTAGTTTTGATTCTGTTGGTATCAATGTTTTTCTTTATTTTTAAATTTTATAAAAATTGAAAATACTTATTTTAGTATTTTATAAAATTTGTAAATTTTAATTTTAGTGGTTATAATTTTTTTTAATCTCCGTATTTATTTTAAGAAAGATGGATAATGTTTATTTTATAGTCTTAATATTTTTTTATATAATTTATATTCGCATTATATCATAACACAACTAATATGTATTACCTAAAAATATGTCTAATATATAAATATTACTATTTATTTAGTATTATATAGTATTACGGATTGCTAATTTGTTTCTAAAATAAATCAGAATAAAAATGTATTTAAATAGCACCACCACAAAATTATTCACTGTATATGGTAAAAACCTGCGAGAGGATCTCAACTATCAATATTATTTTCTGTTTAATCAGCTACTCGTCTGCAGGGTTTTGTTTTTCTGTATATTTAATAAATATATATAAATAAAAATTATTCAATTAATAAATTATTTATAATATAATAATATAAATATTATTAATATACTTTTTGTAATTTAATAAAATATGCCAAAAGTTTAAAATTATTAAAAATCACTTTTAATATATAAAAATATTTTAAGTTTATGAATATTAAAAAATATATAAAATACAATTAATAAAAATAATAATAAATATATTTCATAAATATTTAAAAAGTATGTATATAAAATGAATAAAAATATTTAAAATATTAAAGCTTATAATTAATAATTATTACTATTTGATTTAAACATATTAGTATTATTAAAGATATTATCAAATAAAATTAATAATAATAATAATAATAATTCATATTATTTAAACATTATGTTAAAATTAATAATAAAATTGTTAATTTTATCTAATTTTATATTAATTATTAAAAAATTACTAGTTTAACAATTTATATAGACTATTAAATTTATTAGTAATAATCTATTTTTAAAATTTATAATTGAATTTAATTATAATTTATGCTAATATGCTTTTAAAATTAATTGATTTTATTATTATTATTATTATTATTATTATTATTATTATTATTATTATTATTATTATTATTATTATGGTATATATTTGATTACTTTATAAATCTTTCAATGATATGAAAATAATATTATAGATATAAAATTTAGATAAAAAAGAAAGTTTATGAAGTATATTGAGTAATAAAATTAATTTCAAAGAGATATTTATCAAATTTTTTATTAGTTAAAATAAATTTTAAATTTGAGTATATAAATATTATATTATATTTTAATCTCTTCATAATAATATCTAATATCAAATGAAGATGATGTCTATTATGTGTTGAGTTTCTTCTCAGTGGTTGTTCTTTGGGGTGTTTGTTCTTCGACTATGTCTTGATGTTGGACAGTGGCACGAAAAACATTATTGCATACTCATAATTTGGCATATTCCATTCCGGGTAGTGATATTTTGACACCACTATTCATCTTTAACACCATTTAACACTAATATATATTATTATTTTATTCATATATAATATTTTATTAACAAAATATAGTGTCAAATAGAAGTATAATATGAATAATGGTGTCAAACTAATTTTTTCCATTCTATAATTTGGAAATGCAACACTAGAACTTCGGCTTTTTCAATCTAAAATTAAAAATCCACTTAGTAAAGGAATTGCTTGTAAGCATGGGTCGATGTTCTAACATTTGTTGCAAAATAATTTTGACATCAAATCATTCAAACTTAACAAAAATGAATCTCGTATGTAACTCATAGTTGATTGTGGTGGAAGTGACTTGTACTCAAGAGTTTTGTCTTCAAAAATCGGATAAAACTAAGTGGAGAACGTGTTTATTTCATTTGCATAGGTCATTGGTTCCTTGCACCTTGAAGTAGTTGTGGCAAATACAAGAAATAAATAGAATTGACTATGTACCATTCCATGTATTTTGGTATGTGGAACAACTATCCTCCTTGTATCATATTATCGATCAATGTTAATTTATGTTTGTTATTCTACACATTGATCCATTGTGCATGTTTTGTGACCCAATTCTCTTTCTTATGTCAATTTTATGTAGTTTGTCCAAATTGATGAGTAAGGAAGGAATTTCTTGTAACAGATCAAAGTGTAATTTTAACATGTTAGATTGTTGTCATTCAACCATTGCAAAACAAATGATCACAGTGCACGATATCCACAATTATGCTTCCCTTTAAGCTTTAGTCGGTATTAACATCTCCAAGTCATGATATGGAGCCTATATAAAAATTGTAATAAAGTGACTCTTGTTATGAACATTATAATTGAATATAATATTAAAAAAGAAGTATAAAAAAATCTGAGATTGTTTTTTGTACCTAATCTCCTTGAATGTGATTTATTCTAGCTTTATACCCATCTAAGTATTGTGAGGTACATCCCCAAAAGTTTAGTAGTGTGTCACCACTCCATTTCTACACAAATGGGTAAATTGGTTCAAGGTTGGAAATAGGTGTGATGTAAGACATGCTATTAGAGCAAGAGTCTGACACCTTGTGATTTTGATTAAGTGATTAAACTAACAAAACATAAATAAATGAAGTTACATTTGAGAGACATAAAGGAAAAGAGCAGATAATGCAAATGTGAGTGTTTTGTCTAATAAACAATAAGAACACTCATTCTGCTCCATCGTATGGATGATTGATAATGATCAGACGATTAGTACAATCAAGACTCTAAGGTGACATGTACTCAAAGAATATTCTTGAAGTTTAAGTATATAATGTAAATAATCTCTTCACCATTTGTCGTCAAATAGATATGCGCCAAATAGAAGCTTCATTCAAATATCTCTTGAGATTCGAGCTAAGCTGCAATGTCCACCAACCATCCTAACACGAGCAACATTCAACTATGACTCAACTGCTTGTCCCGTATGATGTGTATTTTTACCATTGTTTAATGTAAAATGTTTTACTATTGAAAAAGATGAGTACTGTCAATTATCAAGAAGGTTATGTAAAGAAGAAGAGAGCAATTAGTGTTGTATGGAGAGCATTTAATGCTTTTCAACATTCAAGCTTGTTAGACAATAAAGGAAGAAGGAGAAGCATCTAAATGACTTTGAAGTTACTCAATGACTAGATAAAATAATGGAACAACTACTTTCTTAGAACCTATATGAACCTATATGAAGGCATGCTTCCAAGAGAAGAAAAAGAAAGAATAATCATCATTTTACAAGTATTGAAATTTTGCTTAATTTTCTCTCTCATAAAAGCTTTGAAGAATACTTGATGGAAGCATTCAATCAAGAAGTAGAAATAGAAAAATTCTTAATATGGAAGTTTCCAAAAGTATAATTATTTAATTTTTATTTATGGTTTTTAATTTAAACAAGAAATGTAAAAATAAGTTTTTAAAATTTAATTAAATGATATTAAAAATAACTATATATTTATAAAGTTAATATAAATTTTTAGTTAATTAAAATCAACTAATGTAATGTGATGATTATATATATAGAATATTTCTAGTAGATTATTTTAAAATAAATTATTAAATTTATTAATATATGGTATTTATAATATGTATTATAAAAATAATATTTTAATTTTTTCATTTTATCATTAAATAAATATTATTGTATTATTATATTTAATATAATTTTTAGAATTTTATAATAAAATATATTAAAACTTTATTTGAAATTATAAGAAGAATTAATTAAAATATTATTATTATACCTTTAAGTTGACTAAAATAATTATTTAACATTCAACATATTTATATAAATGACTAATTAAATTAAATAAAAAGGAAGAAATAGATTGAAAGAATATAAACATAATTAATAAATTCAAAGGAAACACTTAAACTTGAAAACATGATTGAGTTATATTTGTGAAGTTTTATGTTAAATAGATTGCAAGTTTTTCACTATACTATATCGGATGAGTTATCAGTAAATTAACTTTAAACTTGAATTTTAGGAAGATCTTTTTTATAAATCTCTCATTTCAAAAGTTAATTACAAATTAACTAATAACATGAAATATAAAAGGGACAAAAGGTTAGAAATATACCCACTAGATAACTTTATATTGTTTTGTCTAACAAATTCATTTCAAAATTCTTGATTAACATGATTAAACTTTATATTGTTTTGTCTAATAAACTCATTTCAAATTCTTGATTAATATGATTAAGTTTCACTATTGCAAACTATTATTTGGACCAAACCATTTATAACAAATATTTTTTTTGTACCCAACCACTTTTAGTTAAACATGAGAATATTTTAGACCCAAATAATGTATTATCTAAAACACAAACACTCCAAACTAAATAGAGTATTGTTTGGTAACACAACCACTTTTGACTAAACAGGAGTATTATTTAGAACATAAATTACTCTTGACTAAGATCTAGTATTTTTTTTAACACAATCACTTTTGACTAAACCACTTTGTTAAACAAAGGGTGTGATTTACAAAATCACAGGTTCTTAATAAAATAGGATAACTTCCTAACATGAATACAATATGATAAATACTTTTTTTAGGACATTGTGAACACATTTAGTGTTCTTGCTCATACACAGTGTACTATAGGATCAACCAACCGACCAATCCAAGTATTTGAACCAACCGACCAATCCAAGTATTTGCACTTTGAAGTGTATAAGATTCGTTGGCCGACTGAGATTGATCTTCATAGACTGACCGAGATCCTTACATCTCGGCATCTCGGTCGGCACCAGAAACCTTCTTAATGACATGTCACTGACAACAAACACGTGACGATTGCCACCTAGAGCATGCAAAAGAATATATGGGGGACCCGAAGTTAGGCCTCTAGCCCACTCACCAAAGACCCATTTATAAGTCTATAAATAAGAAGATAATTCAAAGCATAAGGTACTATTACTATAATCCTAAACACTCTATAATACTCGGACTGTTGACTAACTTGAGCATCAGAGAACTTGCAAGGACCCCTCCCGGGACCGAGAACTGAATCAAGAGCAGAATAAAGCAACATCTTGAACTTGGAAGAATTTAGAACCGATTGAAGACTCATTGATCATTTAGGCTAGCCATTCGTGCAGTAACCAACTGTGGAGTGTATAAACCAGTTCAACTTTTATCCAAATCTTAAAACACTCACGGAACCAACCGTGGAGTGTATAAATCAATTCAACTTTTATCTAAAAGCTTAAAACACTCAAGGAACTGACTATGGAATGTATAAATGAGTTCATCTCTCAAAGTTGAAAACACTCATGGAACTGACCGTGAAATGTATAAACCGATTCATTTTTCAATCAAAAACCGAAAACACTCATATAAACAGACCGCGAAGAGTATAATAAAACAAGTTTAGCCGAAGGGCGACCGTTCCTACAAAGTATAAATGTGTTGAATTAACTTGCAAAACTTCTAAGTTGGCAAAATTAGCACATTATAGGGCCAACCAATCACGCATTCTATTAAATGTTATAAGTTAACTCTCAGAAGTCAGACACGGCACATCAATCCACAAATATATAAAAAAAACAAAAGCAATGTAATAGCAAAGGCAAGAGCTCGGGTTAAACAAGAAATTCACTATCCATTAAAGGTAATGTTCATGATTACACAAAATAGACTAACCTAAAGGCCATCAAAATGTCTTAAAAGCTAACAAAAAATGAGAGCAAATCCTAGAAAGGCCACCAAGTCAGATAGGGTAACAATATATGCTTTTGGCATGGATAACCCCTCCTCAGCCATCTCCTCTTCCTCTTCCTTATCTAGAATGTCATCCATCAAAATGTCATTGATCACTATGAGCTCGCCTTTATAGAAATTTGAACGGTTAGAGTGGCCCCGAGAGGACTTATGTTCTTTCTTTTTCTTATAATGCGTTTCAAAGCTCGTCGCTGAGGGTTGAAGTGGTACAGAAGGTGGTCAGAAGGGCGAAGGAACTGCAATAGTGACCGGTTCGACCTATTCAAGAATCATTTCAGCAACCACATTCTTGCCCTTCTCGATTGCGCTGGGCTGCCTTTCCTTCAATAAGTTTTTGATAATCTTGTTGCTCTTGGGATTCATTGCAGTGAGAATATCTACAAAAAAAAATTAAGAGTTAGCAAGCGATCATGAAAAACTCATAGAATAAACGAAAGAACATACTGAGAACACCGTTGCTCAGATCTTCGCACCAAAAGGTTCCGAGGAGTCCTCGAGTGGAAATGCGCCGAGGAAGTTTGTCTAAAACTGAGAGGGTCGCCAAGTCCTCGTCCACATGGTCGATCTCGGGCAAACTTGTTACCAAGTAGGGGACTTAGTCTAGTACAGTAGGAACTTGAACACCTTGCTATCATATACATACAAACGACCTCCCCCCTCAAACAAAAATTTGAAAAACCCATCTTTAAAATTCTTATAAGATGAAGTGTAGGGGTCAAGCAGATGGTTCCTAAACTAACTAATCAAAGATAACCAACTAACCTTTTTTTCCCGACCGGGTACAATAATGGTGAAGAAAGATGGGAGGAGTGGCCTTCAACCCCAAGGTCGAGCACAGAATCTCAAATACTCTAAGATAGGTCCAATTATTAAGGTGAAGCTAAGAGGGTGCTACGTTCAAGGTACTCAACACACTCATGCAGAACTCGTCTAGAGGAAGCCAAACACAGAAATCTCTTATTACGTGATAATACATATAGAAAAATTCAACAAGTGACGTCCCCCAACCGTGATATACTAGGTTGGACGAAGAACATCGATGTGAAGAAAAAGCATGATCCAAAAATGAGGAATCTAAAATACCTACAACATCTACAAATAGCTTAAGGGAGGAGAACGTCCTAAACCTAGAAAATGCCTTTTTAACCTTGATGTCGACCCAATCATCTTCAGGAGGGGTAACTTTGTTAACATCCACACATTATCTCTTGCAGTTGGGCTATACTTCCCTTTATTTCCTACGGTTGATAACTCAACCCCGACACTTCCCTCGTTCCTAACTGACATGGTTGGGCCGGTTAGACTCAGTGTTGTTCAAAGAGCCGCCAACTGAGCTAATCTCTCGTTCCTCCAAACCACACACTTGGTTAGAGCAATAAATCCACCCGAAGACTCGTAAGAAGAGTAAGTGTTGAGAGAAAAGGAAGTCATTTATTTACCTTGAAAAGAACGAATAGAGAGCTCAGACCGAATGCTCGACAGACCGACAATAGTAGCATAGCAACAGTGATGCAAAAATGGGGCTACTGCGTTGGCTATTTATAGTGGGGTAGGGAGCAATTGTGACGATGCGATCCAAGTCATACGATCAACGGTCTCAAATAATTGACCTTTCATATTCTGGCATAAAAAACGAGGAGGCACGAAAACGAAATGCCTCTAAAAACGTTGACCCTCGCGATAATTAAAGCGGTTCGAATGACCAATCATATGGACGGCTTGAAGCTTGATGACCCACACAAGACACTTCCTGTCAAATCCTTCTCGGATGATTTAAACACCCTTAAAGACTTGAGAGGCCTATGTATTATAAGGCCAACCGACCAACCAATACAATCTATATTTGCACTTTGAAGTGTATAAGGTTCGTCGACCGACCGAGATGGATCTTTATAGATCGACCAAGATCCCTACATCTCGACCGACACTAGAAACCTTCCTTACGACATGTCATTAACAGCACATACGTGACAGTTATCACCCAGAGCATGCAAAAGAAAATATATGAGGGCCCTTAATAAGTTGGGCCTTTGGCCCACTCACCAAAGACTCATTTAAAAGCCTATAAATAGGAAGATAATTTCAAGAATAAGGTACTATTACTCTAATCCTAAACATTCTATAATACTCAGACTGTTGACTGACTTAAGCGTTGGAGTACTTACAAGAATCTCTCCTGGGGCCGAGAATTGAATAAAGAGTATAAGAAAGCAACATTTAAAATTTGGAAAAGCTTGGAATTGATAGAATACTCGTTGATCATCTAAGGTAACCGATCATGTAGTAACACATAAGAATAAAGATTGCTTGATATCTTTAACGTTTTTGTTGTGATTGTTGTCCTCTTAACCTTTTTTAATAAGAAAAAAAAATTCATTACAAAACGTCCATGTAAAATAATTTAAAACAAAAAGTCCATGTAAAATAATTTTAGACACGTTTTTTGAAAAAATATTGGTGTTGATACTTCAAAGATAAAATCCTCTTTAAAATATTGAAGAAACAAACATTTCATCACAGTTAAACTTTAATATATTCAATATGTATTATAGATACTTAATACTAAATATCAAAATCGAGTATCTAAAGTTTTTCCTTAACACACACGATTATATAAATACAAGTCGGTTTACATCTATCAATATAAAGGAAGTACTTGCTCTATAGACATGTTTACACTTTAATTTAAACATTTAATCAAAACAAATATAGGATCCGTTCAGTTTGATTCTCTTCTAAAAATAATTATAATGTAATATAATTTTTCTTTATTTTTCTAATTTATTACTTTTTATATGCATCATTATATTATATTAAAAGTTCAATTCCACAACATTCATTACTATTTCTTTATATTTAATAGTTTAATTCTATTATTTAAATTAATTTTAATTTTATTCATGATATCTATGCCAATGAGTAAAAAATAGTAATTTTATTATTTTATTAATAATTTTTAAAATATAACAAAATAATAAAAATAAAAACCATGAACGAGAAGCCCATCTCTGAAAAGGAAAACATAAAGAATCAATCTTTTATACTTGAAAAATTGATCATTAGTAAATAAATTGAGGATGCCATTTGGGTGTTTTTTTAAATTCTGGTTTATTTTAAAAAAAAAAAAAAATGTTGTTCTTACAGTGGAAGGACGTGGCATGATTATCCAACGGCGACATGAAAGTGTGCTATGTAAGCATTTATAATATATAGTTGCAGTAAGAGAGTTGATAAACACAACAATACAAGTGTAGCCACACACAGAGAGAGAGAGAGAGAGATAGGAGTTGCATTATTGATTTGCAGAAGATAAGGGATGTTTGGGTTAATCGGAAGAAAGGCCAATTTGTTGGGAGGATCGGGAAGAAGGTGGTTGAACTTGGCAGCAGCAACAGCAACTGCAACAACCACTTCTAATGGTGGGGCCATGGAGGAGTTGCTTGCGCAACTCCAATCCAATGTCCAGAAGGTTCTGGCTGGTGGAGGAGCCGAGGCTGTGAAGAGGAACAGGAGCAGGAACAAATTTCTTCCCCGCGAAAGAATCGATCGCCTTCTTGATCCTGGCTCTTCCTTCCTCGAGCTTTCGCAGGTTTTTTTTTTGGGGGTTGGTACTTGAGGAATGTTATGTTGGTAATTCGTATATTAAATTATGATTATCTGTTAATTAACTTTTAATAAAACTACCTTTTAGTGTCTATACTTTTAATTAAACGAGTCCTTTATTCTTTCTATCCATGAATTTGGTTTTAAACTTCACTTTAAAGAACATGGAATCTGTTCCCTTCTCCAAGAATTTATCAAATTTTTTTAGGTTATAAGAGATTTATTTAAAATTTGGGATCATATTCATCACCGTCTTGTAGTCTCTTGAATATGACTAATTTTATTTTAATTCTTTATATAATCATTTTTTATTTCGTATAATATTTTTAAATACTTTTATCATTACTTAATTATAATTATATAAATCTAAATATTAAATTTTTTAACGTTGATAGTATGGTTGGTATTACCTCTAAAAATGAATTTTTGTATCCAAAAGATTAGTTTCTAACTACTGGGTGATAAAAAAAAAAAAAAACAAAAATTTTTTTTTTTTAATG
>Ga0099824_1005215_pt1 | contig 18399 bp, 13 predicted proteins | sample SiratrowhiteBW_FD_76837 | JGI IMG/M metagenome (GOLD analysis project Ga0099824, IMG submission 76837) | Root nodule microbial communities of legume samples collected from California, USA - Siratro white BW | ecosystem: Host-associated > Plants > Roots > Nodule | place: USA: California... | reverse complement strand
TATATATTTAAAATACCTTATTGACATTGATTAAATCGGTAGAAATTTAATATTAGTAAGAAAAACATAAATGGATACAAACTATCATAGACTCCGAGTGTTTTTAATGTTTGTTCTATTTATTTATTTTCTTTTTTACTGATAAAAACAATTAAATAATTGATGTCATTTTACTTTAAAATAAAAGTTTTCAAACTCATAACAAATCACAAATTTATGTCAAACATTTAATTAAGAAACTTTGATATGTATTTTTGGTCACTTAATATGGTGAGAAAAGGTCAGTAGTTAATTAATTTTAAAATTCTTAAAAATTTCTCTCATTCATTATCCAATGTTGTTTTTCATTAACACATTTGTATTAGTGATTGATTAATTAAGAGCTTGTTAGCAAGAAAGTACCTTATATATGATTAGATAGAAAGAAAAGGTAAAGTGATCTAAAAATCACAATTCATGCGGTCACGCGATTTTATTTAGAAAAATAAAATTATCTACAACAGAAAAAAAATCTTAATAATATATTTGGATAAACTCAAATTTAAAAAACTAAAAAGAATAAAATAAGTTTCTTTATAAATGAAAGTGAATTTATATATAAATTTAAAAAAATTAGAGAAATTATATAAAAAAATCTACCAATTAAATTATTCATAAATTAATTTAATTTATTAAATTTTTTATTTTATTTTACTCTAATAAAAATGTTTATCAACAAACTTATCCAAATTTATTCCAAATGCAAATTTGTTCCCTGACTTTCATAACATTTGAGAAACTTAATAATCCTGATGAAGCAATTAAGTATTTATAGTTTAAATTTATCTTTGAACACATAAATACTCACTTATAACAAATATTCACCTATAATAAATATCTTTACATTTTTACTTTGTAAAACATAATTTTTTTTCTCCAAATTAGATAAGTCAAAATGACTCTAAACTTACCATCCAACTTGGTTCACCACAAATTAGCAATAGGTGAGCTCAAAAAAATTCTTACTATTAATAAAAAATTAGAGTACCACCTATTTATACTTTGAGTCACTTAGATTAAATCATAATAACTAATCCATTTAAAAAAAAAAGTTCACCTAAAAGTAATTAAATTTTTCTCTTTTTAATTCACTATGTATAATGTGAAAAATTAAAAATTTTGAAATTGTTAAAATAAATTATTAAAAATAAAAATTTGAAGTTAATAAGAATTAAGAATAATTCACCTATCTATGACCTTACTTACCTCTTTTGAATTATATTTAATTGATTTATTTTGAATAAGCATCTTTCAAATATCTTTAATGTAACTTTGAAATGCACATGACCAACATTAATAATTGTGGTGGTTTTGTATATAATATGTAAAATAATTGTTAAAGTTCTAAAATTATTTATTGTAATTATTATAATCCATTTTACCAATCTACAAATGGTGACTCAATTACTTTTGAATTCTACTAAATCAATATTTTACTTTAGAGTTATTATATAAAAAATTGAAATGATTTTAGTTTAACCTATAAATGTTGTAATATTAAAACAATCATAATCCAACACAATTTATCTTTCAATAAACTATTTTACTATCATAATAAAAGTATTATAATATAAAATGTATAAACAGTCATGAAAATCAATTAATAATATAAGAATCTAAAATCTTTTTAGAGTAAAAGTAATATTTGAATATTTGAATAATAAAAGAAAAAAGTATCTAAATAAGAGTAGAAGTAACTTAACTAAAAATGACATCTGAATATTTGAATAATAAAAGAGAAAAGTATCTAAATAAGAAATAGTCAATAATTAGATTATTAAATAGATACTCTTGGTTCAAGTCAATATATTCCTTTAAACTTGTGAGGTTCTTGAATAAATATTTCTTTAAACTTGTGAGGTTCTTGAATAAATAAGAGAAACTATAATTTATGACTTATAGATTGATAAATTTAATTTTGCTAAAGTTTTTAGTGTAAAAGAAATGTATGTTGAAATGATTTGGTTTTCGATGTTAAAATTTGTGCAGTCTGAAATTAGATATGTTAAAAAAAGTTATAATTTATAATTTGTAAAATGTTAATCTTAATTTCTTTAAAGTTTTTAGTTAGGGGAAATAAATATTGAAATGACTTGATTTTCTATGTTTAAATTTGTGTAGGTTTAAAATTAGATATGTTAAGAAAAATTATAATTTATGACTTGTAAAATGTTAATCTTAATTTATATTAGAGTTTTTATTGTAGGAGAAATACACATTAGAGTAGCTTGATTTCTCATATCAAATTTGTATAGGTTTGAAATTGGTATATTGTTAGCTTAAATCAGTTTAAGAATGTACTTAAATTTTTGTATAAATGATTATATTAAAAATTGGTTGAAAACTCATAATTTTATAATATGAAATGTAAAGAAAATGATAATAGTGATAGCATGCAAATATTAAGTTCAAGTAAACTAATGAATTGAATTTCAATATGAGAAGTTGGTGATAATTGTAAAAATTGATATATAACGTGTAGTGTTGTTTTGTTATTCTATTTAAATTTGTATAAGTGGTGTTATATATCAATAGTTTTATATATATATATATATATATATATATATATATATATATATATTATGATAAATTAGATGTATAATAAATAATATATTATATAATATAAATATTTTATTTTTAAAATAAATATATAATATTTATAAAAAAAAAAAAACGTATATCAAGATTACTAGGAAGTATATTATTATCAGGATTAGTTTAAAATGACATATCTTGACTTTAATGATAGTTTAAAATTATATAAAAAAAAAACTACTAAAAGAAATATCATATGAATAAGTATAATTGATGGTCTCATATTAGAAATATATGAAGAAATATCATATTAATAACTTTATTAAGTAAAGTTGATGGTTTCATATTAGAAATGTATGATATTGTTAGAAGTTGTATTATAAGTTATATACAAATACATTAGTTTTCTTTTAAAAACAGAGTTAATAACATATATAACTCAGTCAGTGTTATGAAAATATATTTCTTAATATTTTAAATATTTTATAAATATGTTATATTTAAGTAAAGAATAATATATGAATTCTTAATACATGTGATGATTACACAAAATACATGTGATGATTATACAATAAACGTGAACAAATAATTTAACAAATAATAAGACTTCTTCCCAGTGAATTACCGAATTACTCAAATATTTTTTATTATTTTAAAATTCTCTTTGAGTGAAATTGTTATTATAAATCTTTATGTAAAGAATAATAATATTTTTTAAAAGAACATGATGATTCTAATATATATATATATATATATATATATATATATATTATTTGTGATGATAATTTAGTTAAAATTTTGTAAGATGCTACCGCTCATATTTGATTGAAGTTATGAATCAAGTTAAGCACAAATCAAAATTGGCATTGATATCATATAAATAATTAATCATTATAGAAGACTCAATTTCTTTACTTAAGTCTACAATGTGGAAAATTATAAACACCATTGAACTTCTGTTGAAACCAAACATTGAACTTTTTCTGTTCAAATCAATTATTTACGCAAGACAACCCTTACTTACAAAACAATACCTATATCAACCAATACATAAGATTCAAACTTAATTGAGATATATTCATTTCTTTTCAATTATATTTTTGTTCTTTGAGTTCCATGTAGTTTGTTTCAAATACGAATAAAATTTTAATTACCCTTTAAGTAAATATTAAAATATTCTTTGATAGATATAATTTTATATATTATTTAATTAATTTTTTTCTAAATAGTGAAGGGTTTACCCAATGCAGTGTGCAATGACCATTTATCCTGTTTTTTTTCCTCTTATCCAAAAGGTGCAATCTTGAGAAAATCTTTTTTTTTTTTTTTTTTTGCTGAACTTGACTCAAACTTCCTATCCAAAAAATGCAATTTTGTTTGAGAAACAAATTCAATGTATATAGATTACACACCACCAACAATTGAAATATCCTCACACACATTACCATTAACTATCATTTCACACCCAATAGAACTCTCAAACACTACCCATAACTATCATTTCACACCCAATAGAACTCTCAAGAACCCGTTTTTACTCACACCCCTCCCATTGATTGATACCCACCACACCAAACCCACTCCAAATCATCATTATACCCTCACAATTTCTCCATTCCACCAAAACATTCTTTTAATCTTTTAACTTTAGTTTCTGTTTTAGCCAAAATTCAACCAAAAAATTTCTCAGAAGGAAAATAGTGACAGAGATGAAAATCTTAACCATGACAGAGACATGAAGTTCAAAAGTGGACAATCCTATAACTTTTCCTCTCTTCCAAAACATGATCATACACTTTCATCTCAACATAATCACTTAAAACAACACCATTCAAACTCTGAACCAGCAAAAGATAACATTTTTTTCTAACCCAGTAAAACCTTTCTTAACTCACTAACTCAGAAACCCAGATTGTGATTATTATAGAGAAAAAAAAAAGAGAAAAAAAAACATTGAAAAATTCTAATCAGAACCTCCATAAGCCTGAAGAGCCTCCCCAGTTAACCTGCAAATCCTCCACTCGTTCAAGACATCAGCACCCATCTCTTCGTAAAACCTAATCGCATTCACATTCCAATCCAGCACCACCCACTCCACCCTCCCGTACCCCATCTTCACCGCCTGCTTCGCCACCGCCGAAAGCAGCATTCTTCCGAACCCCTTTCTCCTGTAACACTCCCTCACGAACAAGTCCTCCACGTAAAACCCCGGCTTCGCAAGAAAGGTCGAATAGTTCGGGAAAAACAACACAAACCCCACAACCGTAACACCGTCCGCGCTCTTGAAGGTCTCCCGCTCCGGGTCCTCAATGGGGACGCTCAGATTCACGACCTTGGTGATGGGTCCGAAGAAGGGGTTGGCGTCCAAGAGCGAAACGGCGAAGGGTTTGGGAGAAGCTTCTAGAAGGAAGATGGTGAAGGAGAGGAAGGGCTGGGCGGCTGGGGAGAAAAGGGTGGCGGCGAGGGAGGACTCGGTGGCGGAGAAGAGGTGGGTGAGGCGTTCAAAGACGGCCATCTGGTGGATCAGTCTGTGGATGTGGGGAACGTCGGAGGGGGTGGCCAGGCGGATGCGCGTGAAGAGAGGGGTGGTTTCCGGTAATGATGTGGCGGGCTCCGGAGCCGGAGTTGGGGCCGGAGGCGGTGCTGCGGCGGCCATTGGATGAGGAAAGAGAGGGTTTTTGGTTTTGGTGGGTTTTGTGGGAGAGTTCTAGATATTGGTCTATAGCTTTTGTTGGATTTGGATAAATGGAGAAGAGTTTTTCATTTATGAGACATGATTCCAGACAATAACCTGAGAAAAAAATTATTATTATTTTTTTTTATAAAAGTTAACATTTAAAATTAAATAATGAAAGAAATACTATAAATTAGTTTATATTAATAAAAAAGGTTTTATTTTCTTATTTTTTTTCCTTTTTTATGTAAAACTTTACGTAGGCAAACTTATCATTTCAAAATTTTGAAAGACATTTTGGTCCGACTTTATAAAAGTCGCATGTTAATATTTGATTTCTGAAAAAGTAATACTTGGGTATAGTGAAAGGTTTTAAATAAAGTCCTTTTTAATTATTGGTCGTTTAAGAAATTTAAAAATAAATTTTTTAAAATCAATTGTTTATTCATGGATGTCAAAATATTTTGGTGGTTTCATTGATTATATGTCTTGATTTTGAATTTCCTTTACTATCACAAGGAATATTTTTTGAATTTCAAGACTCGCTATTTATTTATTGTTTAACAAAAATAAATAAATTTGAAATTTGGTAGCTCGATTTTTATGTAGAATTCTTTTTTAATGTTTAATGTTTTCCTTCTTTTTATACTTTATCTATTTTTATTAAGTACATGTTATGGACTTTTACAAATAATTTAATTAGACGTTTAAAGGAGATTGTCTAAAAATTTTATAAAATTGTTTACAAAAGTTTTATCTTAATCATATTAACCAGCTGAAATTAACATATATTGTTTAAGAAGTATGTTATACGTGTGTTAAGATATTCTTTAAAGTTTGTGAGCTTATTTTATAAAGCTTTTACGTAATTTTCTTGAGTTACCAATATGTTTTTGGAGTTGTCAGTTGATATCTTGATGTTTAAGGCTTTAAATCTCTTTATGTTTTTAAATAAATCGTTTACACTTATCTATAAGTACAGAATGAGTATTCACATTTATTAATGCAATTCATATTTTCTTTTAACTTTAAATGTGACTCCTTATAAAATAGAAATAAATTTATTATACACTGATATTTAGAAGTCAATCACTGCAGAGTAAGTATCAATTACTATTAAAATAATTTAAAACAAATTAAAATAATTTAAAATTTCCTTGCTTTTTACGAAGAAAACCTCGTTTCAAGACTAATATCAAAATTTGACAAAATATACATATCACATAAAACTTATTTATACCAATATCATTATTGGTATCCTCGGTCTCTTCTTATTCTCATGTTGCTACTTGTTTAAATAAAATGAAAATTAACTTCGAAATGATTTTAAAGAATACACAAATCATGTTAAGATCGAGAGCAAAATTCTTTTCTCCCCGACAAAAAAACTACAAAATTCTTTTCTTTCAAATAAGTTAAGTACTTTACTTTTTAATTTATAAATTTATGATTTTAGCATTTAAACATATTTATATAACGAAAATCTATCTTTTGAAGTCATATTTTCGGGGTAGTGATTTTTTAAAGTTAAGATTCAACATATATAAAATGAAAGTATGAGTTATATTAAATTTTTTGGTGGGGAGCAAAAAAAATTTTCATATTTTTTAAAATAAAAAATTTTGTTGGTAAAATTTTTAAGATTAAAATTAAAGAGGAAAGCTTATTTCATTAAAATGAGAAGAAAAGGTTTTAGATACTCCATTTTACATGTTCCTCTTTAGCGGAGAGTGAAAAGAATTAATATTTAATTGCAATGAGAGAATATTAACTCTTTATTGAATAGAGAGAAAAGATACTTAGAGTGTGTGAGTGATTTTCTTTATAAAAAGAATACCAAAATGATAAAGATGTTATTTAATGTAGTTAAGATACTATTTAAATTAATTTCACCCTCAAATTTTATAATAAAGTATGTATAGTTGGAAAAAATATATTTTTATTTCTGTAAGAAACTGAAACCATAACTTGTTGAAATCAGCATCAGACTTGTAATTTTTATTCTTCACTCTTTTTTGGAGTCTTCGAAAGCTCTTTCATTGAAACTTTAATGGGATTGCTTACTACTGAAATTTCGTTGGAAATGAAGAAAACGTAACCCATTGGACTTCTAATTGGTGTAGTCTAGTAGGCTCATCAGGTTTCTAAAAGTTCCACTAATAATTCCTTTTCATCAACCAATTTTCAAACATCAATTTCTTTTGTAGAATATTTTTGGAGAAAACTTAATCAATGAGTTATAAATATAACTTTAATTAAATTTAAATTTTATTGTAAAAATAAATGTAATATATTTAATAACTTTTGATATGAAATATGTAGTGTATTTTATCTAATTTAGTGCTTTTTCATATTTTGTGATTGATATTTCTGGAGTTATTCTTGAAAGTATCAATATTTTACTTTCTGATTTTGTCTATTTCTGATAAAATGTAAACTACATATGTTGGATCTCGTCATCACTACATTAAATTACCAACTTTCCTTCTATAAATTACTTTTAAAAATATATAATAATTTTAAATTATTTTAAATTAAAAACTGATTATTCAAAAAAGTAAATTTAAAATCGATATCAAACTAATTTATGAATACTTAAACCATTTAAATGTAGATTTAAAATTAAAATTAAAATTCAATTTAATTATTTAAGTTTGGTTATTGAGAAAGAATAATTATTGTTTATAGGACCGCTTCCAGGTGTCTCTTGGAGCCTTTTATTTTTCTCTACTTTTTCTCTTTTGCTCATTCAATCGTTATCATCATGGCCACACCGTCATACTCCTTTCTCATATTTTTTATTTTAGTTTTCTAATAACATTTTAGGTAAAATGTAGTTTTGTCCCAAAAAAAATAAAAACAATTAATTTCCAGCTTCCAAAATTGTGTATTTTCTGTTTACACAAAAGTAAGATGTGTCAAATTTTATCTAAATTAATGACTTCTTTTAACTAATGGCTTCCATGACAATTTGTCTTATACATTCATATTATTTACCTTTTAATAAAATGGATTGAGATATTTTTGGTATTGCATCATAAAAGGAGTTAGTACAAGCCCTATTTTTTTTGTTGCATCAAAGATTTAAAAGAAGAAATTGTTTCAACGATTTACATCAAAATAAAAAAAAATGAAATATGTGGAAGAAGATAAAATAGATGAAAAAGACACTATAATTAAAATTGATTCATAAGTTAAAAACAATTAGTTAGGTTGAATTAAAAAATTTAAATATAAAAAATCAAAAGTTCTTTATAAGAAATTAGATAGAATTACTCACACAATTATATAACTTCACCAACAAATAAATCAAAACTGTTTATAAAAGAAAATAATAGTTAAATTTGGATAATTTGTTCTTAATAATCTAAATTTAATAGTCTAATCTAATCTTAATAAGACATTTATTTCAATCGTTTTAATCGTAATAGACAATATCTAATTTAGATGAATAAATATTTTCATTTAAGTGTTTGACCATAATAAAAGACAATCTACTCATATAAGAGTCATCAAACTTTCAACATAAGACCAACTAGTCCACATTCCGACTCCTTTAAAGTTATACAAAGCAATTTTTTATATATTAGAAGAAAGATGACACAGTAATTGAAATCCATACAACATATATTAAAATGTTCATATACATAATATCATGTTTATATTTATTATTATCAAAATTCTATATAAAAAAAAACATTGAATAGTTGTAACTAATATAATTGATTTCGGATTTTTTTTTTTTTATGCTACGACATATTTTTCATAATCATCACTATTACAATCATTACCATTCAATAAATTCAATAAACTTTTAAGAACACCTATTCAATTAAAAATAGAATTACTTTTTAATTTTAACATTGAATATTTTTAAAATTGATAACTTTATTTTTGTACATACAGTTTTTTAAAAAGTGTAAAATATAAATATAAAACTGCATAATTGAACAACCCTATACATCAAGCAAGTTTAAAATATAATTAATTATTCTGTAAAACATGCATATAATAAAATCTATACTAAAGTTTAGTGAATCTAAATAATAGGTTGGGATACGGATATATAAGCAAGTCTGCAGAGACACACATATGCATTAAAATTATCCACACGGATACAAATCTGAATACTGGTTCCAAGGAAAATCGTAATATGGAGTCTAAATTCTACTCATAGTCCTTCATCTTTATGAAGCTTCATGAAAAAAAATCATCAAACTATTCCTCAGTAATTAATTTCTATAAGCATTTGAAGTATTACAAGTTGCTTGAATACTTCAAAATGAATCCCCGCACAGTACCTCTCTGTAGACTTGTACTTATACAGTAGGAGTTCACATGAGATTTGTAAAGTAATTTGACTCCTACCATATGAATCCTGATTTTGAAGATCACCTCTTGTGTTTGCTTTGCCATTGTTTCTCAATGTCCTTTAGAATATCTAGCACACCAAGAATACCCAAAAGGGGAAGACCACCTGAAAACTTGCCTCCACCTCCTCCATTACCACCATTTCCATCGTCATCTCGAGGTGGCAAACCAGGTCCGTTGTTATCAAGTTTAGGGGACTTCACTTTGTCTGTCATTTCAGATACATAACATGTTAGGAGCATAATAGAAACATAACATAAGGGTAAGGGATCATTTATGCCAAAGGGTATACTTGAATCTACAATAGATTATAAGTTATACGGTACCTTCAAAACGAACACATCAGAAGAAAAACAGAAAAGGATCAGCACAACAGCCCAAAAGTCTCCTAGGAAACCCCCCCACAACAGGGAATAAATAAATAAGAACACACCCAACATCTCTCTTCTTTACCTTTCAGCAAAGAAGACACCTTTGAAGCTTCAAAAGAAGAACCTTTATAAGCCTTCTAAATCCTTTAGACACTCCGTAATTTACAATTTTGCTATAATCATTCATTTTAGCCTTCTGCTCCTCGTACAATACATACTTGGAACGAAAGCTATCTTTACCTCGTAACCAAATGGTTTTAACCAATTTATCCTCACTGATTCAAGAAGATAACTAGATTGTGCCTCTCACTTTCTAATTATAATGAAAATAACTCAAGAAAACCATCAACTACGCACATTATAGGACAGCTATCGGCACGAAGCAAGAATTTGAAAATATATGCCATAATTCTTAAATTATCTCAGTCCTCACCTTCACTCCTTATATAACCTAACAGTTACACATTGCTTTAGTTATGTGGAAATTACACAGATGGGTGTGCATAGGTAGAAAAAAAATTGAAAATTATACATATAATCAAATGGTGGTGGCAAACACATTGAGAGGTTATTACCAGGTGTTTTAGTCATTGACCGAGAATTGCGTGTTAGGGTTTGGGATGCACTTGCAGCTGCAGCAGCACATTTAGTGTTCTGTTCACAACAAACAATAAGAATTATTAAAGATTCAAGCCCAGCATCAAGATTTGGACTGAAACAAGCGACAAAAATAATAACCCAAATATCTACTTGTCATATAAATCTCAAACTTAAAGTTGTATTAGGATGACAAATTTAAGATTTCAAATGATTTGAAATGAATGAAATTTGGATAAAGAATATGAGAATGGGGATGAGTAGGAGAATCAGTTTTTGGGGAAGTTTCTATTAGTGGGCACCAGGGAATTGTCTGTCTGAGGAGCTCGGCTTTGGGATTATAGGGTTTTAACATTTATTCATTTTGGTTTATGGTATTTTGTCATTTGGATTCGTCACATTGGTCCTACCTGCCGGATTTGCTCACTGGATGTTGTATGCCAAAGCAAGAGGAATCAATTTTGTCATTCATGGTCGCTCGTGTCTTTTCTTTGGAAGCAGTTACGAAGTCTATTTCAAAAATGCAAAAAGGTGCAATAGCAGATGTAAGAGGATGTCCCAAGTTGTTTTCAAGGATTGATGGAGGAGACAAAGATGGAGACTCATATCAAAAGGGACTTATAACTCATATGTCAGTACTGCATCATCTAGCGAAGGAGGTAACATAGATAGACCAACACCCGCACTGTAGTGCAATGAAAAGGATGCAAAAGTGAGGTTGTGGAAAATTTCTGTTTTTGCTGTGAAGTGGGTTGAACTACCCTGTTTTTGGGGTTACTATCCCACTTGTCGGTATCTTGGGCAGAAGCACTTTTTTATATTAAAGAATTGCGAAGGGGAGTATCAGGGACCACCAGTGCATTGGTTCAAAGTATAGCAAAAAATCAACAGACTCCAAGATAGAAAAAACTTAAAAGCGGCTTTGTAGGTGTGGTTTGGTTGTTTGAAAGTACAAATCCCTTCTAGAGTCTCCGAATTGCAATAAGGATTAATGACTCAAATACCTGTTGAGCAGCGCATGGCTTATTTTATGCATGAAACGGAAATATTCATCAAAAGGTACAGATACATAGCCCATTGGACCTTATTTGAATGATGCCAATAGCCCGTGCAGTTGAAGTTGATTTAATGGTAGATGCAAGGACAAATTCTTCTTTTTTAACAATAGTGAAGACATGATATGGCTTGAATGTGGGGAGTCAACGGAGTTGGTCATCAACAGGTGGTGATGATAAGTTTAGTTAAGGGGAGATAGGAGGTTATAATAGAGAGAAAGAATTGACAGTAGATAAAGGAGATAATAGTAAGCCAAAGAACGGAGTTAATAAGAGGGAAAGAAGGGATAGGAGTATTCAGCACTTCAGTTATCAAGAGTTGATGGATAGGAAGCAAAAAGGGTTATCTTATAAGTGTGGATGAGTTTTCCACCCTCTGCATCAATATCCTGATCGAAAGCTGAAATTAAAAGTCGTTAATGAAGAGGATTCTTTAGGATCAGAAGAGGATATTAAGGTTTTGGAAGCAAAAGACTAAAGAATAGTTGGAAAGTAGTGTTGGAGATCTGTCTCATCAAAAAATCATGAAATTGAATGGTAAAATCAATGAGGTACCTATAATAGTTATTTTGGACAGTGGTGCTACGTATAACTTCATGAGGTTGGTCGAGGCTTTGGGGTTAGAAGTCAATGAAACCCGATCTTTGGGATTCCAACTTGGTGATGTACATAAGGGAGGGGCAAATCGAAAATGTCCCAAAGATAATGGTGGAATTGAGGGGTTTAAATATTTATGTTCATCTCTGTGTATTTGACTTAGAGGAATTTGGATTTGATATAAGATTTGATATAAGGAATGTCATGGATAGAGACACGGGGTTGGTTATATGGCAAAGGAAACAGATAAAGTTTCAAACTAGGGAGAGAAATAGTGTAGCTCAAAGGAAGGCCACATATCAAAGCAAATCACCATTCCTTGTATAGTGTATGGAGATTTCAGATGTGGAGTACCCGTGGAAGGTGCTGGCTAGGCAGCAAGAGAAAGAAAAACACTTCAGTTAGGAAGGAAAATCCATCTAACAGGCCACATGGGAAGATGATTGGGAGATTCACAATCAGTTTCCAGAATTTTCAGACTACAGCCTTGAGCACAAGGCTGCAAGTTCAGGGTGGTGGCATTGATAGAATATACATTTAGAAAAAAGACTCAGGAAAATACAAGTGGGCCAAAAGTTTGGCATGGGTATGAGAGGGGACAAGAAAGGAATAGAAAATTTTGATGGAATGGACCACGAGGTATTAAGACAGTTACTAAATGAGAGGAAATACATGTGGGACAAGGAATATGAGAGTAGGGTGAGCTGGGAGAATTCGGTTTTAGGGAAGTTTCTGCTAGTGGGCACCAAAGAATTATCTCTGTGAGGAGCTTGGCTCTAGGATCACAGAGTTTTCTTTTATAATATTTCATTTTTCTTGTTAATCATATTTTTTGTCATTTGGATTTGTATCAAGATGTGGTAAGGATAATAGATTGAAGAGAAATAAGCTCAAAGAGGTTCGATATTTGTCAAATTATAAATAAGAACAAACATCACCTTGTAAATTCGTTTTATGAGATTGAGTTAAGCTTAAGCTCAATATTATAAGACTGTATCAGAATCTAATAAGAGTTTGTTGGTATATCATGTCACCTGCAACTGCATCATCCACAAATATCAAGTCTAGCACTTTTTAATAGAAAGAAATCTTCTTGAAATATCAACATTCTCTCTCTTAATTAACATTTTTTTGTTTCTATGCTGTGGTGTTACGTTTGAATTAGGGTAGTAAAAGGAGTCATAAAAGGGGTAGGGTGATATGATTCTAGAAGGGGATGTAGGAAGGATGGTGGACTGAAGAGTAATAAGCCAATGAGGGGCTTACATGTGTATGTAAGAAGATGGAAAGATGGGAAAAACGCACAGAGGGTATTTCAACTAGTGAGAGAACAAGAAAGTTGGGGATTTGATTAGAGAACAGAAGCATAAAAGAGCAGAGAGCTGGCAGCATTTGAATGGAAAGGATCCTGACATCATAAGATTGTGAGGTACTAATACAACAGAATTTTGGGCAAGATTGGAGACTCCTGCATTTTCAAGAGGGTTTCCTCTCTTGTAAAGAGCGGAACTCCTATTGTTGGATAGATAATATTTATACATTAACAATGTTCTATCCAAACCTCACAAACTTTTCAGTTATGGCTGATTCTACATTGCAAACAATACAAAGCATTGCATCCTCTTTACAACTACATTAAGATATAGCATGACTAGAACAAACAAACCACACATAACAAGAACCAAAAAAGAAACGGAATTATAATAACATACCAAAGCAGCAGCACGGCTAGTATATGATGAACTTTGCAATTTAGCAGTCTTAAGTTCTCCTTTTCTGATGTTATATGGTAAGGGTTTCATCCCAACAATGTTCGGTCCAGTACACTTAACATCAGCTTCAGGCTGACTTTTAATACCAACTGCATATAAAAATGAACAATAACTTACTCCATGATTTAAGCAACTTCTAAGACACTAAAGTCATGGCTTTATGCTGCTAAAAGTGCGCACTGTCAAGATGTATAAATGGTACCTGGTAAAAGTAGAAGTGAAGTGCTAACACTACTTGCCATTGTTGTCCACTTCTTTGATTATGACCAAGTGCTATCTGTTTGTGTGATGAGGCAGATAACAAATTATCAGTTTCAAACAGAATATATACCATGAGCTGAGAGGTAGATGTTAAACAAGAGATAGAGGAATAAGTGCTCAAAGTTGTACTTCAATTCATTTTACATCATTGTACATAAGGCCATTTTTGAACTAATTCCTAGCAAGAATTCAGTTATTGAATTATAAATGAATTCTAGTGCTTGCCATCACTTGAGAAGTTGCACATGACAAGCTGTAAGAGAATATAATCCCAAATATAGTGATTATTACAATGTAGTTTTCTAGATTGGGAAGGTGGATACTTCGAAAACAGTAAATGCTACAAAATTTTTCAGTTACAGAAAAGCATTGCTTTCTAGGAATTTAAATGCATCTGTTATGGTATGATGAAATGGCCCAAGAACTTGGCAGCTAACTTTTAATAGGAAATATTGGATGAAAAAGCCAGGTCATAAACAAAGACTGGTCCTCAAAGATTTGGCATCCAGTTGAGCAAAATACATCAAAATTAACAAACAGGAATATAGAACATTTGGACTTTTACTACCAAACTATTTTGTTTGTAGGATGATACAACATTAAGCAGACAAGAGTTGAAAAAATATTACTCCAGACCAAATTTTTATCAAAATATTGACTTGTCAAATCTCAATATACAGCACTGAACAAGGTAAATTCAATAAACACAAGGCGATTGGTGACTATAAGTACATACTTTTTATATAACTTTAGTTTTGAATTTGACTTGACCTAATAGTTACGATGGAAAAAGCCCATATAGCTCATAAACAGAAAGGGATAAAGTGGATACAACAGAGAACCCAAAATTGAAACATAACCATAAAAAATAGGTAGACTAACATGCTTAAAGAAACTAAAATAGATCTCAAATATTTTGTTTTCGTAACTCCTGAAAAAGTGAAATTTATGTCTAATTTAGCCTCACAAAACAAATTTGTACGATGAGATTTGCACCCACGTCGACGACTGGACATCTTGAGCACGAGACTAGAGGGAACCCAATAGCGGATGGCACATTAGGCCTAACAAACTTGATTAAGACAAACTCTTATACATCTTAAAAAGTAAACTTTAAATCTAACACAATCTCAGCTTGTAAAGTCAAATTTGCACTCACTTATATAGTATAATTTGATCTTATCTCTAGTCGATGTGATATTTCTAGCCAAGGACTAGACATCTCAAACTTGAGACTAGATATGTGTGGACAGTCCAAAAACGATCCTACTGTGGGTACAAACCCTCGTTTGGATATGATCTAATACCATCCTAAGAAAGTAAAATTTAAATCTAATTCAACCTAACAAAATTGGTTTGTAAGATGAGATTTGCATTTGCCTATATATAATTTGGTCATATTACTAGTTGATATGAGCTCTCCAACAATGTTAGACTAAATAAATAGTGGTTGCTTTTTATAGCTGAGAGCTATTACTAACATTCTTCCTAACATTCAATGATTTCTAAACTCTCAAATCCTAATCCTACCAATTAGGATGGTATTTGAAGATTTCACAGAACTCATTCTAATTTTTCTAGCATAGCAATATGACTTAAAGATCAACCAAAAATGAACTACAATTGATGATCAAATCCTAAAAATTTCAGATTTAGGATGTGTTAGGGAGTTGAGTTTTAAGGAGAGGGAAGAGATGACAAATTTAACATTTGTACTAAATATTCTCTAGTGTGATAGTTTCTTAAATGAAAAAAACAAGATGATAGATTAGCACAACCTTCATATCCAAATCTTTTGTTTATCTTTACAAAAATCACACATCTCTAAGTTTAAAAATAAAAAATTTGTCCTCCCCTCCCTTTCCCTCCAGTCCAAAATCTCACCCCAAACATTTCCCTAGGGAAGGGATACAAGAGCGTTATCAATTTTGATGACCTTTTTCATTCTTTATATTGCAGTAAGCATGTGGTGCAATAAACAGTGCAATACACTACAACTAAATTATGTACAAAGCTTATAAAATTCTGGTTGTGAACATAGAAAAAAGACAAGGACGCGCAAACCACAACAGAAAGCAAAACTCGCAGTTCAAATCATCGTCACCAAAACCATTGTTGAGAGAAATTGACCCATTACAATTCAAAAGTCACCCTACTCTACCAACAAACAGTTAGCAACAAGAAAGCAAAGAATCTCACCGTAGTCAAACAGAATTGAACCACCAAAGATAAGGGTATAGGAATGAAATCGCACACCTCATAAGCAATCATCAAAACACCAACAACACATACGAAGGGCACAACAAAAACATAACTAATAATCAACCTTTTCTATATCAAACTGTAAACAGCATGCATAAGATTTTTACTTTCCAACTATTCTTCTTATTGCAAAATTTGTAGTCTTTTATCATGAAGATATCATAAGAAGGAAATTGAGTCAATTGATTCAGAATAAAGTCCCATTTTTTAGATGATGATCGAATAAGGTAATCGGTATCAAAGAAAACAAAAGTGTTCAATTAGAACCTATGTTTTGAAAAAAGTAATTGCATGTAAGAGAAGAGAAGATTACCTTGGTATGAGGGTATGAGAGAGACGATGGTGTTGTGGCGAAAGTTACGTTTTTTATTTTCTGGGTGTTGGGGTTCTGAAATGGAGAATGACCTTGAATGGAAAAGAAACTGGGTTCGGGTATGAGATGGTTCTAGAAAAAAAAAATCAGCATAAATGATGTAATAATAATATTATAATATTTTAATTTGAACTTAGTTGTAATGTTATTTTAGATGAAAAATGCATCACATTATAAAAATTAATCATAAATATATGTGTGTTTAAAAATATTTATTTACTATAAATTTTAAACATATAAAAATATATTTTATATTTGAAAAAATAATTTAAAGTTAAATACCATTGGATTTGTTTTATAACTCAGACTTAAAACTACCTTAAATGATTTGAGAAAGTTTAAATTTCCAAATCATATTTTTATCAAAATATAAGTTATGATAAATAAGTTAATTTTATATTGAAATATCAATGTTAGAATTATTTTATCATATTATATGTTTAAATACTTAATTAGTGATGATGCAGTCTCAAAATTTTGCTCTATGTATAAAATAAATAATCAATCCCCATTATATGATTGTTATTATAAAAGTTTAAGAAATGATCATGCATAATTATGTATGATTAAATGGTAGAGATATATCTACTAGATACTTATTCATGTTTTTGTGTACAAATGTACATCATTAATTGACATGATAGCTAATTTTAAATAAATTTGAAATTTTAAAAAAACAATCTGTTTTCTTGGTTGAAAGGAGCAATTAATAAGTTGGAAAATAAAAACTGAAAATTAATTTTTAATTTCTTTAAATTTCTAATTTTAATCTAAAAGTAGCTTTTGAGTACAAAAATTTGATGAAACACACTTCTATAAATGTTTTCAGAAAACTATACTAATCGTACTTAAATCTCATATGAATGATCATCTAATAATCATGAAATCTACTATCAAGGGAGCGGATGTCCATATATAAAGTGAGTTTCTTAAATAATTAAAAATTATAATTAATTTAGCTTTTAAAATAATTATTTTGATAAGAGCTAACATTATATAAAAGTAATCTATATTATTATATTATATTATATAAAGAGATATTCTTTTTATAAATGTCCCTTTTGTTATTTTTATACCAAATTATTTTACTTTTAAAAAAAATTTCATTATTTCATATTAACAAAATTATAAGTAGACATCTTTTTCAATTGAAAGTAAATACATAACCTTTTGCTTAAATATAAATGTTGAATGATTTAGCATTGGGTATGATTCTTTTATAATATTACACTTTTTTTCTGAAAAAACAAATATATTTCAAAATCATTTATATAAAAATATTACTTTTAAATTTTTTGTAGTAAAAATAAAGATACATAATTAAACTAAACTAATCAAATATGAAAGTAAAAAAAAAAAAAAAAAAAAAAAAAAAAAAAAAAAAAAATTTTTTTTTTTTATTAAGATAATAAAAAAATTTTTTTTTTTTTTAAATAAAAATACCATCTTTTTCTTTTTTTTTTACACCCCTCTCCCTCCCCCTCTCTCCTCT
>Ga0099824_1005213_pt1 | contig 18406 bp, 8 predicted proteins | sample SiratrowhiteBW_FD_76837 | JGI IMG/M metagenome (GOLD analysis project Ga0099824, IMG submission 76837) | Root nodule microbial communities of legume samples collected from California, USA - Siratro white BW | ecosystem: Host-associated > Plants > Roots > Nodule | place: USA: California... | reverse complement strand
TATATATATATATATATATATATATATATATATATATATATATATATATATATATATATATATATATATAATATTGAAAATACCAAGCACACTCGATAAAATTTTTCACTTAAGTATATTTTTAATTATAATTTTTTAAATATTTTAACTTTAAATTAAAAAATTAAAAAATAATTAAGATAATTCGTTAATATATTAAAAATTTATTTACGGAATAAAAAAATAAAATATATAACTTAAAATTACTCGTACAGTATATAAGATATATAATTTTGTATAATGCATGGTTGGGTTTTTATTTTGAATAATATTAATTTTTCAAAGTTAATTTTGTTAAAAGTATTAAAGTAAAGTGATTTTGATTTTGATTTTGATTTATCTAAAAACCAATTTTCATGAAATGAATATTGTTTGAGGACAGTGTACCTACTTCAAGATGGACAGAATCTTCACTGTGTCTATCTAAACTCATGTTTAATGATGCCCCTAAATCACAATTAAGATACTTAAGCACAAAAGTTAATTCTCAAATCCACCTTCGTTTTTTGCACGGTATGTAAATTAATACTAGGTTACAAATTTCTGAAAATAAATTGCTTAGTCTTAATTCAAGCACGTTTATAGTTGAAAAACTGAGAATGATATGAATGTTCAACCGAAAGTTTACTAGTATAAAATGGCCTTCCAATTTGAAAAGTTTTTCAAAAATTCAAAACCTTTTATACAAGTCTTTTCACAATTCTAATATACTATATCTTCTATATATAGTGAATACATTGTATAAACAAAGTCCACTTAAACATCCAAAACTTTGATCATTATTAGAGCAATTCATAAAAGTATACTAGTTAATGAATGTTAAATATAATTTTCAATAACATTTAAAATTTTATGTTATTTAAACATTAATTTTCTTAAGTATAATTTTGATTATTATTATTAAAATTTAGTGGTTGCAATAAAACAAAAGGGAGGGTTGGGGCATAACTTTTGAATGATATGAATTAAAAATTAAATTTGATAAATAATGAGAAAAAGAGAAAGTATAAAGAAGACCAATGGTCAAAGTAAACGGATGGGTGATTTCAATAATTGATAAAATAAAGATTGAGGGCTGATATCTTAACACTGCAAAATATAACTATACCTACCTAACAGTTGGATAAATTAATATTTTAATAATACATTTTTTAATATTTTAATTAAAAATACTAATATATATCATTATAATAGGTTGTCAAATGAATATTTTTTACTTTTTTAGGGTGTCAAAGGAATTTATTTTTCAGATTATATCGAGGAGAGTCTTTTGTTTGACCTGATTAATTGACCGCGCGTGTGAATTGACCAGGCGTGTGAATGGTCGAACCGGGTCTATACGCTGCTCTAATTCACGTGTAAAAAAATTAAATAATTTCATACCTCATGCATGCATACTGCTGGTTTTCCTTATTTATTTTTGGGTCAATTAAGAAAACTAAGATTAAAACATCAATTTCATTGCGTTCTAAAACTGGTTCCACTAATTTAAATTAGTCATGTAATCCATGATGTTTCATATTACAATTAAAAAGCAATTTTTGTACAACAATAAAAACTAAAACTTGGGTTCTCTTGTCAACTTCTCTCGTTAGGGTCATTAGACTTTCTATAATTTAGGTTTTGACTGCCTTAAACTTAGGATTGATCATAAAATAAAAATAACCTTCTTGAACTGATCCGTGTACTGCGAATTTTAAAATAGGCATATTTTAACTTATAAAAAATTATTAAAATTTATTTTCTTTTCTTTTCTTTGAAGTACTGTTTGATAAATTTAGCTAAACTAACATGTGTTTCATGAGTATTCTCTTTAAATCATATAATTCTTTATCTATTTTAAATATTTTAAACATTTTTATTAGAAATAAAAGAAACATGAGTTATATTAAGAAGTTAGAAATAATTTTAATATACTTGATGAAATTGATTAATTTCATATGAACAATAAAATATCGATATAAAAAAAATGGAATAACTGAGATTATGGTTTAATTATTATAATATAATAATAATAATAATAATTATAAAGACATGATCATTAGAATATATACCAGAACAGGATAGGTGCATGAAAATAGAAAAGTATTGCTTATATTTATCCTTTGTAATAGAATCTAGAGATTAAAAAAAAAAAAACAAGTAGGAAACCAAGAAAATATTAAGTGATACTAAGTAACAAATGAACATAAATATAAAAAAAAATTTCACAAATTCGTGCTTTAAATGACATGCTTATAGTATTAAAAAAAAAATGAAGAAGAAGACAATTTCAGTCACAACAAATTGAAGTATAATAGCCTTTTAGTTGGTTACACATATTTGCCTTAAGCAATAATCTTAAATCTATCGTGGTCAGTCAAAAGAACTCACAAATAAACTAAACTTATAGTTGAAATAAAAAATTACTCTCATTAAAAAGGGAATTGTAATCAAACTCTGAAAAACTACACCCACAATAAGACAGAGCATATCTGTTATACATATAAGGTCAAAACTCACCTACAAATTACAATGTGGTGGAAGCCAAGTAATGAAATCTAAATTGAAATAAAAATGTCATTTTCTCAAACCTATAAATAAACAATAAACATTAATACTATTTATTTTCATTTTTCAATAGACTAAAACTAATATTTAAGTAAATTAGTTTTCTTGAAAAATTATGGCAACAAAAGGTTAAAAATACGTCTAGTATAGATTATGAATATTATTTCTTATCATTTTGCGTGTCACAATTTAAATATGAAATTAATTGGCATTGCATACCTAAGTAAATTATATATCTTATTAAGAATCCAAATATAAATCTAAGTTCACATTAAATATAATTTTGTATACTAAAAATCTGTTAGAGAGTGTAAACTTTTAACAGATAGGAACATATATATTAAATTTCACTTTCAATACCGTATTTGAATATATACCATAATATCAACTGAAGAAACAATGAAATGACAAAACCAGAGGTGCTATGAGGTGAAGAAAAGTCCATAGTACGTAGGCTTTCCAATACAAACAAAACCATGATAATCGTGATCAGTTATAGTAACAAATAAAGTATTAAACACACCAAAAGGTAGCTAACTACGTCTAAATAAGATTTTTTTTAGTTTAAATATGTTTATGATTAGAAAACCTAAAAAGGTATTCACACCCTAGTGAGGGAGGAAAATCCAAGCATAGTAACACCACGATTTGAATGTGTGAGCCACTTTATATGCAATGGTTAGAATAATATGGAAGCAGGGACATGCACATCAAACATAATTGGTTTACTACCATCACCACTACAAACTCAAGCTTACATATATAAGTTTTTTTTTTTATATTTTTATTCATTTGTCAGAAAGCATAATCACCGTAAAAATCATTATTACTAATTTTACATGCAAAAACAACGTTCTAAAATTTAACTTTGGATATGACTAAAAAGATTATATATTAGAGATTAATAGATTAAGACAAAAAATAAAAGAAATATATAAAATATATATGAGCATATAGTTTAACTTAGGAAGTGCAATGCAACTCAAGTGAAGAAAGTAATATAGTTTGAATGATGAACTACCAGTGAAGAGAATCCGAAAAGTAGTTAAAGAATATTGCTTAAATATTGCTGAAGTGATATATTATTTTTTTAAAAATGTATTTTGTTTTATTTAAAGTGCTTGTATGTTTAATAATTACTGGTCATAAAATATTATACAAAATTGAATGTTTTACTCCAATAAAACACTAATATATTATCAATGAGAATGAGTTATTCTAAATTAAGTGAAAATTTTCTGGATACTGAGATTACGAAAATAATTACCTTTGATAATGATGTGGATGAATTGAGTTGACCATAAAATGACTTTATTTGATTGATATTGTTGGTAAATTACTTAAATGGTAATTTGATCAATTTGAGAAATTTGTTAATAGATGTTAACGAATGATTGTGATCTTCAGAGCATACTTTGATATGTAGAATGATAACATGATATCATGGAAAAATTATGATTGTGGTACTCAATACAAAAGCCTATTAGGAAAAATAAATTTTATTGTTTTGTTTATAGCCTAAATAATGTATAATAAGATTTGAAGTGGTAGATTTTGACATTACTAGTATATTTAGACTTTAGATAATGAAGCTTTGTGATTTCATGAAATTGAGGTTGACATGTCAAAACGGATTAAAGTGGATTAGATCTTAGTTTTGAGTGATAAATATTCTTTAAGAATGTTCTAATAAACTATTGGTTTTATTAAATTATATTAATATCATGTAGTTGAGATTTTATATCAAAAGTATGTAAAATGAGTCAATATAATTTCTTGGATGATATAAATTATCTCTCAATTAAAAGTTTATGTAAAATGTTTTTTGTATATTATTATTAAATTAAATAACTGTATTCGATAATTTATAAATGTCAGGTCTGATAGTTTTGTAACTTGTTTTCACAATTTGGTAGAATTACAACATGTTGTAGAGAGAACTTTATTATACTTACATGCAAATCAGAAAAGTCAATAAGTATAAATGGAATAATAAAAAGAACACGTAATGGTAACGGAAAATGTTATGGTCTGTTTTACTACTGTGTTTGAGAAAATTGAAAAAATCAATTTTAATTTGCTTCGCTTATATAGAACATATTAAAGAAGAAGCCCTTTGATTAAAAAAAAGGAAATCAATGCAAGTGTATATTGCACCTATAGTTGACTCCACAGTGGTAAACAAAAGTATTAAATGCTTCTATAGAACAGACAATTTTATGAATACCAAGAGAAGTTAAATTTTAATTTGCAATAATTTTAACATATTGTATATTTAAACAATTTAGGAACTACAAACTATTTTTGAGTTCGTTAAAGTGAGCAACTTATTTTTTCATTTCTTGTTTTCTTTAAATGTAAATTATCTATACAACTTTATTATTATAATTTTTTAAATTTATTTTCACTATGTTGTTACTTCCATGGTTTAGTATTGTTCAGGAGTGTGACTGCGTTGTGCTTGGTAAGTTAATTGATTATGACATGAAAAAAAAAATTATAGCATGAGGCGTTCAAACGATTATATTATTGTTTTCTTAATTTTTAAAATATATAAGTGATGAATATCTATAGTTTAAAATATTTAAATATATTTTAATTCTTTTAGGGAAATCCCTCCATGCAGAAGCAAAATTACAAATGACTATATAACTAAGGGATTTCCCTAATTCAGGCCTATTATGTAGGTGGGTTGGTTTTTCTTTGTGTGGGTCATACAGCACTGATTTGGGCCTAAAATCTTAAGCCCATATAAGCTATACGTTTGTTCGGTAAAAACTTACTGCACTCCATCAATACTGACCTGCACCCCATCAAAATTTTCAAATTCTAAATTTGCCTTGTCTTCTATAGTTAATACTTTTACATTGTGGCAAATTATTATTTTTTAAATGATGAAGTATTCCATACTTTTTCTCTGTTCGTAAATAAAAAAAAGTGAAGAAAAAGAAGAAGAAAGAGAAATAGATGAAAAATAAAATGAAAATGAAGGTTATTTGCCAGAAGAGAAAATAATTGTATTATTACTTTTATTTATTTATTTAATATTGTTTTGTGATAAAACTATAAAACTTAAAAAATAAAAAAATGGATTATAAATGTTTTAAAGCTGAAAAATGTTACAGAACATAATATATATTTTTTTAAGAAAAACTTAATATTGTGTTTTGTAACACAATATAAGTCCCTCTTTCTTCCCATATTAAAAAAAAAAATACAGAGGCCTATGCGTTTTTTTACCTACCAAATACATTTTTTTCCTTTTTCTCCAATACCAAACTATTCGTTAGCCTTAATTTTATTTTTAATTAATTTTTAAGTATATTACAAATTTATTGTAATTGAATTTTTGTTTAAAAAAATTTACTTTAATAAGTGTTTAGTATATTTAATTTTATTTAAGAACCTTTTATTTGATTTTACTATCATTACGGTGATGTTACTATTATTATTGTCTTCCTATCTTCAATTCAGTGGTCAAACAAACTTTTCAGACAGGGATGCAGAACATGATTTTAAAGTGAAATTATACTTTCAAGACACTTCTATATATTTAAATAGAAGTCATGATATGAATTGTGATTTAAATACACAAATATCTTTTTCAATGAAGTCGGACTTGTATGCAAGAATTCACATTTTCAGTTTTGTTATGTTAATAAAATATTTTTTTATTTCAGATAAACATATTTTTATTTATAATTTTTTAATAATTTAATTAATAAATTAAATTTTAAATATCAAAATATCACTATATAGTTTATTCTCAAAACATATATATATATAATATATATATATATATATATATATATATATTTAATAAGTAATAATCACATAAATTTTAATAATCAAGTTATCCAAAACAAACCTAAAATAAAAAATATTTATATAAAAAAATTAAGAAAGCAAAAGAAACTTTAAAAAGTAACAAAATTATAAATTTTTAATGCTAATTTATTAATCAAATTATTAGAAAAATATCTCAAAATAAAAGAATGTTTACATAAAAATTTGAAAATTTCATTAATCAAAATATTTTCAAAACAAAAAAAAACATTTTCATATAAAAGTCTAATAACATAAAATTAAAAAAGTTAAAATAAAAAAAAATTGTACTGTACATATGACTTCTATAAAAAAAAAATAAAAAAATAAACGGTTTCCGTAAGACAAAAGTCACTGTTTTTAAAACATGACTTTATCTTAATTGATCTAAAAATTGTATTTGAGAAATACGACTTACTTGATCTTAAATCTTCATTTTAAATACCTTCAAAATACGACTTACTTGTTTTTTAAAAATTAATTATTTTGATAAATTTTAAATCAAAATTACCACCTATTTGATAAAGAAAAAAAAACTTTAAATCTCATTAGGAGTTTAATAATTCTTCATAAAATATTTCTTTATCACCTATTTCTTTTGAAAGCAAGTGATGCATGTGAGATGGACCCAAATAGCCTTGTCTGTTTGGTGAGAGGGTGGTTTAAGGAGCATGTGGATCAAGGTGTGTGCACTGCACATGCACCTGACCTTCTGAAAGAAAGGGAAAGGACACATATCAGAAATATGTGACATCTATTGCTAATCCTAAAACATCATCTTCCACTCAACTAAGTGAACAAAAACTTGGCATGTTCCAAAACTGCTTCTGCAAACTATTTTGGCTTTTTAGCAGAGTAGGCAACCAACCTTTTCCTTTTTTCTTTCACTTCTGACAAAACGTTTATCCCTTTTGGATTTATCCACACTCACTTGATCCAAGGCACCTACAAAATAGATAATAGACCTCTAACAAAATCAAAATAATCTTGAACATTTTGGGAGGGGTTTTAGGGAGCTATGCATGATTATCTCACACAACATTTCTAACAAAGACTCTATATGTGCACCATGATTGATTTTGACAGCTTTTTTTCTCAGCAACATGTCACCTTTGACTACTTCACCTACCTTTCTTTTATCAACCACACTATGGAATGCCTACCATGACATTGTTTCCAGCTCTATGGAATCATATCAAGAAGAAATGTATTCATTTTATTTATTGTTATTAACTAGGGACCTAGAAAAAAAAACTAACTAGGTTTGTGCCACCAGAAACAAAAAACTGATTAGGTCCCACTAGGTTTATCTTTCAAACTGCCATTGCAGATAATATTAGCATTGTCAAGTGGGGGCAAAAGGAAATAGGATAAAAGAGCAATACCAGATTTTTTTTATTATTATTAATAATGAGTATGCTTCATGTGGACAGACATCCATAATTCCCTCAAAATTCAAGATTGAACCTAAACTCTTTGTATTTCTGTGTCTTCTTCCCATGAGTTTCAAGCCAAAATACCTGACCAACATGGTGGTGAATTCTATATATTCATGAAATCAAGATCATTCTATATGCAAACATTGTTAGCTGTATCTGGAATAAAAGTTGCACTTTAATTACAGAATAAAATAAACACAAAAATGACAGTACTAGTAATTAACTAAGCTAATCAGCATGAATTTCTTCAAGATGGTACTATGTGTGCCATAAAGGCAAAGCATTCTACCATTTGGTTCCTCCTATTTTTATCTGATGAAGAATAAATTTGACCCATGTGTACGGTAAATTGAGGAGTGTGGAGTGGAGGATCACATGAACCTTAAAGTGCCTCTCTGTGTCACAAGATTCAACTCGTTAATAATGAAAAACTCACTAAGATATACCACGTGATTAAACCAACTTTATTGATTCAAAAGTAGAACAATATAATGAGGCTAAAACAACTTTGTTATTTGATGGTTGTGGGGAACAAAATCAATGCCAAAACAGGTGAACAATCATGAAGTTTCAGTGATAGATATGAGACACCAATATTCACAAACCTCCCACATATTAATCTTGAAGTGAACTTCAACCCTGTGAGACCTGAATGTAGGAATGTAGAAACAGACTACACTAGTTATGTTTGAATAAATTAACATCCATCACTTCAATTACATCAAATAAACCTTAATATTATAAGAAACAATTTATTTTCATTAAATAAACAAGAAATGATAAAGAAACATTTGCATAAATGAAGAAAAACCAACTTTAACCCACAAGATCATAAAAAATATTCTCAAAATTCTACCAACCAAAACAACTTTGTGTGCAATAACATTAAAGCTTAATTATTGCAAAGATTAGTATTGCATCTGTGACATTGCCTAATAATTGTGTTCTACAAAACTAAAGCTGATTAAAGTTGCAGGAGATGTGGCATGAAAATGACGTATTCCCAAATTGAAATACATAAATGTAAAATCCCCCACCAATGTACAAATTAATGGCAACAATGTCTCCCTTTCAGGATTACTAAATTGATTCAGTGACTTTGGTACCACTATCATTTTCATCCCTGAGTTTGATCACTTTCAATTCTTTTAATTACAGCAACACAATAACAGCATCAACAACAACAACTGGAATACAGTTGTGCTCATTAATTCTCATAACACATATACCTAGACACGTGTAATCTTCAAAAAATAGGACATGGAGACACGGATTTAGATATTACATTACTATGAATTATATAAATTCATAATCAATATTTATGTATTAAAAAACCATCTATAAAGCTAAATATAACAAAAATTGGATCTAATTCATTTACCTAAACTCTCAAAAATAAAAAGAAACATGTATAATTTAAATATTCTTGATTATATACAAGATTTGTATCTTATTTCTGTAAAAAGTTTATAAGTTTTTAGAAAATGATTAGATTATTCTCTTTTAAAATTGTGTTAAAACTATATTAGAATTGTCACATACTTCAAAAATTGTCTTTTGAATTAGATACTTCCTCAATATGTATCCTACGAGTGTGTTACTGATGTCAGTGTCCGATATGTGTCAGACACAGATATGTTACCTAAAATGAAGTGTACGAGCTTCGTAACTTTTAACCCTTTAACCACAAGGGAAAAAACTTTGTATTATTCTGTAAACACTTTTCTTAGGAAACAGAGTTCTCTGCTTATATATTTCAATCTCTGTGAAACATGGTAAATTTAGAGGCTAATTATATTAATTGACCCGTGACATTGGTAAATTGAAATAAATAAATAATTATTGATATGCCAAACTCCACATGACCACGAAATTTTTCATGAAGATGCTATGAGTTTCTGCAAACAATAACAAAATTAAAGGAGCTTTGTGACACAAATGGGGCCTTGCAAAAATCATTAGAACATCCACTAGATTTTATTCAGTGTCCATTCTTTCAAAAAGCAACCAAGGCCAACAAAGTTAAAAAAAAAAAAGAAAAGATGAAGTGTTCTTTTCCAAATTCCATCCAACACTGGAACAGTAATCATATAGTGCCCTCAGCAAGTCAAAACTGCGTTGCTTCACGCACATACCCTTGGAAAACAATTGAATATCTAGTGTTAGCTTCTCGAAGTTCTCTCTTTTGCTAAATGAGGTTTGTGTATACTAAGTAGAAAACAAAAAATCTTCTAATATTATAAATTTAAGTTTGAGTTTCAGTCTCATATTTGAATTAAAATAAGGAGGTAACATATATGGAAAATGAATCAACAAAATTTATTATGATTTTTAGGTTGAAAGTAATGGGATTGACTCATATCTCGTCAATGTTAAATCTTTCTCACAAAAATTGAGGGGATTCATGGTTTAATTCATAATCTATGATAATGGGTATTGCACCTCATCTAATGTAAAAATTAATTAGAACAGCTTCAACTTTAATAATATAAAGAAAAACTTATGTGATGTTACCTTTCAAAATGGTCAACCAAAACTAACACCCTAGGTAGTAAAAGTGCATATATTTTCGATCAATTATAGGTTGATTTAGTCAATATTTAATTTGATTGTGTCAACTTAAACCACAAATGGTTTAGCAATGCACAATTGAAAATTAAAAAAAAAAAAAAAAATTAGGTTTGTGAAATTAATTATTTGAATTTAAAAGAGTGGTTTATAGCCTTGTACACATTTTTATTTATTTTATTTTAATAATTTTTTTTAACTTATAGAATAAAGTTATCCCAAAGAAATTTACAGAAAAATATATAAATAAAATTAATAAACACTTGATTAACCTATTCATTTAAACATTTTCAATCCCATGAGTTTCACAGGTAAATTTAAACTACCCATTATACAATAAAATCCTAATAACATAATAAGTTTCACAGATAAAAAAAAACTTCTTTTTACTAATTTAATTGAGAAAGTGATCTATACACACTTGCAGTGTAAACTGTTTTTATTATGTGATATAAACATAATAAATTTATTCATTTTTACTTTAAATAGTTTAAAAGTATTCCTTTATTAGTTTACTATAAATGTTTTCAGGCAAATCGTGTAGGAAAATGAATCTCAACTTAATTCGTTTAGCTTGTAGGTTCACTGGCTTAATTAGAATCCTATTTAACAAGGTTTCTCCACGAGTGCCAGTTTTTTCAATAGTCAAAGAGTGATTCTTGTTTCTCTACATTCTGCAAAGAGTAAAATATAAAATTGCATTGTGATTGGCTTCCATACATGGACTTGATGAAAGGGACTCCGGAGGGTGATATCTGCTATTTTTATTGGATTAAGGACAATTAGTTAGCTTTATTTTAATTAAATTCAGAGGAACACTTTATATTCAAATACTTATGTCAGAGTTAAGAGCAATGTCAGTGCATAAAACTAGATGTTTGAAACAAAGGATTGGTTTGTCTAAAAAGTCATGCCCTTTTGCCAAAACCTCTTACATTTCAGACAAGAGACTGATTCAGCAACTAAAAATGCAAATTGAGATTGAGAACAAAACAAAGACACAATTTCAACAGATTGGCTGGCTATACATACAGCATTGTCCAAAGAGTTACTTGGAAGATATATTCTAGTCTAGTCTACAACCTAAAGCACTTGATAATAATAACAACAATAATAGAGACTGAAATTGTCCAAGGGAATTAGTTAAATTAGCAGAAGAAGAATGTGAACTAACAACAAAATAAAAATGCTTAAAAGTTATTATGGATTAGAAGAGCCTGTGGTGGGGAATCACAGAGCAGAGCTCAATAGTGCCATAATGCAGCAACTCCTCTATCATTTGCTCGATGTGGTCCTCTTCAAGAGGCTTGAACTGTTGAGTCCTTTCCACCTTAACCTTCTTGAAAACCCAATTCTCCTCTACTTCTTGCTCCTCCTTTTGTCTCTTCTGTGGCAACATTGTTTTGGTTTCGTTACTCTTTAGGGAGAAGTTACTTGTGGAGGTGATGACATTTGGTGAAGCCACTCTCTGAGGCTCTGGTAGTGATGGCCTTGTCATTTGCAAAGAAGCCATGTAGCACCTATGAAGCTTTGCAGTTAAAGTTGCTGAGAGAAGCTTCGAAGATGATGACTGAGACGCATTTGGGTTGTAAGGGAAGTTTGTTCTTGCCCTTGTGCCACACATTAGCCTTGCCGCTTCATCATAGGCTCTAGCTGCATCCTCAGCAGTTTCAAAAGTTCCTAGCCATATCCTAGTTTTCCTGTTCATAACAAACAAGTTTAAATCAATTCAGATACTAAAAACAGATATTGGAACGTTGATTCATCATGGTGTAAAGAGTGGTTCTTGGTGCTAGACCATGTTTATTGTTAATGGTTATTTTAGTCTAGAAGGAAGTGAAATGTGCATGGGAGTGAAAAAAAAGGGAACTTACAATATGGGGTGTCGAATTTCGGAGACCCACGAGCCCCAATGCCTTTGTCGGACACCTCGGTATCGCTGTTGTGATCTGGCCATGTTAGGGAAAAGAAATGAATTCTGAAGGAGTTAGTGAAAGTGTTGTGAATGATAGAGTTGTGGTACCAAATGGGGGGAGGAGAAGGAAGAGGGGGTGGGTTTTTGTAGTTGAGCTTGTTCTATGTGTGGCATTTTCTCCAAACAATTTGCACCAATTTAAGCAAAGGGGGTCCCACAAGGGGATTTTGAGGTCTTAGTTTCTTTTTATTTACCTATAAGCTATAACTTGGCTGTATTGCAATTTGGTAGTCATGATTATAGAATTAGTGTTTCATAAAACCATTCACATGTTGTTCACTCTAATAATATGTGTCCATTGGGTGCAGAATTATACATTTGTTAATATATGCTTTGCAATCCTATTTGATGTCCGGAAAATCTGATATTCAATATCACTGTCAACAGATTCTGCTCATGTGAAAACTGATCTGCAGGGAGCAATTTGTAGATAATGAACAGTTTGTAGCCCCCTCTTGTGAGAAGTTTGAACCACTAGATCGTTGGATGAACATATCATTCTAAAATATAAATAAAGAACCAATTGCCTTATTCAATTTTTTTAAAAGTAAAAGGGAGTTTCTGCGTCTATTTTATCAGATAATATAAGATTTTAGACCTTGATCTCGACAATTTGGCGACCAAGATAATGATCAATCGATCATGTGTTGCAATTATTTGTTGCCGTGATCGGCAGTGCTACAGAGCAAACATGGATAAACACTGTTTACCATTGTACACCCATTCCTGAATCAGTATTATATGATACTGTCTTTGCATATTTTATAATCGGGTCAATTCCAATCTGGACACATGTTTAAGATAAATTCTTGGACATTAACATATCAAATCATTTGATAAAATCTCATTCCCTATATTGATCATGTCACTAATACATGAGAGTAATATTTTAAAAAATTATGTGTTTGTGATTTTGTTTTTTTCTTTTATATTGTTTAATTTTATTTTTATTGAATGTTAGACTTAGATTCATAAGTTGAAGTTTTATGTTCTATTGTCAATGTTTAGATTTATTGAAAGGGAAACAGAAGATATCAGAAGCAGTGTTTCAAGATTTTGGTTGGTAACTGCCCGTGTTCTTCTCATACTGCTGTGTACAAGTGCCATAGTCAATTCACCGTGACCATACCATTTCGTAAGCTAAATAAATAAAATCATACAAGACATATAGAGAAAGAAATTAATTCTATGTATGATCACTGTCATTTAATAAATTATAATAAATATGTTTTTTGAAGTAATTAGTAAGAAAGTCAATAATTTTATTGTGTATGATAATATGACGAGATTGGAGTGTAAAAAAGTATACTTAAATCAAATTCATATACATAAATATTAGGTTCATGAAGAAAATACAAAATTCAAAAATCATAAAAGAGTTAAAAAAGTGCTTGGTAATTAATCAAACACCTATCTCTTTTCTGCTGAAAAAGCTGCAGCAGTCACTGGTGAGCGGTGAATATTGCTTGGTTTTGTATGTCTAAGGATTTATGCGTTTTACAAACAAAAAATTGCATGATTCAATGAACTAAAATGATAAATTTGGTCTCTCATAGCCTCTGTGATCAGTTCCATGTGCTAAACTACTAACGGCAAAACACCTTGTTTTGTTATTACTTGAATAAAACATTGGTGGTGGGTGGGGTCTATTGTGCAGAGGGTGATCTTCTCATGTCTGTGTGCCACGTGTAACCAACAGTTGAGATGATGATCAATTTTATGTCGTTATTTTCTTCATGAAGAATCACTTGCATTGAATAATCTTTTAAGCCTGGTTTTATGTTGGCTTACAAATCTAGGGAATGAATTAATGGGAAAGCTATTTCTACTTTCTGGGTTTTGGTAAAGTTTTACTTTTTGTTTCTTTCTAAGCTAAAGGAAAAGAAAAACAATAGTAGTGAAGACAAAGAAAACAATAAAAAAAAGACAGGAAAAAAGAATAGAAGGGAGGCAAAAAAACAAGTACTTTGTAAATATCCCTATCCATCATGTCTCTATCCTTTCTTCTATATTTTTTTTCCTTGAAGGGGAGCTTTATTTTTGGTTTACAGCTATGGTGGAATTGATTTGCACAAAAGGTCAAGAAAGTGAAATATATAAAAACTGGTTTGGACCGACCCAAACATACGCGTGAAATGGGTCCCTAACCATAACATGGGTGATGAGAGCAAAAGTGTCCCTAAACATGTTTTATTAATTATTTGTATTCTAAGTATATATTTATCTTGTTTGATCAAATAATCTAAGCCTCCCATGGTTTGTTGCACTCAAGTTAATAAGTTTCTGACACTCATCATGTTTGTGTCAAAACTATGAACTATTTTTCTCCTCACAAAACCACAATGCTTCACATGCAAGCCAACATTTATAATATAATACATCAAATTTAAACTATAGAATAACAAGGGTCAGCTGCGTGGCTTATTCGGGGAAAAAGAGCAGAACATGGGAATTTCTCCTTTGAACTAGTAATAAATTGAACAGTTGTGTCTTTTCTCTGTGCTGAGTCCTAACCTTAACACACATACATGCACATATACGATATTCCTGCGTGTTAATTGTCTTTTCTTTGATATGTCTGTCGTTTTGCTAGAGTCATAGTGCTCAATGAATATGGCCTCAATTTTATTTTCCCTCTAAGTATGTCCCTGCAACTTTCAGATATGATTTCAATCTCTTCGAACATTGAAATACAGTGTAGGTTTTTTTTTTTTTTTTCCCCACAATTAACATCTTTACAGATAAAGTATTTTTTCTTTCATTGGGAGCACACAGCAATTCTGTGAATCCCTTTCAGGCATGGTGACACGGTTGAATTTTCTTACAAAAAAAAAATGTTTAACATATGCAACATTTTTTTTATGTGGTGTGCTATATATACCTAAACTAACCTATAAAGAAAAATATGGCAGACTCAGAGAAAAGTTAATCATTTAATCCCCTCCATTATAGATATGGAATATTTTCCATCTTACATTCAATGAATAGAAGAACTAAAATAACTCACGGACTCAACTATAATCTAAAAAAACAACTAAATAAGCTTCAGGTTTAAGGTTTTAATAAATAAGTCTCAGGTTTTAATAAATGACTAATTTTTGTTTTGAATATTTTATAAAAAAAATTCTTTAAATTTAGTATTTAATAAAATTTAATTTTTGGTTTAAGTGTTATATATTTATCCTCATTTTTATGCTAAATTAAATATGTTTCGTACAATCTTAAATGTTGAAAAATGATATGCATGAAAGTCTTTGTACTACGTATATTATTTTGATAACATATGTCACTTTATATTAAAAATAATATAAGTTATTATGACACAAATAAGTTGAAAATTAAAGGGGAAATATAAAAATATTTTAGAAATTATTTAAAAAGAATTATTATAATAATAGGAACTAGATATAAAATAAATATATTTTTAGAAATTTAAGATGAAATTTTATAATTTACTTGAAGCAGGTTTTTTAGTGTGATTCGTGGTTTTGTTTTCAAGTTTTTCGGAATATAGTAAACTCATTCCTTGATTATTTACATACAAGTGGTTGAATTGTATTGAGTCGAGTCAACATTTTAGTTTAATTTTGTTTTATATATATTTAGGGAAGATAGATATTTTGTGTTCTGACAAATTCGTTGATTATGTATAAATGGTATAGATTTCAAGGTTATTTCTGATGGAATAACATTTTCAATTTTTTATCCTTTCAGAGTTTTTTTCAAGAGTAGATTATAATTATAATTATAATTATCTTGTTCTAAGTATGTTGTTATATCGGAAATTTTGGTCTAGTTCCCCACATTTTTAGTGCTTTTTTGTTTTATTTTAATATAGTTAATTTTAGATAACTAGGAACGATTCATGTTGTTTGTGTTGTCACAACACAATAATCACTACCTTAAAAAGACATATTTTCAAGCACATGTTTTTATCATAAATTGCGAGTGCATATACCTTCTTGTGGACGAAATTATTTTCTTGTACCTAAAGCAAATATCTAGTTTCCATTTTTTACCAACGGTCTACATCCTTTTATATAGATTGAAGACGAAATTGACAACTATTTTGTACCTAATTTACTCATTCAAACAAATTTCCATTATTAACATAAATAGCTGGAGATGAAATTTGTGAATCATATTTTGCTTTGGTTCAACTTGCTGTGCTCAAATAAGCATAATAAATGCTTCTCAATCGTGATTTCAAACGCGGTTTCGTTGGAACGCAAGCAAACAAATTAACAAAGGGTATGAACCGTGAGAGTGAATTAATAGATGATGTGACCCATTCATCATCGCATTTTATGCTCAACACTTTTTCTGTTTTTTTCACTAACAATTAGTTAGAAACTAATTTGTTTTGTTAATCTTAATAAAAACTCAACATATTCATCAATTTTTATTTTGTGAACTATTCATGGAAAGGGCATATGCAATTTCCATGTGGATGCTCCTATTTTTCCTCCACCACTAACGTGTATTTGCTCATATAATAGAGTGCTAGTTATACCAAACATTTTACCAACCAATCTTGATCTTATTAAAACTTCAACAGCTCCAATATGTATCATACACAAAGTTTGTTCGAATCTCTTTCTCTATTATTGTCTTGGAAGAGACAGCATTGATTTTGAAAACGACAAGACCAACTTCTCTTTTATTTTTTTTTTCTTTGAATTTGGATATTTTTTTCATATGGTAGCAGGCATCGTGACAATAAGTTATGAAAAACAAACACCTAAAAGAAAGTTTTAACTCTCACATTTTTGTGTCTTGTATTCTCGTGACATAACAAAAACTACCATGAGAGAATCTATGATCCATTGCAAATAGATTTAAGAAACTGGTTGTTGACATTTTGTTTGTATAGTATTAACTTGTTCTTTGGTGTGGCATGTAGTTATTTATCCACCCTATCGCAGGACACTTAAATGCGCCAGAGATGTTGTTTTTGTCTCCCACACAAGTTAGTCAAGGTGAAGCACATGCTTCGGCTACTGTACAAAACTGCTAAATCCAAGACTTTGGGCAAGCAAATCACAACCAAACCATTGTGTTGGGTTTTGCATTAAATAATATTTGTATATTTATCATCATGCTTCTAACATTTTTCTTACCCTCGAACTTATGTTTGTTCTTATAAGAATTAATGATTTATTCTCTAACGTTGTCTTCTTATATCACCGAAATGTCTTCGTGTTATGGTAGATTTGTGTATCTAATATGAAGTGAGTGGTGTGATGCAAATGACACTCCCAAGATCTGGATTAACTTGGTTCATAGACCAAGTACAATGTTTTTTTGGAAATTAATATAATGAGTTTTCACATAAAATCACATTTGAATTATTCTCACAACAAAGAATAAATATGAAAGCTGTCACAATCTATCTACCAAAAGGGCCATGGAGTTATCAAGTAATTACAAAATTAAGCAGCTACTTTCTTGGCACCAAAAAGCAGATTAATCAAAGAGGGTTTGAAATGGCCTTGGAAACGGTCTATTCAAATATCCTAAGTAGATTTAGGTAACAGAAACCATGAGAGAGGTTCAACATACCTATGATTAGAGAGGTTCTAATACAATGGAAGTTTTTGAAATTAGGAGTGGTGGCGATAATTGAGGAAGTTCTAAAGACTTGGAAGAAAGTCATGTGCAAATTTCCTATTGCCATGTGACTTTATGTGCTTCCTAGGGTTTGGTTGTTACAGTTGGATTTATCTTTATATCTAATCAACTTAAATATTAACAAATTTCAACTATGTCAGACCTGTTTAATGTTATTATTTTTAAAATATTTCTATCTATATTTTTTAAATTGTATTTCTTTCTCCATTGGTACACAGTAATCTTCACATGCAACTCAAGAGGATGATGTTGGTTTTTAAGAATTGATGGTTTTTTTTTTTTTTTTTTTAAATTTAAATAAACCTTTTTTTTTTTTAATTTATAAAAAATTATTTAAATTAAAATGTTTCTTTTTATTTCTTGTTTAACTTTATTATTT
>Ga0099824_1005210_pt1 | contig 18408 bp, 12 predicted proteins | sample SiratrowhiteBW_FD_76837 | JGI IMG/M metagenome (GOLD analysis project Ga0099824, IMG submission 76837) | Root nodule microbial communities of legume samples collected from California, USA - Siratro white BW | ecosystem: Host-associated > Plants > Roots > Nodule | place: USA: California... | reverse complement strand
TATATATATATATATATATATATATATATATATATATATATTAACACACATGCAAACCCATTTTTAACATAGCATTCTTCCCGTTCCAATTGTGTCGTGCTCAAAATAGCATGACCTAGCAAAGATGGGCAATCTTTAATGAGATTGGACATTAGTGGCCTTGAAAAGAAAGAGAAAAATGGTTTTTGAACATAAATGAAGCATCAACGTCAAACCATCAATTCCATTCAAAAACAAATTCGTAAATTATTCGAATAAAAAGGGCTCCCTAATAACGATGCGTTGATTAACGTTAACGCTGTAATTGCTTCCAGCATGGTAGTGTTCATGAATTAAATTCTATCACGCAAATATACAGTCTTGGAAAGTTCTAATGGTTTTTTAAAAGCGTATGTCAAATTAAATCTCGAACAGATTACATACATAAATAATTAGAGTTATATCCGGTCTTCTAAGGTCGAGTAAGTACTGAAATCCAATTAAAGAAAAAAATGTTTAAATTAATTGAATTTTTAAAAAAAAATAACCTCTCCCATATTTTTTTTAAACCTTACAATTGCTAAATATGTTGCCTTTTATTCATTTAGATTAATATTTCAGGACTAATTTGGGTTATTAATAATTTCATATAGTTCACTAAAAATATTGTCAAGAAGAACTAGATTAGTTTACCAATTTTCTTTTCTTTTCACAAGATAATTATGCATAAAAAATGAAAGTAATAATCTGATAACATATTTTTCCCTACAAGTTACACTGAACAGGTATCCAATATCAGGTTACAGATACAAAATATTGTTTGTGGTGGGAATGTTTACACAAAAGAGAGAGTAAAAAGCATATGAACACACATGAAGCATGCATGGGGTTCAAGTTATCTTTATATCCAAATTATTAGTTCAGATATGCACATAATCACAAGTTAAGTTACATGTGATTAACACCTAAAAGCAAAGGGTGGTAATTGTTCTTGTGAGTGTGCATGATGAAAGCACTTTCTGAAAGTGTTGGCCAAAGCAAGCTATATATTCCAAATACACAAGACCTTCCCTCTGAGTTTGGCTGACCAACACAATGAATGCAATGCAAGAGGCACGATGATGATGATCAGCATCAGAGAGCAGAAGCAAGCAGCCCCCACCATAGGTAATTTCCTGAGGCAATAATAAGTGTATGTGATGTGAGCACCACCCTCTCTAAATATAGGCACTGTGCACTCTTCATTTTCTAACCCAAACAAGCATCTGCATGTCCCCATCACCCTACACCTCACCAAGTGCTTGTCCCACCAAACCACCCCTTCCCTCCTTCACTCTAACCCTATAACCAAGGCCCACATCGCTTGCCATAAAAGTACAAAACTCATTCTGGCAGGACCCACTGTACTAGCACTGCTCCATAATAATAACGTTACACACCGCCAATCCCAGAGCGCGTGCACACACGCATGCACTGTGAGAAGAGGTGTTGGAATGGGTGAGGATGAAAGCGATGGATAGAGAGTGAGATAAGGAGAGGGGTTGCAGAGGGTGCAGAGAGTGGTGGCAGAGAACGCTCGACTTTTACGCGGGTGGTGCTGTTTCAGCCTTTCATCGTACTTTCGTCATCTCAATCTCAATCTCAATCAATCATCTTCTTACCTGCACCCTCTCCAACGTACTACTAGTTACTTTCTCCTTTCCATTTTCTACTTTCTAGTTTATACCATCTAGTCATACGTAGTTACGTACCACCACATACATATGTGCATTTAACATGTTTGCTACCTCAAAAATTCTCACACATTATTTTGGAACAATAAACATGAATCAAAATGGTAACAAATAAGAATATAAGTAAAAGGAAATATAGAATAGATAAAGAATGGATAAAAATACTCGCTCATTTTTTATTTATATTTTCTTGTCTAACAAATTAAGTTAAAAAATATTATTCCTCCTGGCTTGTTGGTAAAAGGAAAATTTATAGGGAAATATGTAATAATAGTTGAGAAAAAAGAGATGAAATGGAAAATTTGTATTTGTGAATGAAAAATGTAATAGAAAGGAAAATCTTACTAATGTTTTTGGTTAGACTTTTTTATAATAAAATTAATCAATATTTCATACCGGGACTAAGATGATGAAAAATGAAATTAAAAGTATATATTTTTGACATTTACTTAAAAAAATCATAAATTTCATTGGAAAAGACACTGCTTTAAATTTTGGAAGGGGATTATAATTTTAGTGAGATTGATTACATGTTAAATATGGTATACTGACATCGTAATTAGAGAATGTTTTATTTTTCAAATTAAAATGATAAATTATTTATTTACATTTCTATGTGATATATAAGGAAATTTATCACAGAATTATATTTATATTTTTTTAATGAAATAAAATTGTATACTTTTTACTAAAATAGTAGAGGGAACTTGTTTTTTTCACTTAAGAAAGGAATACTTGTTATTTTTTTAATTATTTTAAATACTAGGCTGAATATATAACACACATTCTTTCATATTTCAACATTATTTTTTAATAATGTAAAAACCAATTAAATTAACTTTTGAAAATATTAGTATTCCACTAAAATTATTTAAAAGCAAGCATGACTAATGTTGCTGTTGTTTGTTTAAATCTTAAAATTTACAAATTAAATATCGTCTGCAATTTTAAATTTCAAATCTCAGCCACAAACTGGATTTTTTTTAATAAACTGAATTTTATGATTATGATAATTTCATTTAATCAGAATTTAACTTCAATTTCTAAATTTTGTACATTAATTTTAAAGTAGCATGACAGCAAAAAGTTGACTATTTCATCATTATTTAAAAATTATTTTTACATATTTCTCCTTTAATATATATATATATATATATTATGGTTTCGCTCTTCGATGCTGCCACGTGTCATGTACGATATGAGAGGGATGAAGACACGTGTCAGCGTGGTTGTCGTAGCTTTCGAGAGTTGCCAAAAGGAACTAGACCGGTCTATATCGCGCATCAGACACGCTGTCCAGTACTGCCAACTCCGTCTCATCCCTCTTTTGTTTCTTATTTTTTGAGAACAAAATTAAAGAATAAAAATAAATTCTAAAACATACTTTTGTTCCTCTTAAATATACGTGAAACGTTTGGAATTAAGTTATTGAAAAAAATCAAAAATTAATTTTTAAATAGGTACAAAATTTAATTATTTGTCTTCTGTGAAATATATTAATGATATAAATTAATTATGTATAAATAATTCACATAACTTATATTGGTGATATATTGATGAATATGAAAAGGAACCTTTTAGTTCAATAATTTATATAAGGATTTCATCAATCTAATTGATAGGTCAAAGAAGATCGAATATTTTTAAAAAATTATATTTTAAGAAGCATTTTATATTTCATTAATTAAATTTATTTTATTGAATATTTTCCTAAAATATAATTACTGATGATAAGATTGTATAACAGCGAGTGTTGAATTTTTCTAAAAGTTAACATATCTAACTATTTAAATGATATCACATGATTTAACAGCTAAAATTTAGAATTCAATTTCAATAAAAATTATTAAATAAACTAAATAAGAAAAGTTAATATTAATAAATTAATAGTTGGTTTATTATTCACAATTTCACATTTTATTCTTGACTCGATAACATGAGTTTCTTTTTTCCTCGAGTAAGTCTCTACAAAGGCCCAGGAATCAAGAAATAGGCTGAGAACTTTTTGTCAGCCCAAAACCAATAAAAAAAAAAAGGATCAAGCTTGAATTTTAGTACTCATTGGGCTTATAAGTGATAAAACTAAAGACGATTTCTTCGTACCGTAGAAATCTCCCAATGCACTCCCCAACAACATCAAGTAATAAAATTGCTCTTAAACTTTTTTTTATAGTTCGTTGCACTAAAAAATGATATCTTCTGGAAAGATACTTTGAAAATGATTTAGTGATCTTCCATAAGGATCATTTATGCAAAAAATTATCATCCTTCTAAATCGACAACTTTATAACTATATAATAAAGTTTATTATTATAAAATATTTTTTTAAAAAAAGTAACTTAGAATTCATTACCAAGAATTCTTTCTAAAATGAGAATCATACCGATAAAATGTTTATTTAATCATCAAATCTTACACAAATGCAAGTGTTTCATCTAAAATACATGCTACAAAACCTTGCAACCTTATCTTCATCTCATAAACTTGGGCTTAACACAAAAGATAACACAAATATGTTTAACATTTATATTACATTCCTAACTATAAATGCATATATTGTTTGTAAAGAATATTCTTTCATCTGATTACCAAGATGATCTCAAAAGAAACGTTCACATCAAAAGATTTTGTGAAGAGTGTGTCATGGGTACTTTACACCAACAACTTATAAGAAATGATAGTTTGTCACCTCACCTCTCTTAGAAAAAAATGGGAGGCTTAGCCAAACCAAGAGAGTGTGAATTAGTTTTAAAAACCTCTTTGAAAAATATTTATGTTTTCTTCTAATTCTTTGAAAAATTTCCAATTTAAAAGTCTGAATGCAATTAATTCGGGAATCAATATTAATAAAAAAAACTGGTAAACAATAATATAAAGAAAATAAATGAAGAGAAAGATTGCATAGAAAATTTAGACTGGTTTAGATTATAAATGTTCTACATCTAGTCATAATTATTCAACCTTGAAATAACTAAAATCCACTATTAACACTAAAGCTACCATGTGATTTGATGAAGTCAACTTGGACTGAGAATGATGTGATTTGATGAAGTCAACGTATACCAAGAATGGAGATCATATGAAGTTGATCATGACTAAGGATTTTTGAGTTTTGGACAATACAATTCCGTCTCTTGAAGATACAACCAACTCGGTTCTTGGACATAAGGTGGTATGGATTCACCTCTTGAAAATACGACTAACTCGATTTTTAGACATAAGTGATACGGATTCGGCTTTCAGAGATATGGTCTTTAGGACATACGGCCATGCAGTCTTGATGATACAACTCTGACTTTTAGAGATATGATCTTTAGGACATACAACCATGCAGTTTTGGTGATACAGTTTTGGCTTTCGGAGATACGACCAATGTAGCCAATGCGACCAGTGCAGCCAATGTGACCAATGCATCCAATGTGGTCAATGCGGCTAATGCGTCCAATGAGTCCAATGTGACCAATGCAGTCATATAGAGTTATGGCCATACTAAGATACAACCATATGGAGATGTGGCCATACTGAGATACGACCACACGAATATGCGATCATTCATATATATGGCAATGCTGACGTGGCTTTCAGTCATGTGGTCATGAAGATGCGGTCATTCAGAGATACGACTTTGGGGACTCGGCTGATGGTTATTTGTTCATTCAGTCTGACGCTTTGTGTGTGGGTATGATCTATTAACCATGAGCAAACATTTTTTAAACCTCTGGAATGAGCTTGAAAAACTACAATAATCATTTAAATTTTTTTTTAACAGAGGCTCAATCATTTTTGAAAATCTCTTTTATAAGGTAACACATTCAATTTTTTTAAAGTCAATTTGATGAAAAAATTGTTTTGAGAAAAATCAATCAATTGATTTTTGGATTTGGATTTCAATCGATTGAATTGAGTCAGTTATTCCAGTTTTTAAAACTGATTGCTTTGTAAAACAATGTTGCTATTTTCAAAATAAATAGAATTAATATACTAGATTTTCTGAGACAGCTTAGCGTGCAAAAAACAGTGTTCATTCAAGAGAAGTTAGTGGGTTTTTAAAAAATTAAAATAATTCTCATCAAGAAAGATCAAGATTGTAGATCTTAAAGCTCTCCATTGGTGAAAAATGTGCTACTCTGATTTTTGGTTCATTAGAGATAAATTTTTCTACACTAGTTTTCTGTCCTTAGACTGTTGTTGTGAAGAAGTGTATTCATGTTTTGTATTTTCATGTATTTGTGTTTGATTAGATTACAAATTGTATAGGGTTTGCGTTCTTAGTGGTGCAGTAGGGTTCTACACTGGTTTTGTATTCTCTGTAGGGTTCAAATGTGAGTCCACACAGTCACAACACAAAGGCTCCATCAAGCTCTCATCAATCCTTATATGAGAGGGTTAATGCATATGAAATGGTATGATCGGTTCTTTCTCACACTATAACACAATCATATAACTCATTCGACTCTAACCACATGGTATTTTTCATCTATATGATTTCAATCTACCAGTAGAGTTGTTAATGGATTTTCAGCAAGTGTACTGAGTCCTCAAGTAATATAAGAAGTAAGAGGAGTATCGTATCCACAGGGAACAGAATTTATAATTGGAAGTTGAATATATATCAATAATTCATGAATAAGAACACGTAACAATGCTTGATTTGAATGAATTTACGAAAGTAATAATAACATGAAATTAAAAGGATGTCATCAATAATAATAAAAGCCTTGGGATTGAATCGTAATACTCTCATTCTAATACACTCTTAACCTAATTTAATATTATCTTTTCCAATTACCAATCTGTGCAAATAAAAACCTTTTCAACCTGATTCCTCTAGCATTGAAATTCATAAATTAAAGTACCTAGCTTTTATTCCTAGTTACTAGAATAATTTAATCAGCATTAAGATCAGTTGATATATGCAGTCATTACACTATAACCCATCCTTGAACTTATATATGCAATGCGTTTACGTTTAGTTCCAAATTTGAAAAGTGCTTTCCAGTCACAAGAAGAATTCTAAGATAGATCAAATATGAATGAAACATAAAACAAAGGTAAATTGAATTAAACGATATCAAACCAATGTTAAGAGTATATTTGAAGTTGAGAATTTACATTCAATCCCAAGAGTAAGAAAGTTAGCTACACATGGTAGCCATGAAAATACAAAAGAAAAGGAAAAGACTGGATCTTGACCACAACGGCTGCCTCCCAAGTCTCCAACAAGTGATAGATGGTAAGTCAGTAAGTGCCCTCTACGTTTGACCTAACTCTCCTTTTATAAGTTTCGCTCCTTGCATTAGGTCAAATTGCAGCCGTTATCTCGTGATTAGTGTTCCAACAGATTTGACGCGTTCAATTAGGGCTTCCTTCTAACAAAATCCTTAAGTGAGTTTTAGCCCAAACTGTCTCCATTGCTTAAGCGAAAAGTCACTTATGCCTATTTTCTTCAATTCATCAGCTCTTCTCTCTCTTTCTTCAGATTTAACCTAATTCTCAACAAAATTTGCTCTTTGCAACATAAAACACATTAAATACGAAATAGATAATAAATAGAACAAAATCTTGAATTAAAACATAATCAATGAAGAAAATCTCTAATTAAAACAGAATTAATAACAAAATCACTCCAAATCTGCATAAAATCAAACTAATAATTAACGATTATCAAGAGTCAGGATACCTCCTTCTAAACAAATCTATAAATAATGCACATCTTAATCAATCTCAACACAAGTATTTCCTCTCCTTTCCTGAACATACTATATCTCAGAAACACACCATGTCATTATAAACATTAATACTACATCGTACTATACATAAACATTCATTCCATTTAATTCAAATTCATCCAATTCATACTTAATAAAACAAAGAATTACAATATCTATTAAAAACATTTAAGCTAGCTTCCTTTACATGTATAGAGTAAAGATACTTAAAAGAGTTACAAAAATCTAAAATCACGGGTAACGTAACCTGCACCAAGAGCTTATGATCAATGATCATACTATAGTACTAAAACAATGGACTAGATGAGACTCATTCTGATGCCTCAAAGGACACAAGACAAATACCCTACCAAGAACAAAATTGACCTAAAACTGACTTTGAGAAAGATGAATAGAAAATAAACCTACTCTGTTTAAGAATCTGATCAGACACTCTTACTCTACTCGACGCTAGGATTTTAGGTAGAAAGATGGAAATAATATTCAGGTATCACGTTTTCTTTTATCTCTGAAGCTAAATTTTAGGTTTTAGTAGTTTTTTTTTTTATTTTAAAATTATTTTCTAAGTTATTATATTACCTTGCTTAAATATGAAATGATGTTTCTCACTTTCAAGAATTATAATATAGTATAATACTATTTTTTTTTTTACTTTTATAATTTGAAAATAACTTTAGAATATGATATTACAACTAAATATTAGTAAGTTAATATACATTTAGTTTATGAATAAGTTAACAAAATTTATTTCTTCATTTATTTGGTTTCCTTGTCAAAGATTTTAATTTTGTGAGAGATTCAACAAAAATCAGCGAGACCATAATTTCTTTTTTTAATTAAATATTAATGTATAGTTATTTAATTATGTTCCATATAATCGATCCAATCTCATAATGTGCGAAATTTGTGCAATAATCATTCGCAACAGGCGAGATTATTCTTTGAATCAATAGAAAAATTTGTGTAGAAGAAAAAAGAAGTATGTATATTATATGTTAGCTTCATATATATATATATATTTTCATTTATCCTTTACATAAAACGCTTACTTTGATTAAAAGGAGAAAGATAATTATTCTATTATTTAAAAAAATAAATTAGTTTCTTCACAAAAGTTTTCCTAAAGACAAAAAAAATATCTCATACTTTCTTAATTAATACATTAATGTTACATAAATTATTTACTGGTGATGAGTTATTAATACAATAATCAACCTGATTTTTATAATGTTGATAAAGAAGGTTGAAGATGTTTTTAAAATATTACATTTGATTTTCCTTATGTACACTATTATGAAGTGATGTTTTGCTTTTATATGTGAATGTTTTGGTTATGCATTTGTTAGAATTTTATTAATTTATGTATCTTATATTCGTTGTTCTATGTATTCTGAAAAATATAAATCTTTAATAAAGTGTTTTAAAAAAAATTAAAACATAACAATTAGAGATTCTAAAATCACGAAGAATTTAAGTATGAAAGAGTTATATGTTAGATGAAAATGAGTAAGATAAAAAATACATAAAGAACAAAAAGAAATTTATATCATGAATATTTTGTATTTAATTTTTGTTTTATATAAAAATTCGTCATGTTCGTAATAAATACATTACTAGTATAAATGTTTAATAATAGAAATATTATTAGAAAGATAGTTTCTAACCCAGTATACAAGATACAATAAAAAAAATGGTTATGATCTTAATTTTAATATTTATATACACTTATTTTTCTAGAAAAGTTAACTTGTGAGAATTTGTTTAGAAGGACTCTATTTCTGACCAACGAAAGGCTATTTTGCTAGTAAAACCGATTTTGGAATATGAGAAAATAATATTTTGATAACCTTATAAAAATAAAGTAATTATTTGATAAGTATATTATAATAATATAATAAAATGAATTGATGATTTAATTAAAGTTGTTATCTTACTTGTTTAAATGAGGTTATATGGGTTTCTATTACAGATCATCAATTTCACCAAATCTTGTGTATTTAAGGGTTGGTCAACTGAAGCATTTAATTGTAGACCTAAAACCCAAGCCTAAAGCAATTTCCAAACTTTGAATGTTGGTCAATTCTTCATGCAGCTCCATGTTTTTCTCCTGTACCCCCGTGTTTTTTTAAAATATCAAAATACCCTTTTAGAAATTCAAGATTTACAATTTAAAATATAAAAATTCTATTACAATATAAATTATACAATATAACATATAAAAATTATACTATATTTCAAATTACACAACTTAAAATATAAAAAGTTATTATATTTCAAATTTTACAATTTAAAATACAGTAAAAAAAATTATATTTACTACAATAAATTTTTATATTATATTATTTAAAATATAATAATTACTAAGGAGTACAAGGACGATTTATTTATTCTTTTATTCTTTTATTAAGGATAAACCAGTAATTATATTTCCTCTACGGGTTTATGATTGGATTGTTTGTTTAAGGGCTAAAACTAACCTAATGAACACTCATACTGTGATTTAATATTCACTTAAAACAATTATTTTGTTCATAGAAAAAAAAAAAATTTAGTGCACACTGAAAAATCTTTTAATACAAATACAATGAGAAAAGGTTATGAATATATGTCATTTAAGTCAATAGTAAAAATTTTGAAAAATTATTAAATAATATAAGTTATAAAAAATAAATATAATTACAATTAACTACTTTTTAGTCAAAACTTTAAAAATATTATCATGCATGATATAAGTAAAGAAGGTGCGTATGAAAATCTAATAACAATCGGATAATATTGAAGTAAATAGTGACAAGGGGCAGAAAGAATAATATTGAAGTATATCTCTTACGAATCTTTTCAATAAACAAAATTTAAAAAATATTTAGTAACGATTCACGGGAATCAACTGCAATTTAAACCTGATTTGTTGTAGAAAAGAAGGAAATTAAGAGAGCAAAAGAATGAAGCGTTTTTACATTGATCTAGATACAGGAATGAGAGGGTAAACAAAGAATCACCAAATTATGTAGCAATAAAGAAACACAAACGAAAAAAAACATAAGATAATTAAATAGAGACCCGAAATAAATAAAATATTTTCTCTTAATCATAATTTAAAGGAAAAATCTGAGAAGAGTTATTGTAATTAAGCCAAAGCCACGGCAACGAAGGTTCCGACAAGAGCGGTTGCAGCAATGTAGGCCTTGCTTATGGAGAATGCCGCGGAGGAAGGCTCAGAAGCTGGTTGCTCTGGAGCTGGGCCTGCTGCTGGGCCTGATGGGCCTGGTGCGGGAGGAGAAGAAGTTGGTGGAGTTGAAGGAGGAGGAGTTGGTGTTGGTGTTGGTGGTGCTGGTGCAGGTGCAGACGCAGGAGGAGGAGGTGTGTTTGCGGTGGGTAATGGGGCAGGTGCTGACGTGGGTGGTGATGGGGTGGCTGATGGTGGTTGGGTGGGTGCAGGTCCAGGGGCTTGCGCTACGCATGCGGTGGCCAAAAGCCCTATCATCACAAACACTTTAACTGCGGTATAAGCCATCCTATGGTTATGAATGAACACAAGAAGTAGGGTTATTGATTATGTTGTTAAGGAGTGACTAATAACATGTATTTATAGAGAGAAGAAATGTTCCTTGGACGGTGTGGGACGTGTATTAAGTTATGGGGGACAGTAATGTTGTTCTAACAATATTTTATTTTATACAATAATAAGTAAGAAAATAGAGGGAAAATTATAAATTAAAGTATAATTTGGAAATAAAAAATATTGAATAATAGGTCATAGGTTGTTGTGAACCACATGTGTCGGTTGGAGGTTGAGGGAGGAATCGCTGTCTGTGTGTGGCGGTTTTCCAGCCTATTTCCAACTACCGTTTCCCAATTCCCAGACTGTCTTTACGCGTTGTTCATCTTTCTGCTCTCAAATTTCTACAACTGTTTGACATAACAATTTCAACTTTCGGTTTAGGGTTTTAAATTGTAATCAGTTCTAATGGATCAGGTCAAACACCTAATCCTTCTCAATGAACCATTTTCAATTGGAATTCTTGTAAGTTATTTAATATCTATAGGTTTTTTAAACTAAAATAATAGTTTTATAAAGATTAGAAGTACTCAATTGTTGTCATTTAAGCAAAGAGATACGATGAACAAAGAAAATATATAAATTAAGAATAGTTTAAAAAAAATATAGAGAATAAAAAAAACGTATAGTATTTCATAGAGACAAAAGGTATAGTCATTTATTTTAATTGCAGAGTCATAGTGATGTCTAGACAATAGAAAACCATCAAACTAGAGCAGTTTTAGGAGGACCGAGTTGCCGAAGGACAACAATCATTATTATTTTGGATTAAATTGCTAAAGTCAAAATAAATATGAATATAATCCATTAATTAAATAATTATTGTTCTTTTGGATTGGATTAGAGTTTGTAAAAGAGCTGTCAAAAGTTGGCAAATATTTTTCCTCTTATTTGTATAAGCTTCGCTGTACTTCTGTTATCGTTTGTGTTTATACATATTGTAAAATATATATAGCCCTTGTATAGTTAAATTTTTTTATAAAGCGACTTTTTATAATTAAAACAACTCAAGACTAAGTATTTTCTCAAATTAAATAAGTATTTAGTTTCTCAAGTTCACTTGTAATTTTATTAGTTTCATATTCCTTCCTTGAACTACAAAATTCATGTTAAACAACTAAAATAAATAAACAAATTTGCGAAAAATATAGATGTTAAATTATGATAGACTAAGCCACTAATTTATTTATTTATTCTTAAGAAAATTAATAAAAAATATTCAACTAATACACCTTAACAAAATGCATCAATTAATCAATATTGAAAAACTCATGTTTATGACATATTCACTTAGTGATATAGAGAAATTCACAGTGACAAACTTGTAACTTTCAACAAGTGTTTTCCTCAGTTATTAAATGTATGATTTAGAAAGTATTGTTCAACGTTCAATTATAACATGTATGATTTTTTTCTATGTAGTTATTATACAATTAAAGTATTTAAGTGTTTAAAAGGATATTCCATTTTCACCTAAGCACAAAAACTCTTATTCTTTTTCCTCTTAGTGATACAAATTCCTTCTTTTTTTTTTTTATTATGGTCTTCTCTTCATTGTCCGTGCCTATTCACTAGTCAAAAAAATATTCATTTATGTCACAAATTTAACATTTAATCTTTAAACACACGATGCTGAAAAAATATAATAACATCTTTGTAAATAAAAACAATTTTGTTTTATGTTGATCCGATGTAAAATTCAAAATTTATGTCAGATAACATAAGTATATGATATAAAATTGTTTTAAACCCGTATCTCAAGGTTCTTCTTCCTCACTTTTTTTCTTCACGCAAAGAAATATTCTGTATTTTCTCTCTGACTGTAGCAAGTATGTTCTTGCCTTCATTGGTGACCCAAAGTTTGTTTTTCTTTTGTCTTTGTGAGTGTTTTGGCGTGGTGGACGTTTTTATCTGATTGGATTAAGTTAACATTCTTCGTCAAGGTTAGTGATCTAAATCTCCTTTTTGTTTCTGAAATTGATATTGTGGTTGTTTTTTGGGATTTTAATAACAATAATACATGAATGTCTCTATTAAATTATTGTTATTTGCCCTTGATATTGAAAGCATATTATTTAGATTTTTTAATTTGAACATTGAATCAAGGCATTAAAATTAATTTAACAAAAATTAATTTAACACAAGATCTTAATGTTATTTGATGTTTAAAATTGAAATTTAAAATTTAGGAATAGTAAAAATTATAGGGACTAATTAATTATGTTAGTTCCTAAAAGTGACTTAATTATTACGTCATGAGTTTGTTTATAATTGTAGAGATTAAATTATAGGTAATTGATTTAGAGAAATGATAGAGAAAATGTAGTTTAGATTGATTGTAGAAGTAAGGTGCATTGTAATATATTCAGTGATATTGTATGTTTTTGTTGTACTAATTTTATTTACGTTAAGTATTATTCATGCACACATTGAGATAACCTTATTTTTCATTTGAGATTTAGTGCAAATGGTTAAGCATTAATCATATGTATTAAATCTTAATCACATTGTAAGTTTATGCCTAAATTTGACAAAACTTTGGTTCAAATCATTTTGTGTTATTCTCTGGGTGCATATTTGACTGTGGTGCTTTGTGACCATTTTCATTTCATGTACTTCAAAGGCTAGTGTGAAATATTGTCAAAATTTTATCAAATTTAAGATAATAGATTTTGTTTGTATGTGTTACGAAATTATAGGGTCGCACCTTCGATTACAAAGGTGAGAATTTCATATTGCATGGTTGATGATGATGGAGTTTGTAAAATACGTAGTTATGGGTTGAAGTTGGATGAATGCACATAACGTTAGTTAGGAGTATGAAAAGGAGGTTAATGAGTTCTTGCAATTTGCTTGTCAGAACGAAAAACTTATCAATGGGACGTATTATTATTCTTATGTTTGTTGTCTAAATCTGATACATCAGGATTTGTCTGTGATCACTTATTCTTCTTTGGTGTAGTGAGGAGTTATACAATAGAAACTTAGTGCATAAAAATATTAGACATTCCTACTGTGTTAAGAACAACAACAAAATTTGAAGAAGGGGAAAACAATCATTTAGAGAACATGATATGTGATGCTGGTGATTAAAATTTTGTAAAAGCACATGTGTATGATTCTTTGAAGCCTGATTTAGAGCGAAAATTGTATCAAAGGTACAATAACTTTATATGATTGTCAGCAACTTTAAAATTGTTCAGTTTAAAAGCACGAAATGGATGGATTGATAAAAGTTTCGCGAAATTCTTGAAGTTGAAGGAAATGCTTCAAGAACAGAACATGTTACCTAAGTATGAGACAAAGAATATATTATATTTACGGGGTTTTGAGTAGAAAAAGATACACGCATGCGTAATGATTGTGTATTGTACGTAGATGAATTTGTTGCATTGAGGGTGTGTCCACTGGTGCAATTCTTTGGGTTTTTCTCTGAGTTTGAATTGGAAGAATGAGACTTTAGAGGAAGATTTGGATTGACTTTGAGAACTTGAAATTTTGTTTTGGTTTCCTTTTGCAGGTAAAGTGTTTGAAGAATTGTAAGGGATGAGGATTTTCAAAGCATATTATGGTTGATTTTCTTTATGCTCTTTTTGTAATTCTTGTTGCTTCTTTCCCCCTATCTTTCTGTGTTTCTTATTGCACGTTTTCGTTGAATATTTTTTTGTTTGATATTGGTTGGGTGGAGTTCAAATTGAATGTAATACAAATATGAAAATGAAGCAAAGAAAATAAAGAAAACGAGAACAGAGAATACAGTGTAAAGACATACGTGAGCACTCACAAATCACCAATCTTCGTTATTCTTTCCTTTCTTGTCTCTAAAAACTCTCAATTGCGCTTATTGAATTCTTCCAATTACTTGTGCCTTTCGAATAAGAAGCAGAATGAGAGTAATCTCTAGGTGTGTATGAACTTGGTAAGTCAAAAAAAAGTGACCCGAATTGATTCAATTTTCTCCTTTTAAACCTCCTCTGGTCCATTCCGCCCTTCAATTTGTTTTTTTTTCAATAAATTGAAAACTGCATTTCGTTCCCATATTGACATGTGTGAGAGAGTAAGAGAAGTAATCAGGGAGGAGCAGGGGCTCATTGAACCCGTGACCCAAATAGGAGGGGGTGCACAAGGAGGGTGAGGGAGGTGCAAGAAGCATTGGACCCGTGGCCCAATAGATAAAATTTTGGTAAAAATGGGATAGGGGTTGTGAGAAGTGAAAAAGGAGGTGCATAGAGTACGAAACTTTATGATTTTTTTAATGTCTAAAAATGAAATAAAAACATGAATCACATGTACATTTTTTTAAATGATAAATCATACTTTTTTGTATTTTTTTAGAAAAACAAAAATAATAAAAAAAACTATACTTTTTATATTTTTCCTGAAAAGAAGAGAACAAAAAAAAAACTGTATGACTGATTTTTTTATTTTTTTTATAAATAATTAGAAACACATTTTTTCTCTCCCGGACGAAATTAGGAATTGACAGCTGTCCCTCTTTACTTAAATTTTAGTGGATAATTTAAAAATTAAAATTTTCATATATCATATTAAAAGATAAATAAAGACAAAAACTCTAATTTTTGCGGGTTAAAAAGGTAAAAGAAAATTAAGCATATAAATCATTCATAAAAGAAAGGTCGTCATTTGAATGATTGGAAATGGAAAAGTGATGCCGAAACTATTGCTTTATAGGGGGTCATGCACAATCATGAGTTAAACAAGTAAAAAAGTGATGTCGAAACCATTGCTTTGGAGAGGGTCACGCACCGTCGCGTGGTGAATCATAGAAGAGAAAGATCAATACTATTGTTTTGCAGAGGGCCACACATCGTCGTGAGCTGAAAAAGTAAAAAGTGAGATCTAAGACCATTGCTTTGTAAAGGGCCACACACCGTTATGAGTTGAATCATAAAAGAGCGAGATCGAGCCCATTGCTTTGTAGAGGGTCGTACACCGTCATGAGCTGAAAGAGTAAAAAGTGAGGTAGAGACAATTGCTTTGTAGAGGGCCACACACCATCACATGCTAGAAAGGTCAAATTAAGATATGTAGACAAACACCATGCGAACACTGAAATGGATTTTGGAGAAAAACAAAGGTTGTGTGTGCTAATGAAGGTGCATGAATGCATAAAACTCTTCACTTTTATGCTAATGAATGCATGCATGAAGTTCAATTTTTTCTACTTCTTGCTAATTGAAAGTGCATGGACGAATGCATGATAACTTATTTTTTCTATTCTTGTTTGAATGAGAGTGCATAGACAATTATATGAAAATATTTTTTCATTTTTGTTTGAATGAGAGTGCATCGATGAATGTATGAAACTTCACTTTTCATTTTGTTTGGATGAGAGTGCATGAATGAATGCATGAAACTCTATTTTTCATTTTTGTTTGAATGAGAGTGCATGGACGAATGTATGAAACTCTATTTTTAATTTTTGTTTGAATGAGAGTGCACGGATGAATGCATGATACTTTATTTTTCATTTTTTCTTCTTGTTTGAATGAGAGTGCATGGATGAATGCATGATACTTTATTTTTCATTTTTACTATGTTTGAATGAGAGTGCATATACGAATGCATGATTTTATTGTTTTATTTTCTTTGGGAAATAAAGATCCCTTTGTTGGAGCAAAGAACCTCTATTCCCAAGAAGTACTTTAGTCCACCTAAGTCCTTTATTTCAAATTCTCTGAACAAGTTATTCCTCAGTTGTGCAATTTCTTCTATATCACTTTCGGTTATGATCATGTCATCCACATATATTATTAGGTATGTGATCAAATCTCCTTTTCTTTTCAAGAATAAAGTATGGTCAGAGTTGCTTTGTTTGTACTCGTACCTTTTCATGGCCACTGTAAACCTCCCGAACCAGGCACGTGGAGACTACTTAAGCCCATAGAGTGTATTTTTCAATTTGCAGACTTCATATCTTTGGAAGTCTTCAGAGAACTCTGGAAGAGCTTCCATGTACACTTCATCTTTCAAATCCCCAGTGGAGTCGCCATCTGTCGCAATCGGGATCATGACGGCGATCAAAATTTTGTTTTAAAAATATTTAAATAATTAAATAAAGATTTGGAGTCGCCACTACAGCTTATTGTGGAAAACCATAGAAAAACCAAAAAAAAACAAAAAATGTCTACGAACCAGATTCCAAGATTCGGGAGTCGGTTACGTGCAGAGAAGGTATTAGCACCCCGCAACGCCCGTCCTAAGACGGTACCTTTAATCAAATTGATAGAAATAAGTGTGGCTTTTTTTAAAGTATTATTTTTCCCAATTAAGATAACAATCCCATCAAATAATAAAAACGAGCAAGTATATTTATAAAAATTCCTATAAATACAAAGCAAATAAACAAAGAAAATATTTTATTATTTTTATTTGGATGATATTTGGTTTGTGTATTTAGGAAGTGGGGTTAACATGGCGTAGAAGGTGGTTTGGTTGATGATTATTGGAATGGAATAGAAAGGTGATGGAGATTCATGGTGGGATGTACAATGGAGATGCAGGGCAAAAACACAATGCAGAAACATTGTGAAATTATGCGTTCATGGAGATGCATGTTGATGAAATAGGAATAATTGTGGGTGCTTTTTTATTTTATGCCATGAATGAATATACAAGCAAAAAGGAAAAAAAAAAAAATACCTGGTGCCTAGTCTTTTCTTTCTTAGTGTGCTTTCTTATTTTTTTCTCTTCTCAATATTCTCTCTCGTTCTCTTTTTTTTTTCAATCACCAAAAATCCCTATGTCCTCCTTTTCTTTCCTTTTGACCAATATATCTCCTTTTCTTTTTTTTCCATATTATTTTAATTGATATTTTTTTTAAATGTCAGTAGTTCAGTTCAGAGAGGTTACTGTTCTTTGATTCATTCATATTTATTATTTTTTAATTTTTTAAAATTAATATTAAAATGAATCTACCCAAGAATGAGACTTAAAACATTTTCCAACGGTAAAAATCCATTATTTATTATTAATTTTATTTTTATTAAAGTGGAGAACGTGGGTTGTTATCTGAGCGGTTTCAAAATTATTATTTACAAATATTTATCTTTTATTAAAAACAAATACGTGGAGTTAGGGAGTGAGAACATGGGAGTCTACTGGCATTGACTCATTCTTTTTATTGTTATTTTTTATTATTTGTTATTTTCTTTTTTTTTAATTGTTATCTTTTAATTACTGCATTTTTAGTTTTCTCTTAATGGAAAAATTCGATATATATTTTTTAATTACTATTATTACTATTATTTTTTTAAAACAAATGTTTAATAGACTGATTTCTTACTATTTCTTTTTTTATGAATTTTATTTTATTAATTTATTCATAGAATGTAATGGAACCAAAGTCTCTTTTTTATTTAAATGACAAAGTATAATAAAATTAGAT
>Ga0099824_1005209_pt1 | contig 18409 bp, 13 predicted proteins | sample SiratrowhiteBW_FD_76837 | JGI IMG/M metagenome (GOLD analysis project Ga0099824, IMG submission 76837) | Root nodule microbial communities of legume samples collected from California, USA - Siratro white BW | ecosystem: Host-associated > Plants > Roots > Nodule | place: USA: California... | reverse complement strand
TTTTTTTTTATTATTTTTTTTTTTTTTTTTTTTTTTTTTTTTTTTTTTTTTTTTTTTTTTTTTTTTTTTTTTTTTTTTTTTTTTTTTTTTTTTTTTTTTTTTTTTTCTGTGGTTCTAATTGAAATTTTGTGTTTGATCAGCACTAGTTCTGGTCTTTCAGATGCTTATTGATTCATTCACTCCTGGAACTTCAGAGTTTAACTGAACTGGTATTTTGTTTTTCCTTTTCTTTTTCATTTTTGGTTTTGGTGCTGTTTCTGAACATTTACTTTTGCTTTGATGAGAGAAAAGGCGTGTCTATGATTTTTCTGAAACTGAAACATTTGCATTACTTTGGTTTTTTTGTTTATTCCAATGACTACATGGTAGCAGCAAGAGAGTTACACTTCATTGTACTTTTGTGGATTAAGTTTGTTCAACCCCAGAAGACACAGTGTTGGTGTTGGTTTACTTGGCTGGAGTGATGGCGGCTCTGTCCCATGCTGATTCTAGAAGAATGTATTCATGGTGGTGGGACAGTCACATTAGCCCCAAGAACTCGAAATGGCTCCAAGAGAATCTGACAGGTAATTCTGGTTTTGGAAGCAATTCTGTTTGAGATGTTACCATACTTGCTATTCATCACCTGACACCTTGATGGTTAGAGATCAAATTGCAACCATCTCTTGTTTTCTCATGTATTGGAGAAAGGAATGCTTCTGTTAAACTTGAAACAAAATATAATTGAACACTATTCTTCTTCTTCTTCTTCTTCTTTCTTTTTAATTCTGGTTATATTATTTGTTTGATAACAGTGTTGGTGTATATCTTCATATAAAATTACGTTTCTTTCTAAAACTCAGAAGTATCAGTTCTGTCTGTGTATGATAATAAGCCATATCTATGTCCTGTATTACATTTTCTTTCACTCACAGCTTCTATTTCCTTACTTGAAAACTGAAATTTTGCCGTGAGATTCCTTGTAAGTACCCTGAAACACATTAATTTGTCTCATCTATACCTTCTCATGAGCAGATATGGATTCCAAGGTGAAGCAAATGATCAAGCTTATTGAAGAAGATGCAGATTCCTTTGCCAGGAGGGCAGAAATGTATTATAAGAAACGGCCAGAGCTTATGAAATTAGTTGAAGAGTTTTATCGTGCATACCGGGCATTGGCTGAGAGATATGATCATGCAACTGGAGTGATTCGTCAGGCCCATCGTACCATGGCTGAAGCATTTCCTAATCAAGTGCCTCCTGCAGCAGATGATTCACCCAGTGTTTCTTACATGGAGACTGAGCCACATACACCAGAGACACTCGGCTTCTCCCGGTCATTTCTTGACTCGGATGAATTGCAAAAGGATGCTTCAACTCATTTCCATGCCATCAAAAGAAATGGTTCTTACACTGATGAAACTGATTGTGGTATAAGCAGAAAGGGTTTGAAACAGCTCAATGATCTATTTATGTCAGGAGAACGAGTAAGTCATACAAAGTCTTCAGAAGGGCGTGTTCGAAGGGGGCTCAATTTTCTAGACATGGAAGAGATTAATGGGCAAGACAATGGAAGTCAAGATAGTAGCACTGAAGTATTATCAGAGTCCGAACGGATGACCAAAGCAGAGACAGAAATTTTGGCCTTAAAGAAAGCCCTGTCTAACTTAGAAAATGAAAAGGAGGCTGGCTTGCTTCAGTATCAGCAGAGTTTGGAGAGATTGTCTAATCTGGAATCAGAAATGTCTCATGCAAGAGAGAATTCTCACGGACTTAATGAACGAGCAAACAAAGCTGAAGCTGAAGTTCAAACCTTGAAGGAAGCCCTTGATGAATTACAGGCTGAAAGAGAAGTTAGTCTTCTTCAGTACCAGCAATGCTTGGAGAAAATATATAATCTGGAGAAAAATATTTCCTCTGCTCAAAAGGATGTAGGAGAACTCAATGAACGAGCTACTAGAGCTGAAACTAAAGCTGAATCCTTAGAGGAAGACCTTGCTAGAGTAGAAGCTCAAAAGGAAGCTGCCCTTGCTCAATATAACCAGTCCTTGGAGTTGCTGTCAAAAGTAGAGGAGAGACTCGTAGAAGCTGAAGAGAATGCAACGAGAATTAAAGAACAAGCTAATGATGCAAAAGCTGAAACTGAGAGCATGAAGTTAGAAATTGCTAAACTTACTGAAGAGAAGGAAGATGCCCTTCACCGTTATCAACAATGCTTAGAGATAATTTCCAGTTTGGAGCATAAACTCTCTTGTGCACAAGAGGAGGTGCATAAGCTAAATTGCAAGATAAATGATGGGGTTGAAAAGTTACATAGTTCTGAACAGAAGTGTTTTCTCTTGGAAACATCTAATCAAACTTTGCAATCTGAATTGCAGTCTTTGGCACAGAAGTTGGGATCTCAGAGTGAAGAACTTAGTGAGAAGCAGAAAGAATTGGGTAGACTGTGGACTTCTATACAAGAGGAGAGATTGCGATTCATCGAGGCTGAAGCTGCTTTCCAAACTCTTCAGAATTTGCATTCTCAATCTCAGGAAGAACTAAGATCTCTTGCCTCCGAGCTTCATGGTAAGGCTGAAATTCTGGAGAATATGGAGTCCCATAAGCAGGCTTTAGAGGATGAAGCACATAAGGCCAAAGAAGAAAACAAAACTCTAAATGAGCTCAAATTATCTTCATCTTTGTCTATAAAACAAATGAAGGATGAGATATTAAATCTGAGGGAGATAATAAAGAAACTTGAACTGGAGGTTGGACTGCAGGTAGATGAAAGAAATGCTCTCCAGCAAGAAATTTACTATCTTAAAGAGGAGCTTAATGATGTGAATAAAAGACATGAATCCATGATGGAGGATGTCAGATCAACTGACTTAGATCCACAGTGCTTTGCCTTTTCTGTGAAGAACTTGCAAGATGAGAATTCAAAGCTGAAGGAAAGATGTGAAACCTACAAAGACGAGAAAGCAGCTCTAAAGGAAAAAGTGGAGATCATGGAGAAGCTTTTGGAGAAGAATGCTGTTTTGGAGAGGTCTCTTTCAGATTTGACTGTTGAGCTTGAGAAGGCCAGAGGAAAGGTAAAGGTATTGGAAGAAACTTGCGAATCTTTTCTTGGGGAGAAATCCACTCTTGTTGCTGAGAAAGCGACCTTGTTTTCTCAGTTACAAACTACAGCTAAGCAGCTGGATAAGCTCTCAGAGAAAAACAACCTTTTAGAAAATTCACTATGTGATGTCAATGCTGAGCTTGAAGGATTAAGGATAAAGTCAAAGATCTTAGAAGACTCTTGTCTGTTGCTAGACCATGAGAAGTCCAGTATCAACTCTGAGAAAGAAACCTTAGTTTCACAATTCAACATTACTCATCAAGCTCTGAAAGATCTTGGCAAACAACACAGTGAATTGGAACTGAAGCATTCTGAACTGAAAGCAGAAAGGGAGTCTGCACTTCACAAGTTGGAAGAGCTACTTGTTTCCTTGTATGCTGAGAGGGAAGAACATTCCAGAATTGTGCAATGGAATGAATGTCAATTGGCTGAGAAGGAATTGCAAATTTTTGTTCTCCAAGAAGACGCAGATTACCAGAAAAAGGAATATGAAGAGGAAATGGACAGATCTGTACATGCTCAAATGGAAATTTTCATATTGCAGAGATGTATCCAGGATTTGGAGCAAAAGAACTTCTCCCTTCTAGTTGAGTGTCAGAGACTCTTGGAGGCTTCCAAGTTGTCTGATAGATTGATATCTAAATTGGAGAATGACAACACTCAGAAGCAAGTTGATGTTAATTCATGGTCTGAGAAAATTAAAATACTTAGGATCGGGCTGCTTCAGGTGTTGAAGACTCTTGATGTTAACAGCCAGCCTTGGTGTGAAAATATGATTGAAAAGGACCAGGAGCTTCTGAACCATATACATGGTAAACTTCAGGAGACACAAAGTTCTTTTGTAACAATTTTCAATGAAAGCCAGCAAGTGGCCATTGAGAATTCAGTTCTTGTTACATTCCTTGGCCAGTTGAAATTAAAGGCTGAAAATCTTTTGACGGAAAGAAATTCCCTAGATAAGGAGTTGAGAACCCAGTCTGCACAGTTTTTGGCGTTGCAGGCAGAGTTACAAAAGATATTGGAGAAGAATCAAGAATTGAAGTCGACAATAAGGAAAGGAGAAGAGAAAATGGAAGTAATGGCTACTGAAATAGATAATTTATGCAAACAGCTGTTAGACTTGAAGGAGGATCACCTAAACATAAAGGAAGAAAGTTGCAAAACTTTTGAAGAGAAAAATTCCTTGATGAGAAGATTTCTGGACCTGAGTGAAGAGAAAAGTAAGTTGGAAGATGAAATCTGCATTATGATTCATGAGACAATAACACAATCTAATCTCTCGCTGGTCTACCAGAACATTGTATTCGAAAAACTCCTGGCACTTAAAGGGCTAAGAACTGATCTCGATAGACTTTGTTCAGTAAATACCGACCTCGAGGAGAAACTCAAAATACTGATGGGCAAAATAGAAGATGTACAAATGGAAAATTCCGATCTTAAAGAGTCCTTTGCAGTGTCAAGCATCGAACTAAAATTAGCTCAATCCGTCAACGATCAATTAAATTGTCAGATTAGGGATGGAAAGCAATTGTTGTCTCAAAAGGAAAATGAAATTTTGGAAGCAGCAGAGATGTTTAGCGCTTTACAAGATGAGAAAACAGAATTGCAAAGATTGGTGGAAGTTCTGAAGAGCAAGTATGATGAAGCCAGGGTGATACTTGAAGACCAAGCTAGTCAAATTTTAAAATTATCCTCCGAAAAGGATCAACAAAATGATGAGCTCGGATGCCTTGGTGAAATGAATCAGCAGTTGGAGGAGGAAATGAGGCACCTGCACCAAGAAATTGGAGAAATTAAACTGAGGGAAGAGAAGCTAAGTCATGAACTACTTAAGGGAACGAATGAGATTAAACAATGGGAAACTCAGGCTGCCACACTCTATACCAGACTGCAGATTTCTGCAGTCAATGAGACATTATATGAAGAGAAGGTCCGTGAGCTAGCTGATGCATGTAAAGATCTTGAACGCAGAAGCAACTTTAAAGACATGGAAAGTGAAATGCTGAAAGAAAGAGTTTGCAAGTTGGAAGGTGAAAACGGGAAGCTTCGGGCTCAGTTGGCTGCTTATGCCCCGGCTGCCAGCGCTTTGAATGACTGCATAACATCCTCGGAGATTCAGACACTTGGGCATGCAAAACCACATGACGACAAAGTAGCAAAGGTAATTTACATACTATCTTCAACTGGGAACCAGCTACAATTGCATTGGTTACATTGACAAATGATTTTTTTTTTTTTAATTTGTTTCCAGGTTGAAGATTTTGCATATCACAAATACAATGAAGGTGGTCCACAAACAGGTGAAGATCAGAATGCTGTGGCAATAGATGCACTTCCAGATTTCCAAGACAGGCAGAGCAGAGTCAATGCATTTGAAACGGCTGTTAAACGGATTAATGAAAGTTTCAAAACTAAGGATGAAATGAGAGAGATTCAAGTGTTAAAATCTGGATTCAGCCGGCGCCAAGGAAATATTCAAGCAAGTATGTATGTTACTGAAATGCACGAAGCGAAGGGGCATCGAGGTGGACCTTCTGATGAACTGAAGTCAAAAAGATCAGTGTCAGATGTCCCTGTAGCAGAAATTGAAGTTCTGCCAAAAGACATCATGCTTGATCAAACGTCTGAATGTTCATATGGGATAGGTAGGAGAGGAACTCTTGAGACTGATGATCAGATGCTCGAATTGTGGGAAACTGCTAATAAGGATGGCGTTATTGGGCTGACAGTTGGAAAGGCGCAGAAGACAGCTATTGTGCCTACTGGATACCATCAAAAGAGAGCAACCAAGGAGCTCAGAAGCAAATATCCGTCAATGGAGTCCTTGATTGAGAAGGAGCTGAGTGTGGACAAGTTAGAGATCTCAAGAAGATTGACACAGCCACATTCACATGAAGAAGTTAACAGGAGGAAGATTTTAGAAAGACTTGATTCTGATGCTCAAAAGTTGACAAACCTTGAAATTACCGTGCAAGATTTGATGAGCAAGGTAGAAATTACTGAGAGCACAAAGGGAAAAGGTATTCAGTTCGATACGGTGAAAGGGCAGCTTGAAGCTACCCAGGAAGCCATCACAAAGTTGTTTGATGCTAACAACAAGTTGAAGAAGAATGTAGAAGAGGGTGCTTCATCCTTTGCTGGGAAGTATACAGAAGAATCAAATGAGAGTGGAAGTGTCAGCAGGAGGAGAGTTTCAGAACAGGCTCGGAGAGGGTCTGAAAAGATAGGACGGCTGCAGTTGGAGGTGCAAAGACTGCAATTTTTACTTCTCAAGTTGAATGATGAAAAAGAAGGCAAAGGAAAGGCATTGATAGATGAACGAAATTCAAAAGTCCTTTTGCGAGATTATCTCTATGATGGAACGAGAAGAAACTACCAGAAAAAGAAGAAGAAAACACCCTTTTGTGCATGCATGCAGCCTCCCACTAAGGGGGATTAAGTCGGCAGGATTTTTAACATAGTTTAAATTACATTAGACGTTTAACTTTCTTTTTTTTTCTTTGTAATCTAGAAATGGTTCAAGACCGTACTTGTTTTTCAATATAGAGGATCTACGGTTCTTGTAGCGTAGAAATCCTGCTGTACATTTTATGTAATGTTCTCTCAGAAGAAGCTAGGATGGAATTTTCGCCATTTCATTTTCTGAATAATTCCCCCGTCTTATTTCCTTCTTGGTTAGACTTGCCATTCTTGCCTAGCTATTACTTTGATTAACTTTTTCGGTGCCGCATGCAATTATCTAACTTTTTTCTGTTTTGTTTGTCTTAAGCATCGGTTGTTATAAGAGAATAGGACTCATTACTAGTTGCTCGTAGATAAGTTATCCCACAAGACTGAAGGCTAATTGCCTAACTGTTAAGCAACATTTTTTTCAAGAATAATTAACATTAGCCATAATCAAGCGAATAAATTCCAATTTTCAACCAAAAGGGGGAGAAAACTCAGTTTCTTAATTTTAAAGACAGAATGCCGCGGTCAAAAGTCAAATTCTAGATCAGATGTACAAAGGTAACATCAGAACTATCATGAACATCTAAGTACATCCCTGTTGTAAATGCTTGGCCAATTTATCTCGCATGGCCCTTCCCAAAGGGTCAACTTGCTTGCAATATTGTTCTTGATATCCAGAATCATGATGACCAGACAAGGCAACGTCTGGCTGAAAAGAGTCTCCACAGTCAATGATTATGTTATGCAGCAAACAACATGTCAAGATAATGCTGGGCAGTTTCCTCTTATCAGGTCTCCACATAACCTTACTCAGGATTCTCCAACTTCCCTTTAACAATGAGAATGCCCTCACAGCAAGTAGCTTTCCAGCTCCATGTTTCTGATTGAATGTAGACTGTGAAACTGATAAGGAATTAGGTCCATTAGTTTCATAAGGAGTCATAAGCCATTGAAGAAGAGGATAACTGCACCCACCAACCACGTATTCTCTTACAAAATCTCCACCTAAAGCCTTCACACTTCCGTTTAAACGCTCACCATTCTCTGATAGCTTGAAAAATGCTGAACACTTCAACAATCTGGAAAATGACATGCCACCAGGCAAACCAGTCATAATGTCAATAAATCTCATTTCATGATCCACAATTCCCTGCAACAACATGCTGTAGTTCTTCTCTTGATCACACCAGTCATCTGAGGTTTGAACAGCCGGAAGGGTCATCATGATGTGTGTTGCATCAATGGCTCCACAGCAATTAGGCAACCCATAGGATGCTTCAAAACCACGCTTGATTTCCTGTATTCTATTGAAATCTGGCCAATGGAGATGGTGTTTAGCACGTTCCTCCAGTGCCTCTATGAATCTCCAAGTCACCTGAGACACTGTTGACTGCCCAACCCCAAAGGCAGCTCCAACTGAGACTTGAGACTCCCCAGATGCCAACCTTCTAAGGGCAATTGCAACCTGCTTCTCAACACTGAGAAGCCTTCCCTCTATGTTGATGAGCCCTGATGGAGGCCTTGATATGAGATCCTCCCTCACAAGGGAACATATGTATTCAAAACAAGTCTTTGACACCCTGAAGAAATACTTAAACCCTTCAGCCTCATCACCCGGTACAGAGTACCCTGCAGGTTTGCATCAATCATACCCATTCAAATCATAAATTTTCTAACATATCCATAACACCACCCAAAATAGCTAAACAATTTGAATAATATCACCGCCTCAAAATAATGGGGTCTGGGAAGAAAACCCACTTATTTCTTTACCAACAAGACATACACAACAAAATTGTTGACAATTAGTCCAGTGATAACACTGGAGAAGCATACCCATTACTGCAATCAATGGTAAATCATTAAAGTTGGAAACTTTGAAGGGGAATGAAATTTTGAGAACGGAGACGATACCTGGGGTAGTAGAATTCTTGTGCCAGAAAGAGTCCCACCAATCGGTCTCGCTGGTTCTGGGCTCAACAGGGACCAGACTCACCTGTTTGTGTTTCTTGAACTTCTTAGTCTTCTTTTTGGTCTTGGATTTTTTCTGGAAGGGTGCCATTGAACATTAACAACAGGACCAATAATTCACTGTTTCAAGTGACAGGAGGACCTTACTTAGAAGTGTGGAGATTATTTGTAGAGACAGAAGTGAAAAGAACAGAGAGTGAACTGAGCTGAAAATTACTCGGAAGTCCGAAGACGCGATCTTTGTCTTCGGTCCTTTTTGTTTCCAATTTCAGGATTTTATATTTCTCCAAAATCTCAACTTTGGGCTTCTCTAGTCTACCCAGAACAAAACCCTTTTCAAATTTGGGCAAATTTCCTTTCCATAATGATCAAGCTTTCTATGCCCAAGACCAAGGTATTTTTATAGTGAAAAAAATGCTTTTCCGAAATTATTTTATAATGTAATTATTTTCTCTACCTATAAATCATATAATTGCTGGCAATCCCCTCATTCAATTTTTATTTTTTTAATATCTTTTAAATCGAGCAAATAAAAAAAATTGAATTATATTTTAAAGAAATTATTTTTTATAACTTTTTAATTACACTATCTAAATAGTAATAAAACTTCAGTTAAGTCATATTTTATGTAGAAAAAGATGTTGGAGCAAGGAGAGTGGAATGACCTCATCGGCCCTTTGGGCCTTGAGCCCAATTCAAAACTTTATGTGGTACAAAAACAAGAGTGATATTGTACTATACTATATAAATATTGAATGTAACATCATTTCTAATCAAATAGAAGGTGATGGTTATGCTCTAGAGGACATAGACACACTATTGAATTGTTAAATCTTCATTCTGAGTGTGACTATGTATTTTGTTGATTTAAAATCCCATTATTAGTGTCAACACAAATTAAGAAAACTATTACGACTACAAGGGACTTCAATGTTATGGACACGTGTAGAACAATGATATTTTATCCCTCTCTTTTAGTCATACATTAGAGAGCGTTTCTTGGTATGGATTGTTTTCTTGAGTATTAATTCGGGTTATATTCAATTAGGGTTTTAAAAATTTTTAAAGGCTTTCTAAAATGAAAGTCTTATAGTATTCAAATTTTCTAAACATTATAAAAAATATTGCTGTCATTTAATTAAAACTATTACAAAAATTTAGAGATAACAAAATCTTTTAGTATTCAATTGAGATTTTAAAACAATAAAATAATAATAATTTGGTATTCAAAATCATAAAAAAATTATTTGATTAATTTGTTAATTGAATTTTGCGTGATTTTTAGATACATTTTCATGAAATAATGTAATATGATATGGGATTTTCTATCTTCATTTAGATTTTCATGGTGGAAGTAAGTGTGAAAAACTCAATATATTCCATGGTGGAAGATACTTCTACTGGATATAGTAACTTTAAAATCTAACTGTTTATGCCTTTCTTTTCTTTTTCTCTTTTTCTCTTCTCTATGACCTTTTGACCCCACCACTTCCACCCCTCCCGACAATGCCTCTTAGAACAGTAAAGAAATTGCAAAAAGTTTTCAACATCATTTTCAATTCAGAAAAGTTCTTCACCACAACACACACCAACAACAAAACCAATTTAATTTACAACAATGCATTTACATTAAGATAAACCTGAGCACATGGTACAAAATCACTTGTTGGAAGCAACAACCCAGTTGAAGGAAAAACTACAATCTCCTTAGTCAGCATTTTTAATGTATTTTAATTCATAACAGCAAAAAAATAGAATAAAATGTGAAAATGATAGAGGTATGAACCAAATTATAATTTATTTATAATTTGTAGTGGTCACTGATGAGATCTATAACATTTCCAAGGAACCCCAATTCCATTGCAGCCACTTTCTATTTGATAGATTACTAATTAAGCATACAAAGATTGAACAGCCTATGTTGGAAATTTTCTTCCAACTAATTATCATGAGAAATTTAAGTAGCCATGCAACTATTACTCACTCTATATCTTGTGCAGCATGATTCTCATGCCACATACTGTAAGGTTAATCTAAACATTGTTTCTATTAGGCATTGTTCCAACCTTCTGAATCATCCTTCATGGGGTTTGGTTTGTACGTGTTGAGCATAAAATTGCATGCACCAACAGCCTCTTCAACTGTCAGATACACCCATTTATGCCCTAGTTCATCAAGGAACTTGGATTTGTTCAGCTTCTTCATCACCTCGCTTCCAGGGTTTACCAAAACAAGCTAAACACATACAAAGGAATTGTTAAAAATACATAAATTAAGTCTCACAAGTGAAACTAGCTACCCAAAATTGTTATAAGAAAGAAATAGTTACTTGTAACCCTCTTCTGTCAACACTTTTCTTGCATTCTTCAAGCATGCTTATTCCACTAGTATCAATGTTTGCAACAGCTGCCAATAAAATCACATTGCAAGTTAGATTACTAATCTTTTTAGTCACATTCTCAATTTTACTTCTTTTCTTTAATCAATAACTTACCAGTCATATTCATTATAACATACTGCAAACTGGTTTGCCCTGAAGCTTTTATCCTATCTTCCTCTTCATCTATCCACCTTGTGATCCTAAGAATAAAATTTTGTGGTGAATTTACAGTTTCATCGGAAGAAGTATTTTATGCATTCAAAGAATAAAAATCACTGGTGGCTTACCTTTCTCTTAAATAGCTTGCATTGGCAAAGTAAATGGGAGCATCAATTTCTAGAATTAGGATTCCGGGAACATGATTTGCATTTGGATATTGTTCTACATTTCTGTATACTGCAGAATTTGGAATGTTGCCTAAGAGAAATGTTCTTGGCCTTGCAATAAATAGAAGTACTCGAAGTAGAGATACTGCAACCTGAATATTCACACAAAACACATTAATAATGGTTAAGATCTTGTTTGGAAAAACCTTCTCAAGCATTTGTAAGAGAATAAAACAAACTTTTATAAATGAAATAATAAAGAAGTTAAACTTAACAAATTTCATGTTAGGGGCTGGATGATACATACTGCTATGACTAGGCCAATTTCAACACTGCCAAAGACTACACCAACATAAGCAGTGAAGCACACTAAGAAATCAAATTTGTCGATTTTCCACAAATGAATGGCTGCTTGATAATCAATGAGGCCGAGCATTGCTGACACAATGATGGCCGATAACACCACCAGGGGAGTGAAATGGAACAAGGGTGTTAAGAATAACAATGTTAACATCACTGCTATTGCCATCACAATGTTCGATGTAGCAGTCTTGCACCCCGCATTATAGTTCACAGCTGAACGTGAAAAAGGTCCTGAAACAACATTCGTTTTATACCATGTTGTCAGCAATATGCAGAAAATTGTTTGATTAGTCTGTGGTTTTTCTTCTGGATGAAGAGTTTGAATAGACCCCACACAAAAGGATATGTTAGAAAATTTATTGGAGAATAAATTACTAATATTTATTGAAACACACTGAAGGCATTTTAGACTAACTTTTAATAGTGGAACATTTTTACCTGTGGTGAGATAGCAAGAGGTGAACGAACCAAAAATGTTCATGGTTCCAATAGCTATCATCTCTTTGTTCCCATCAATATGATAATTTTTAAACATTGCAAAGCTTCTACCTACTGCTATTCCTTCCTGCACAATCATCAATCATATTATTCTCAAGACCTTTGATAAACTGAACTAAAATTGTTAGTTCAATTAAAAATAAACCTAATATAATACACACTACCATTAAAAAATAAATTAAAACACCTGCTTGATGCACCTAGTTGAAGCATATTATTTTAATATAAAAGGCATTTGGAACATGATCTTAGAAATCAGGACAATCGTTGAAAGCAGACCAAAGATAGACAGCAACAAAAGAAGAAAGTGATCTGATGTGACTGCATATTATTGTGCTTGGTCAAGAACAGTGTTTTTCAAAGACCAAATATGGTTTCATCAAATTAGGAAAGAAGGACAATATGATTGAATAATTACTTGCTTTTTTCATTTCATAAAATTATTGAACAAGTATTTAACTAAACTATCTCTAGTTATACATGCTCAAAGAAACATGATACAAGTTTTCTAGTATTTCTTGGCAGAAGTTAAAACAATTTTTTCTGACACTTTTTCAAAACATTTATTAGTTAGGTTGTGATTTATTAGAGTTGAAATTTGTCAAAGGAGGCATTAAGTGATGGACCATGCTCAAGGTTACCCTCTAGCAAAGGAAATGAGATTGAGAGATACTTAACCGCAAGTGCTATAATGCCAGTGACAAATCCAGTTTTTATGGCAGTGCCCATGTAAGGTGACACCAACACCAAATTCGTCACGGAAGGTGGATTCAGCCCCTTCTTCAACTTTCCTATCTGAAACAACATTCAATTAATATTAAATAATAAGTCCCATTACTATCACTTCACATCACAAATACCTCCCAATTTTCTTAATCACATAATTTTAATGATGATGATGATAGTGTAGTACACAAATAATGGATAACAAGAAACCGCTATTCACTAAACGGGCCAATGTTTAAAGTGAATGGGGCCCAATAGTGAAGGTCCTACAAGTGGTGGTTGTGTGGTAGGGTAGGACAATAATTTGGGATTGGGCCATTCACAAGAACCCAAAAGGCCTTAATACATGTGAGTCTCAGTGTCTGTCCTATTCCTATCAGGCAGCTACTAGTGCCGTGTTTGGTTGAGTGCAAATGTCAATACTAGTGCGTTGCGTCACAAATGGAGTGTTATTGTTGTATGGAACTTGGAGACAATATAAATCAAAATAGTTTTTAAATTTTATTATTTTTTATATATTTGATATTTAAAAAAAATTACATTTATAAAATTTTTTTGGCACTCTTAAAATATTTTTAAAATATCTGCCACTTGAAGATGTAAAACTCACCACTTGAACTCCGTGCTTCTCAGCGTGTGTGAGATAAACCAGCAGACTTCCGAGTATGACGGACGCCAATGGTGCCATTGCTGACACCCAGAAGAACTTTGGTTGTCGTTTGCTCTGTCATCATCATCCAAAGGTTATGTTTGGATAAAAGTTGATAACGTGTTTTTCAGAATTTCAATACATATTTCCAAATTCTGAAGTACAAAATAAAGAGAGAATACTTTATTGTTTTAAAGGTCAAAGTACTTCTAAACTTTTTCCAGTGATATCTAAACATGTAGTAGTTATTAAAGCGTCTAATTTTAATTAAAAGGGTAAATCAAACAGGCCCTAATGTTTACTGTGCATTATTTTTAAACATTATATCATATTAGAATAGAATTGTGAAGGGAATTGATGTCCTTTTCCGTCAGAGCCATCGAATATTAGCTGCGAAGTGGGAATCGAATGGAAACAATTGTTTGACCACAATAGTATTATAAAACTAAAAGCTTAATAAAAAAACAAAAATTATTTACTATTGTCTATGGTGTAGTTGGGAACATAAAAAAAAATTATATGTAAGTCAATTGCCTCTGAAAAACTTGTTATCTACTTTTTCAATAAGGGATCAAATGGGGGAGGTAGGTTAGGATTGAAAGTAGGGTTTATCCAAAGAATAAGTTGGTCATTTCAGAATCCCAATCCTAGAAAAAGAAAAAAGACCACGAATTATAGGGATTAGGATGTTTTCCATTGACACTTCACACAGTTAAAAGTCACGGTTCTTAGTATAATAACGTGGGAATTTTTCTTTTTCTTTGTTTGGTTACTTTACAACCTTATACATGAGGAATAAAAAAACAAATGAAAATGAAGGATTAAATGCAACATATATATAATCTAAACTTTTACCTACCAGAAAATGCAACAGAATATGTGAAACGTGGAATGTAGAATAATTAAGGTAAGGGTTAGGTATCACTTACAAAGTATCTTGTGACAAGGAGGAAGAAAATAAAGCAACAACCCAACACAGCGCTTTCCCACCTCCACTGCACATACATAAACAAATAGGAAAAACAAAATATGCCAACATCAACCATCAAGGGAGAAAGAGAAGATTTATTTTCCTTTTTTAATTTCAGACAATCTTCCACCAACAGCTTTGGTAGTGTTAGTCTACAAACTGATAAATTTAGCTAATAATCATTCAAGCTGTGCCTAAGAAAGGTATGTGGACTATTTAACTTATGTTAGAACAATTGAAAAGCACATGTTTTAAAGTGAAATTTTGGTTGATTAAACTTAGCATTTGGATTTAATTAGATAATAAAATAATGGAGCAATGGTAACATGGTATGTAGGACTTGCTTTAAGAATAAATAGTTATGGAGGTAGGTGTATAGATGGTGTGCTGATAATGGTGTGTGTGAATAGTGTTGTCGGTGGATAAAAAATTAAGCAAGAGATATGAAAATGGAAGAATAGAAGAGAAAGAGTTGAACTTGTGGTAGTAACCTCGTGAGTTTGGGTGAAAACAGAGCGCATGACTGAGACTAGATCAGCCTCGTGAGTAAAATGTTCAAGGCCAAGAATTGCTTTTAGCTGTTGCAGACAAACCACTGTGGCTGCTCCCCCCATGAACCCTACTATGGTTGCATGTGACAGAAAGTCCACGATAAACCCTAACCTGCACTCCTCAACCATTCCACTTGCTCACAACGACAACAAAATCCACAAATAATAATATTTTAAGGCAAAAATCCAATTCTTGTAATCAATCATTTGTCCTCACTTTAAATTACACAGCAAATCATGTGTATCAACTCAGATTTCTATTATTATTATCTTAAGAAATGAAAATTGTAGTACAATTATTCAAATCCAATGCTATTTGGTTACTATTTTATATGATAAGAATTTATATAGGTGGTATATTAAGTACAAATATGAACATAAAAAAGTTGACATTATGGATACAGAAATGCTCCATCCAATAAAATTAAGTATTTATGGGCATGCAGTAGCCAATAGGCCAATCGCACTGCCCAAGCTGATTCCAGAATTCAACATTTTATTATAATAAATATGTATATGCTTTAGGGAATGCGGGTGGGTGTTGAATCTCATAATTGCAAAATACAAATGGTTTCACGAGACAAATTATCGCCAAAAGACAAAAAACTCCAGCCCATATACGCAACAGTCCCCACAATATTTTCATTCTATTTTTCCTTTGAATAGTGCAAGTTTTCTATTTCTAAGATTTTTAAAGATAAAAGATACTACTACATACTCACTGACAAGTGACAAGAACATGCTGGGGTTCACTTTCATTTTGTTCGCATTCCAACTTACATCTAGCTTAAAGTACTTATTTAATAAATAAACTCTTATTATTTGAAGACTCACTGTCGTGTCATGAATTAGAACATAAAATTTATTGAAATAAACTAAATAATTGTTGCTACTACTGGACTATTATGTTAAGACCAGAAAATGTGTTTTACTTTTCAAAACATGATTTTTCTCTTTCAGCATGCTTTCAAACATAGGACAAGTAGAAGTATAGTATAATAAATTACCTGAAGAAGCCCAGTGATGCCTGCAAAACTCCAGCAAAGAATGTAGCAGTGAAAGCTAGGTGGAGATAAAGGCTTGGATTCTCCATGTAGTTCACCACTCGACCCATCATGGAAGCCATCAGAAGTGATCCAACAGCCACAGTTCCCACTGCCAAATCCCTTGAGCTTCCCATCATAGCATAAATCAAAGGCGGTATAAAGCTAGAATCTGCATGTGTTCCCCCGTTGTAACAAAACAAGATACCATGAAATAAATCTACCAAACTAAACAAATGTATGTGGCTCAACTGCTATAGTTTAAACACTTTTGATTTCATGTTTTTAAGTAGGTCTAAACTGAGCATATTTTTGGATGAACTCGGTATTTTTGACCAGAAGTTGAGGGCTAATTTTATGAAACACTGATATATATACAAGAACTTTATACATCACCTGTGAATAAAATTATTTGATTGATCTGATACCAGTTAATTAATATTCCGTAAGAATAGCATGTTATAAAAGAAAAGTTGATATATCTTAATATATGTTATTTTTCTGTTTACAAACTTTGAGTATTAATGTATTGCAAAGGTTTTATGAACACGAGAAATAATAAAATGAGGAGATGAAGTGGATGATGAAGGAGGGAGTGAAACAAATACTGACAAAGTCCAAGAATTGGAGGGAGGTTGGCGAGCTTGGCGTAGCTGATGCCTTGAGGAATGGCCAAACTGGCAATGGTGATGCCAGAGATGAGGTCTGATTTCAAGAATTGGAGGGTGTATTTGGGTGCCCACTCAAAGATGGGGAAGAAGTACTGAAGTCCAAGGACGAACTTGATAGAGGGTGTTTGGTTCTTGAACTTCCTAAAGGGATCATCTGGGAAAAAGGTCTCTTTGAAGGAGTACTTGAGAGACTTGAAGAATGGTTGAGGGGGTGGAATGGCCACTCGGTGCACGCACTCTGCGTTCGGATATGCATACTCTTCATTACCCATCTCTAACACAAAACCAAATATATATGTGATGGTATTAAGTTAGAGTAACTTGAAATGATTTAGCTAGCTAGGACTATATGAGGAGGGGATAAGAATGAAGGATATGCAGGAAGAAGGGGTAAGGGTGAGGTTTGGTGGAGAAGTGAAGAATGATATGGGTTTATATAAAGTGAGTTAAGCCCAGTTATGTTGGTCATGTGTGAGGTCGGAGGATGGAATGCTGAGGTGTATACGTGGTATGATTGTTCTTTCACTTCTACTGTTCATACTTTTTCTTCTTTTTTCTAATCACAGATCATATGCTACTATAGGAACATGTGTAGTACGGTGTACTTAACTCTTCTGGTTGTTATAAAAGAAGTAAAAATCCTTTTGATTGGCATTTTTTTTTCTGCAGATCCTCTCTAGTTAACTCTCTCCGTGGCAATTTAATGTAGGATTTTGTGTTTTTTTTCAAGGTTTAAGGATGTTGAATTAAGGTGTGATAAAAATATTAATTAATGCTATGTGTGAGTTTGAAGCTGGCCACCTCGTGCATTAGGGTAGTGATTTTTGACCGACACATATTAGAAGAGAAAGGCACAAAAAGCTCCATGTTAACAAGGTTATGGCTATATGGGTAATGACTTATGACTTCACTCACTCCCTATCTCACCTTCAAATACTCTCGACACTAAGATATTGATTCCACCTTTTTCCTTGTGATGAGGATCGTGTTACCAATATAATTTATCTTTCGCTTTTTGCTGGTGATAAAGATCAAAGTATCTCTTAAGCTTTAAAAAGTAATGTCATTTTTAGTTAAATTTACATACTCAAGTTTTCGTTGGCAGAGATTAAAGCGTGAAACTTCGTCACATCCACATATGTAATATCACTTGGAACAAAGTATTTTATACAACAAACTGCAAATAATTTAAGCGTTTCCCAAAAAAACATAATATTACGTAGACAATTACAAATTAAAAAGGAAACGACGTCTATTGTAAAAAATAGATTTCCGCATGGGAATTATTATAGTATTTATAAAAATATATAAAAGTAGTTTTTGTATATCAACTTTTGTATTTCAATACTAACGGGAAGGAAAACACTTCATATATTTTTTAAAGATCAGCAAGTATTTTTGCAATATATGCTGATGAGAGGTGTGTGTATAGCAACGTTTAACATTTAAATAATTTATTTTTATTTTTTTAATTTTAAAATATAATTAAAAATAGAAATATAAAATATATACACAAAATATAAAATTCCTTTATATATTTTTATAAATAATATATACCTAAGTTTATTTCTATTATTAAATATTATATTTGATATTTAATAATTTTAAAATATTTTTATTATATATAATACTTTTCAATAATAATTATATCAAAATTATTATTAAATAAAAGAGATTAGCTCCAAATAGAAGACTTATACCTTCCCCTATATATATATATATATATATA
>Ga0099824_1005204_pt1 | contig 18413 bp, 12 predicted proteins | sample SiratrowhiteBW_FD_76837 | JGI IMG/M metagenome (GOLD analysis project Ga0099824, IMG submission 76837) | Root nodule microbial communities of legume samples collected from California, USA - Siratro white BW | ecosystem: Host-associated > Plants > Roots > Nodule | place: USA: California... | reverse complement strand
TTTTATTCGACTTAAGAATTCATATTTGCATTTGTAAATCTAATCACTTCAATTCTTTTCACTCTTATAAGCTAAAAACATTATTTCGTTAGCTTATCCTTACTTTTCTTGTTGTTTTGTGAACTACGATGATTGTACTATGTACATGAGCAAGTGCAAATGCAGGTTTAGGAGCACCTTAAAGATGATATACTCTTAAATCAATCTCCTTTTATCTTGTATATATGTTTTTGTTATAGTTAAAGACTCTATGACCTTGAGATGATTTTCTTTTTGTTATGAGAATAGTTATACATAACTCTGATGTATCTGAACACTTTTTGTAATACCTTAAACCTTGAATGGATATTAATACTTGATAACAAATAAAAATTATAGAATTTTTGAGCTGTTAGATAACAAATAGAATACTAAAATGAATCAAACGAATATGTTGACAGTGACAGGAATAAAAAAAAAAGAAAGAAAAAAAAGACGTATGTTACCAATAAAGCAACTAGATTAATTTCATTAGTTGCTTATAAAAAATACTGGATAAACGGGAAAGGAAAGAGGACAGAAAATAAGATCATGTAATTATAATTCGAAAAGCAGATCCATTCACTATTTTAGATAATTTTTATTAATTAATACTTATTAATCAACGAGTTACCGCCTAGAAATCTTTTATGTTAAAATAAAAAGAGTAATTATATTTAGTTTTATTGAACATATATAATATTTTGTTTTTAGTATACTAAACATAAATTTAAATAAATTATTAATAGTATATAAATTATTTTGTTTTTATTAATTTACGGATAATGTGATGATGATTTTCTGTCTCCCTAGATTTTTGTCTGACTCTATCCTTGCTTGCAGTAATCCGTAGATATTGCAATCATAACTTTCAATGCAAATTACAATGCAAATTCATTAATCATGGTAAAACCTATGAAACAAGGCAAAAAATGTTGATGGATGCGATGCCACCACTTGTCTTTTTTCTATCCACCAGTTACCCTTTTGCCTTATTTCTTTTCCTTTCTCCTACTCCCTGCTTCCTTTCCTCTTCACACTAACACACCCTTCTTCTCAACTCTCGATATGGGAAAGCTCATGCGTGCGGTTCAGTATGACAGCTACGGTGGAGGACCTTCTGCTTTAAAGGTTTTATTTCAACTCTCCGATGCCCATGTTGTTGCATTGTGTTGCTTTCAATATTGTATTCATTGATTATCAGTCCAAAAAGTTTTGCAATGCTTGAACACTTCTTTTCAGTTTTTGGAAAAAGGGTTTGTGATGTGATTGTGATTTCTGCCACTAGTGTTACTGCATGTGAGTGGTGTTAATAGCAGTTATACAGCAGAGAGGATTTGGTTACTTGGTTTGGTTTCTTATTAAGCTCCTTATATCAATTTCAATATGATTCCATGAGTTTTACTCATATTACTCAAGTTCTCTAGCTATGAAACCTTCCATTTTTGAGCTCTCTGTTACTGCAATGTAAAACTTGGCCAATGTCATCCAAGATTTTTTTAATTCCTTGTGGAACTAGGAGGAAAGAAACGTTGACAACTTCCCAGTTTTCGAGATATATGACTCAGGAGAATTATTTGATAGTCAAATAGTAATAATTCTTATAAAGACAGCAGAGTAGATGTGTGTGTGAGAGGGAGAACAATTTCATAATCATGGACCAAATTATGACACAGAGTCCAATGAAATCTAATAAGAATGTATTCTCCTAACCAAAATCTTATTTCTTCTAAAACATTGTTTGTCCTGAGATTACGTACTTGGTTATCAAAATTTACTGGAATGAATGATGTTCCTTGGACAAGCATGTTATCGTCTGTCTCAATTGTTGATCATTTCATATCAATTAAATATAAGATCGATATAAAATATATAAGTGAGTCGAATTCTTCCTTATAAGTTATTATATATAAGTGAGTACAATCCTTACTTACACACTATTATATATAAGTGTAATCTTTACTTACGAGCTAGTTTTATGAGATGAGTTAAAACTCACTTTTTAATATCTACTAATTCATCAAATGAAGTATGTTCATGGTGACTTATTTTGAAGAAAAGAGACTTGTACCCTTTTCCTCTCTTTAGTGAATTACCATCTTTTATTGAGGATAAGGAAAAACTTGACATGACATCAACTACCAGATTAGATAAATCTCCATTGGCACTTTTACCTTGCCCCTCGGCCACGAGATTCTTTCACTGTGGATGTATCTTTAACTTGCATTCTAAGGATTTTATCTATATGTAATTAGTTTGTTACCTGAGAAAAAGTTCAATATGACGTAGGAAATGCATTATACTTGAATTTATGTGTTTAGAAAGCACCAATGACATAAAAAAGTATAACTAGACTAAGAATGCTTTTCATAATCTTTTATACTTATTTCAGCATGTTGAAGTTCCCTTGCCCACTCCCAGTAAAGATGAGGTTTTGATTAAGTTGGAAGCAGCTAGTCTAAATCCATTTGATTGGAAAGTACAGAAAGGCATGTTGAGGCCACTTTTGCCCCGCAAGTTCCCATATATACCTGGTAGCTCTCCTTTCCCCTCTCTCTTGTTTAGGTATTCATCTTTATCATACATTTTAGTAATTTAGATTTAAGCAGGACATGTTCTCACTTAAGGAAATCTAAGGCAAGTCCTTACGGTGATGCTTTCTACCAGTTATCTTTGACAAGAATTTGATTAATATCTGTCTCATTTTATATGAGGAACAGTATGTGATGATATTTTGTTCTCTTAAAATACTGTCTATTATTACATGCCAATTCTTTTTTCTGGATCTCATAGTCCATTACTAGTTATTCGAATGTATCACAGCTATATTGAAACATTTACATGTGCTACTAGTGGGCTTTATTATCTATATAGATTTGGATAGCTATCATTTTGTGATTACTGTTCATCTAAAAGATGTGGAATCATTAGCACAACACATGAAGCTGATTTTCTTTAATTACACATTACACATTGAACTTGATATTTCAGTCTTCCAATGGTTAAACATGGTTTACAACTTGAGCTTACCAAATCATTTATAGTTTTACTTTATCTCATGTATTCCATCTCCTTATGCAATTATTACGTTGAAGATACTACATTATGTAGGTACTGATATAACAGGAGAGGTCATAGAGGTTGGTAAGAGTGTACAAAAGTTCAAACCTGGAGACAAAGTTGTAGCCCTTGTCAGCCCCTTTGTAAGTTACACAAGCATTATTATAAGCCCCTATATCATCATACCGTGCAAGTAGAATTCTGGCATTTTTGTAACAAAAAACTACTCACTGTCTAGATTAAATTATAATGAGGAGACAAAAACGCATACATTTTTTTTTTCTAATTAAGGTATATGATTCCTGCATTTGATTTGATAACGCATGATAGAATTTACCAGTGTCAAGCAGCTTCGTGAAAGAAAAGACATCTTTTATAAATCATGAAAATTTATCATGCTAGAGTGGTGGAGGACTAGCTGAGTTTGCTGCTGCTAAGGAAAGCATCACTGCATCAAGACCATCAGAAATCTCAGCATCAGAATCTGCTGCCTTACCTGTAGCAGGTTTGACAGCTCTCCAGGCAATCACCAAAACCATAGGGATCAAACTTGATGGGAGTGGTGAACGGAAAAACGTTTTGATCACTGCTGCATCAGGTGGTGTAGGTCACTACGCCGTCCAACTGGCTAAGCTAGGAAACACTCACGTGACAGCAACATGTGGAGCTCGCAACATTGAATTGGTGAAAAGCTTAGGGGCTGATGAGGTAATTGACTATAAGACCCCAGATGGTGCTGCTTTGAAGAGTCCCTCTGGGAAGAAATATGATGCTGTGATTCATTGTGCAGTGGGCTTCCCTTGGTCCACCTTTGAGCCTAACTTAACCTTGAATGGAAAGGTTGTAGACATAACTCCAAGCTCTGCTTCAATGTTGACATTTGCTCTGAAGAAACTTACCTTCTCCAAAAAGCAACTTGTGCCATTGTTTTTAATTCCCAAGGGTGAGGACCTTCAATATCTTATCGATTTAGTCAAGGAAGGAAAGCTTAAAACAGTTGTAGATTCCAAATATCCTCTAACCAAGGCTGAAGATGCTTGGGCCGAGAGTATTGATGGTCATGCAACTGGGAAGATAATTGTTGAGTTCTAGATATGCATAAGAATGCTCCATAAACTGAATACACTGTACTATGTGAATTGATTCAGGAATACCTTTCAGTTTTACTTTGGTATAACATGAATCATTGTAACATATAATTTGTTTGGTCCTAGATACTGTAACATAAAATTTGGAAAAAGTGACCTTATGTACTGTCTATATATTTGCTCCCTTGAATGATCTGTTGAAGAAGGATTTTTTTTATGGACTACTGATGCTACTACAATTTTCTTACTTCTTAAAAAGGCAATGACCACTGCTCCTGTTCCTAATTTTCTTGAATCATTCATATTGGAGATAATACCTCAGGTTTTCGTATTGGAGTTGTGTTGAGTTAAAATCATCATCCTATAGCATTTATTTTCAAAGAAATTATATCCTCGAATGTAGAAGTAGTCTCCATATACTAAAGAGTCTTCTGTTATTACCAAAGCTTTGACATAATTTAGGCATTTTTGTTAGGCCATAAGTTTGTTGTACAAATTCATCTAGGGTCTAAAAGTTGACCCGAGGTTGTTGTTTTATAATCAATGTTTGATGGTACTATCTTTGATGTTAATTATTCTATCAAAGATGGATTGCTTTTTTGAAGGGTAGACTTATGATCCCTCACAGCTCTGCTTTGATGACTAAAATTATGCAAGAATTCCATACTTCCAAACGGTTCCTTTTATCACCCTGAAACTGGTGAACAAATCCAAGTGTTAAACAAAACATTAAAAATGTACTTGTTTTGTTTTGCTTTGGAGAATCCTAGATCTTGGTTTTCTATGTTACCATGAACTCAGTTTTGGTATAATACATCATTTCATCATAGCATAGGGTTGGAAATTAAACTAAAATCAACGGACTAGTACCAAGGCTTTCAACCATGATCTCTCTTTCTTAATTGTGGCCAATCTTTTTTAATTTTTCTATATTTCCCTGTGCATTTATCATCATAGCAATAATACAGCACAAACGAAATAGTATACTTAACAATGTTATTTAAGAAAATTTTAATTTATTCATTTACTGTGGACTACAATCCAAAGCAATTAATTGCCACTATGTGTATTCATTGTAAAGAAATTAAACTCAAGGAGCACCAGTGGTCTAGTGGTAGAATAGTACCCTGCCACGGTACAGACCCGGGTTCGATTCCCGGCTGGTGCATTGCTCAGGGAGCAGTGATGATACTTGTAGGTGGTTGATGGGTCAATCACACCTTCATCACTTCAATAGGATGAAAAACTACATCTGAGTTCCCGTTTTTTTTTTTCTTTATGGAGAAAAATGAAGACAGAAGATAAGTGATACAATTCTGAGTTTTGTAAATTAGGTTGAATCTTATTGATAAATATATAGAACGAGACTCCTCCATTGCAGCTTTAACGATATCAATATATATAAGAGATATTAATAATAAAAAATATTTTAAATTACATGAATACAATTACAATTAACAAATAAATTTTGATTTAAATATTTTTTATTTAGTTCATGCGAGTAATTTTGAAGATCTATCTTATAGAATAATTATATTTTTTGAATCCAAATTAAAAAATTTATTTTATTATTATAATTTACATGTAAAATTAATATATATATATATATATAATTAAAATTATTATAAATTAGTATTTCAATTATTTAAATGATATTAATTATAATGATCTAAATATAATTATGTATTTTGTGAATTCTAAATTAGTATATATATATATATATATATACATATACATATATACAAGACAATTTTGAAATAATTTTTTCTAATTTCTTCAGAATTTTTAATCTAAATCTAAATTTGTTAAAAGTGTATAAAAAATATTAATTCTAGTAATATATTAAAAAATAGTTTAAAATATAGGATTAGTCTACGTAAATTTGAAAAAGGCAAAGTATCAATTTTATTAAAAACCAATTTAAAGAATGTGCCACACAATTAAAAGAGTACTTGTAAAAAAAAAAATACAACAGTGCACTTCCCAAATATATATATATATTCTATGTCATCCATTTTACTCCATTCTTCTGCGAATTGTATAATATATTTTTATTTATTTTTTGTCTATAGCAACTTCATAACCTAGCAACCATCACTTGGTTCTTTTTAATCATCTTGATATAGTCTCACTCAAACAATGTCGGTGTCCACTTACTTGTTTCACACTCCACGTAAAAAAAAAAAAAAAGTCATAAATTTCTCTCATCTATACAAACACTTCCTTAGCAATTTGAAAAAGACATAAAAAGCCACCTACTCTTCCTACATAGCCATGAATAAAACTTAACGAACTCGATAATTTCATCTAAATCCTCCTAAATATTTAAAAATATTATATCATTCCTTACTAGTATATGTAGATCCACCTTATAAAATAATTATATTTTTTAATAAAATTAAAAAATTATTTTATTATTAAAATTTACATACTAAATTAATATATATAATTAAAATTATTATAACTTAATATTTCAGTGGTTAAAATGATATTGACTATAATGATTTAAATAGAGATAATTATGTATTTTTGTGAATTATAAATGAAAAATATATATTTAAGACACAGTTTTGAAATATATTTATTAAAACCAATATAACAATAACCAGTCAACTCGTCACAAATATCTTAATAACAACTTCCGTATTATGATATTTTCTGGTAAGTTTTAGTTACTCCATTTTCTTATAGCAGAGACTTAGCTTGAATTGCACTCAAAAACCATCGAATGAAAAACCAATGGGTGGTGGTGGTGATTCTGTTGTTCCTCCTGGTATTTGCTCCTATCTTCTCTTTTCAAATCAAAATCTTCTTTCTTTTCATGTTTGATCAAATTATCGGATGTCCCAACATTCAGGTACATACAAAGGTTCTTGTTCCGAGGAAAATTCTGTGTGTCTTGCTCCCCCTTCCTCACTTGGTGTCGGGTATGATAACTTTCTATGACTTGGTTGACATTAGTATAGTGTTATGCTGATGATTTTGTGATCTCCAATGTTTCAGGGCTAATATGATCTTGCAGGCTGAAAACGACAAAATAGAAAGGGGGTCGACTTCTGGTGAGATTGATAAAGAAAACACAAATCTTGAGTTTGAAGGCACTGAGCAGATAAAACCTAGTAACGACATACAATGTTCTTGTGATGAGTTGAAGATTCACAAAAAGGATTTGAAGAGGGAGAAACAAAAGATTTTGAGGTATCTGTTTTATATAGTATTTTGCATGCAGTTTATATGAAACAGTTCTCAGAAATTTGATGTCTTTTGTTATTTTCACGGGTTAGGTGGTTTTTTGTCTTATTTGTCTAATAGTATGCAACATGTGAACTTTGGTTCCTAATTGTTGTCAAGTAAGTAGGATTAGTTTTCTTTGTCTTTTATGAGCAAAAAGAATTTAGAAACAGTATCGTGCAGTTCAGACCATAATATTTGTGAGTTGTTAATATATATAATCTTATACTTGTTTTTTTGTACGTGCAATGCCTCGAAATGCCTCATTTTGTGCTTCCCCTGTACTCTATAAATGCAGGCCTCTACCAATCTTTCTCTTTCTTATCCTTATTTTCCATGTATTAGTTAAGTATGTGATTGAAATTGATAAGCATATCATTCTGAAATCAACTTTTAAATGTTTTTGAGAGCATGAATAGTTGCAGGACTCGTGAGTATTTAATATTGATTGGTCTAATTGCAAATGTGATATTTAATATTGATTGTCATATATTGTGGTCTAATTGGCACAGATATAAACCTGGAGCATGGGCTGAGAAGGTTGGTGGCTCAGAGACAAGTGATCATGATGTACCAAATACAACATGCCTCTTAATGGTTGGTCCAAGTGGATCTGGGAAAAGTAGTCTCATAAATAGAATCTCTAAGGTGCTTGAGGATGACAAATTTGCACCACCAAGAGCACAAGAATCGTGTATAACTTTTAGCACCTCAATTTAGATATCAATTTGAAGAAAGGAGAAATAATTTCATTTCATCATAGTACATTGCGATAACTCATTCACCTAAGAAATTTCCTATATCTTTTCATGCCAGATAACTCATTTACAGAGAATGGAACATACTTCCTCCAGGAGTATATGATACCAAGATATTCAAATTCTATTTGTTTGTATGATACACGTAGTTTGTCAGATAAGTTGGACGAGAATGTCGGAATGTTGAAGGGTTGGATGACAAAAGGTGTCCGACATGGAGAGCTTGTTGTCAGGTTTGAATATTTAATATACTTAATTTCCTCATTTAGTCGTATATTAACTTTTGCTTCAATTCTACAATCATGTATCCAGGAAAACAGATGATAAGATATTGAGAAAAAGTTTGGAGAGCAAAGCTCACAATAAAGGTTACCTTTCTAGTAAGACCAGAAAAATTAATTTTGTGATATATGTTGTTAATGGTCCTCTGGTTCTGAAAGCAATGGAGAATGCTGGTGGTTTGAGGACACAATACATTGAAACAATTGTTTCCACTTTCAATTGCCCATTCCTATCATTTAAAGGTATTTGCACTGCACAGCCCTTGTATATTGTCTAGTTCTTCTCTCTTTTCATTCTCTTATGAGATTATACTAAGTACAAGTTTTTTGTTATTGACATACGTTTAAATCAATAGCAGAGTGAATTATGGAACACAATTCTAGTACTATAAAACCTAGACAATTCAAATAAAAGACTATGATATAACCTTATATTTAAAAACTTAAGGTAACTGTTTTATGGGTCTTGTTTCTTATATACTATCTAACTTTTTTATTTTTACTCAATACAGAACTTAAACTAACACTATTATTTATCTTATATACATTTTAGCGCCGACCAAATTACTATCCTTTATAGTCAATATGATTGTTTGTTTCTATTACCTGCAGATGACAAACCAGTACTTGTTTTCACTCATGGGGATCTCCTTTCACATACTGAGCGTGCTCATGTCCGTGGATATCTGGGAGGGTTATTGAGAATTCCACCCACCAAACAAATTTTTGACATCCCAGGTACCTTTTTAATACCTTGACACCTTTCCTTTTCATTGAATATTATTTCATGTCACTAAATTCATAGAAATTTAACCGCTTTTATCTATTCTGCAGATTGTGATTGTCCAGCAACTACGTCTGCCATAATTGGAATGCTACGATATAGTCTTGCCCATGCTGACAGGAATTTTCTTCGAGTGAAATGCAACCTCGGAACGTATGTGGATAAGGTATGCAGACTCAACGGAATTATGAACTTTTTTTTTTCTTTTTTATCTGATATGAATTATCTTACCATGTTTTCAGATCATATTTTACAGCTTTTTAAATTTATAAGATTGGATAATACCCTCTGTAGATGTTGTCATTCAGTATAATACTCTTGGAATCCTAATTGTGTTCTTCTTATGGATCTACTTTCTAATGATGAAGAGTGTAAGCAACACATTCTCTGACACAATACTTCTAGTCCACTCTGTTATGGATTAAAATTTATTGAAAACTGCAAATCAGGAAAAACTCATTAAATGAGAAATGTAACCTCCAACATTTGTGATTTCCATTTCTGCCAATGATAGGAAATATGTTCAGAAGAGATACTCTAAGAAATTGTGTTGATAACAGTTCTCCCTGACGATTTGTGATCTCTTTTGAGCCTTTACTGTTAAGATGTTAACCAAGCTATTACAGAAAATGAATTTAGTGCTAATCCCATCCCTTACCAATTTGCTTAAACTTAAAAATAAGTATTTTGAAATAAATAAAAAACGTTTATTTTAAAAGTAGATAGAATTTGGCTATTAAAATGAGCTGAAAACTGCTTAAAATAAGTCCATCGAACAAACACAAAAACGTACTAGTCTATTTAAAAAAAATAAAGTACAAACTAAAACAAGAAAATATAAGCTTTTTTAATAAATAAAATCTTTGTGTCATTGGAGCTGCATTGAAAATTAAGGAGTGTATTGTTTCCTACAAAATTTTCACTTTTGATTCCTTAAACACAACGTCCTTATGACATTGGTTCATTTTTTTCCTTTTATTTTGAAGGTTTTGAAGGTATCAAATGTTTTTTTTCTTTTCCTTTAATAGTTTCTATTTGTTATTTGTTAAACACATTAACAAAATCCTGTTTTGTATTCTGAGACAACTCTGTAAATACAGTAGACAACTCTGTAAATACAGTAGAATTCTAGCATATTATGTTATGCTCTTCTGACAATGTCAAAAGAATATCTAATAAATTTTCTCTCTGATGGTGATTGCAGGTTCATAAAGTATCTCTGTCAGCAGCATGCATGATTTTGCTGATTCTAGGAATAGGAATGGCCTTTGGCATGGTACAAAAGACAGGAGAAGTACATGTTCCACATCCAAAAACAAGAGTTCCCAAGAGCAAGCCAATGATAGAGTGGCATAAAATTAGGCACATATGGTAGTTCTGAATATTGTTGATATGGCATGTACATATAATGGAGAATTTTAATTTGGTTGAATTGGCAACACTTAGCATGTGGTTATAATTGTTTTGTTTAATTTGGTTGAATTGGTACCATAAGTTATAGTTTCTCTTTTATTTTAGACGTGAAAATTTATAGCAATTATCACAAAATATATCATAATTTACTATTAAATCACAATAATTAGACGTGGATCCAGATCACATTAGAAGAATCTCATGTAATAAGTCTTAGCTATTTATTATGTTTACTATTAAATCTATCGGGATACTCCATTGGTAAGCTTTTTATTTTAACTGAATATATTAAGTGAAAACACTAAATATTAAAATTTACTATTTTTTAAGTTTATAATGTTGTTTAGAGAAATGTAATAATTTCTTAATTTTAATAAAATATTTATAAGATTTACTGTTTTACCTTTCTTTACGTAACACTATTTTTAGGTTAGAATGTTTGGGAATTAATCTTTTCTATTGAAAAGATCTCACCCAACACTTGCTTACAAAAGTTGAGTGTCAATAAAATTTACCGTTTTATTTTGCATACTATTTTGGTTTAAATGAGTCATGTATACTCATATTCTTAATATAGTTAATACATGTAAATAATTGTTCAAGATTTGTCATTTGGAATTATTTGATATGATCTAGAGAACACTCCCTTTTGCTGGTTATGGTCCTTCACAAATCACTGCCTAATTGAAGGCTTTTATTTTTAAGTAGTTTCTTCTTTCAAAAAGGATCAACTGATCATTCATTGAAAATGCAACACAATTTGTTGCCATTTTCTTAGTTTGTACCTGAACTATGAAAAGGAAGAGAAGATGGACTAAAAGTGAGCACAATTTATACTAGGACATTGAGTTAGAGATTTTACAGGGAAGCACAAGAGCAAGAGCTTTTATTGGTAAAGCTTTTCTACTCATATATTCTGAAGTTAGCTATAGAATGATGAACCTGGAGCTCTAGAGGCATTGATCCACTAGTTTCAATGCTTTGAGACTAAGGCTTGGAATTGGAACTTCCAGATTCAAAGTTTTGTAGCCTCAGTACTGTAATTTCTAGTAATTGAATCCTACTATGAAAAAAACCAAAATGGGGGTTTTAAACATGAGTTTTTGCATTTCATCTTTTTGGATATTCATTTTATCTCATTATCAATAGGTGAGGTTGGACTTCTTTGAAACACTTAAAGCAAGATAGATTAATAGATCAATCTCGTTGACTGATTACTTAGTTGCTTGATCATGAATGATTGTTAAATTCAATTACACTACTGAAAAGTTGGTAATAGGATTGAAAGTGGAGTTTTTAAAACCCATTTTCAATTTAAATCCCTTTGCATTCTTCCACTGAAAAAGACAGTTTCACCAACTGTTAGTTTCATTCAATCAGTATGGAAGAATCCTCATACTTTGTATCATGGAATCAATATGTCTCCATTCTAACACTAGAATAAAAACACCAAAGCATTTGCATAACATCCAGTTTAAACCATGCTCTTTGTGAACATACATACAAAGTATCAAAAAGTATCAAGAATTTATAAGTATTCAGACTTTAAAATCAATAACTTCCAGGGTACACTAACATCATTAACATTCTAGGAGCAGTTGCCAGTATATAAATCTGGACGAATCCCTTCAATTTTTCTTAAAAGGGAATATGACTATCATGTAAAAGACTCAAAGCCAGAAAAATAATATGACTATCAATCATCAGACAATTTCTGACCGTAAATGTGTATCACTGAAACAAAAATTTGAGGAACTCAAAAACATAAGATTATCTATTACAGGATATCTTCAGAATTTATCCATGCTGGGGTTGCTGAACTGCTGACAGTAAAATTTCAAAGTACAAAGAATGATCTGAACTAGTGCTAAATTATTTCAAGTGTGCTCAAGCAAGAGTCATTGCTCCCCAGTTGATGTAGGACTTGGAATACTCTTCAAGAATGAAGCTCTAGCAGTAGGGTCAGTTGAAAAACGTCCTAACACAGCAATCGTAGCCGTACTACTTCCAAACTTCTCAATTCCCCTAGAGATCATACATGTGTGACTTGCCTCTACAACTACTATCACATCTCCCCCTAACAGTGGGGAAATGGTTTCAGCTATCTGCCTGGTAAGCCTTTCCTGAACTTGGAGCTTGAAACCATAAAAATGTACCATTGATTGTAGAAGTGATTTTCCTATAGGATTGAATCCATCAGATATGAGGTATCCTATGTGAACAACACCATGAAATGGAAGTAAATGATGCTCACATTGTGACCAAAAAGGTATGTTTAGCTCAGAGGTTATTTTTTTGTTTAAATTAATCTCCCCATTTACATTCAAAGCATCTATCCCACCACAAAGAAAACCATTCAACTTCACATCAAACTTACTGTTTTGAAAGTTCATCAACCATTTCACAAATCTACTTGGGGTCCCTATAAGCTCGGTCCTCAAAGGATCTTCTCCCAAAGATTCAATGATCGAAGCTACTGCAGAGATCATTTTAGGATTGACTGGTCCGATTTTGGAGGAAACTTTGGCAGAGAGAAAAGACTGAGAAGGACACCAGCATGGGTCAGATGATCCTCTGAAGTGAATTTTATCCATATTGATGCCTCTAAATTTAAGAAGACTAAAGAAATCATTCCATACATCTGCATTTTTGTTCTCAAAATCCCCAGAACCTGAGGAAACAAGTATCTTAACCCATCCTTCGTGGTTTGAGTCCAGAAAGACTGATTCTATGTCTGGAAAGTGTATGTGTGTACACTGGAGTACGATAGCAACACCTGCTGGCTTTATTCCCTGATGCAAAGCAGAACATACCTCATCTGCCAGACGTTGAGGCTCTTGAAGCCGTTTTGCAAATACATCAGCAACACGAGAGAGCTTGCTCAAACCAACAACTCTTTCACCAGAGGGGACATAACCCACATGACACTTGACCTGGAATGGAAGCAAGCAAGACTCACAATAAGAAAACAAGTCAAGATCTCGAACAAGTACAAGTCCACCTGCTCCACCTGCATGACCAACTCTATTATCTAGACCAGCTTCAGGGAATAGAGCACCTTGAACTATGTCCTTCACCTTTTGCCTGTAACCTGGAAGAAAAGAAATCTCCTTACTATTTGTAATAATTTATTATTCAAGAAATATGATAATTCGAATCTTAATACAACACTAAAGGGAAATATTCATGTAGGAAATTGTGAAGAAAGGAAAAGCTAATAAAACGACGAACCAATAATGGAAGAAGAAATATAATTACCATATAAAGAAAGTGTGTTAAGGTCACAGATCTTCATCATGGAATAAAATATTTCTTGAGTGATTATGTAATGCAGAAAAAAAAAATTGAAACAGGATGCCAAAACCTTCCATCTCTCCCAAAGACCTGCATGCATTGTATACCTACACAACTGCATATGCACTGTCAAGGGATTGAAGAAAATGCACCTAGCAACTGCACCCATAGGATGGAAGATACCTTTATGACCAGATATCAGTCCTTTTAAAACAGATAGACAAATGACTAGTTTCCATTGAAAACATGCTCTGACCAGCAGTTGGCGGATCATCATGATTCATGAATGAAATAAATTATTATCTCTTTGGTAATTCTACCCTGAGAAAAAGAAAAGTGACCAAAAGCATGTACCAGGCTAGAAATGTTTAAGGAAGATGGACGAAAGGCAATAACCAAAAACTCAGTATCTTCTCCACAATATGTAACAGTGTGAAGACCCAGGAGATCAAACAAGTTCATTACAGTAGACAGTATGGAAGCATTTAAAAAATATGGCTAAGCACTGAAGCTTTTGGGAAACAGGATGTAAACCAACACAGTATTATTGACTGTCTGAGAGTAGGAGATGTTTGTTCGTAACAGGCAAAAAAACACATAGCAAAATTATACATGTACCAGCATTTTCTATTTCCAAATGGAAATATTAAGCCGGAATCTGACAAGATAAATTAACACGCAGTGCTCACTACCTATGTCCATCACTTTCACCAGCAGGGCAATCCAACTTACAAGGAAAGAAAAGATAGTGTACTGTAAAAAGTAACTAAGAATGCAGAAAGCCTTTGGATGAATAACAAAATACTACATTTTATCATGTATATAAAACCCTTTTAATTAATTGACAATGCTAAGAAAATACGTTCATCTAGAAAGTGGAATTTGTATCAATTTTTCAGAAATACCCTTAAACCGTTGGGATGCTGCTCTCTTAATCTTTTTCCATCAAATGAAATAATAAAGCTCTGCATAAGGATACTTTTTATAAAAAATTGATTAATACAGTAGACAATTTGGAGTAAGTTTTATAAAAAGAACTAGGAGAATTTTTCCAAAAAGTTAAGAAAGACTAAATGTGGTAGTCATCAAACAATAAAAGAAACGAATATCTCCAACTGTAATCAGCTTTTACTTTAACCTTTTTCCAAGCAAACAGACAGTAACAAATAATTCTCCATTCATCTAGTTATAAAGCTTTTAGGTGGGAAGCCCCCAACTCAATTCAAAAAGAAAGACTAAAAAGGCCTCTTGCTAGGTTTTCAGTTGTTACTAAACTGAGCTTTGTCTCAGTTTGCCTTAAAACTCAGTTTAAAATGGAAGAAAATAGAGGGTATTTTTTACAAACTTAACGCAAACAAGCACGAATATGAAGGATTTAGATCCATCCATCCATCCATATTTCGTTATTAGATCCAATCATTCACAAAACACTGCAAAGGTGAAAAATTGTAGCACTAGCTACCATTCAAATACCAAAGTACATATTGTGTAGCAAACCAAGCAAAAGAAGAAAATAGAAACAACTTCTTTTACATCAAAGAAAATTGAATGGCAAAGCAAATCACTCACCTCTGGTTCCTTCACGAAGGGCCTTGGCAACACGAAGTGGTGTCTTTCTAATTCCTTCCCTGTTTACATCTTCCCCTAGACCCTCCAACAAAACCTTCACAGCATCCTCAATGGCCCCACCATCATTCCCCAACCCCACTTCACCACAGCCATTGCTCACTCCATTTTCAATCTCAACCGCGAAACGCCCATCATCCAAACACCCCATTGAAACACCACAAAAAATAGAACAAACAAGAAGCGAGCCAAAAATCTCAATATCCCAAACCCCAAATGATGCCACAAAAAGTTTTCAACTTTTTAAGAACAAATCTGAATCTTCAGCAACCCACTTGACAAGTTTCAAGAATATGTTCGGCAGGGTGACAAACACCCCGAAACAAACGAGGGGTGGTGCAGAAGGAGAAGCTAGATCTCAATAAAGACACAACAATCGTTCAAATCACAAATTTGAATACGGGATGAGGAAGAACATGCAAAAGGGTGGCAGAGGCAGAGATCGGTGGCAGAAGATGGCATACACAGAGGGAACGATAATAACCAACCAAGAAATAAGAGAAGTGGGTAATGAAGAAGAAAAAAAACAAATAAATAAATAAAAGAGAGGTCAAGATAAAAGGAATGCAAAATGGTATGGGGGTTGGTAAGTTTGGTAGTGAATGGGGATGGTTGGTTGCTATAAATCAAAAGTGCTTTGGTAGGGACACAAGAGAAAGCAAGAACTTTAGTGCATCTATTGCCACCTTAGTTTGTCTAGAGTAAAATAAACATGGATATTTTTCCATTTAATGGGTGCTTTTGAATTTGACTCTTAAGCAGAAACTCCACTAACTTTTAAGCAATTGTTAGTCAGGTTTATTTAGGTTTCATGTTTATAGTTTTGGATGTAAGAAAACAGAAATTATTTAAATTAATTTCAATTTATATAAGTAAATTTATGTTTCACTTAATTTTCTGGAAAATATTTTATTCATGAGTAAAAAGTTTAATTGGTAAATTCAGAGTTTTACTTTTATTCTCATTCTTATTTAAATGTATAAAAAAGTTTGTAGTTGTTTATTGAGGAGACTTTTATTAATTATAATATTATTATTTAATGTGCATATTTTTGTTTTCTTAAAAAATGCATGGAATAATTTTCAAAACCTTTATCATAACACTGCTGTTTGGTATTTTTATAAGACTTAATTTATAATTCTTTTCCATTGATTATCTTTTGTAATATAAAACTATGAGCATTTTTCTCTAAATCTAATAAATAATAAATAGATTAAATGTCTGAAAATGAAAAAAAATAATCAGAAGTGAAGGTTGAATTGTGTTATAAAAATTTTTTTTAGTTTTTGTAAGTACAAATATGTGTAAAAAGATAATAAATTAAATTAATCCAATAAATTGAGAAAGAATGTTTACAAAATGGGTATGAAAAAATTTACTTTTTTAAGTTAGTATAGGTCTAATAACATGCAATATAAACAAGATAAGGAAGAAGCAATTACTCAAGATATTTTTGTGTTGATTCATTTAATAGTGCTAATAATGTTTAGTTCTTAATGGACTAATTGAGTTTCACTAAGTACATTAATGCTGTAAGATATAAACAAGTATTTTTCGACTGTAGTCACTTCTTGCCAATCTATATAAGTATTATTTCAAAACATTGTTACTCTTGACCAACATGTATAAGTATTCTTTACCAAATAGTTACTCATTGATAAGACAAAGAATTTGTTGAATACGCAATCAAACATATTACAAAATTGCTCACTAAAGAAATATAGTATCTTTCAACATTTACAAGGTTTCTTTACTAGTTTGTTAAAAAATACAAATAATGTTCTTTTTCTCACAACTACAAGGCTTTAACACTTAGATCTTATGTGTGTTCTTATATTAAGACTTTAGTCATTTTATATCATCATCTTATTTTCTTCTATGAAACATTTTTTATAAAAGGCTTGAGAAGAAAATAGTTGTTGCATATTTTTTGTAGCCATTGTAAGGGTATTGGATCTCTTCTTTTATATAAGACTTCAAGACGCATTAAATGTTCTTAGCTTAGCATTAAATGCATGCAAATTCTTAGGCAACACCTTTGGAGCATGGCAAAGCTTTATAGGCTAGGATAGGAAGCTTATTTTCACATTTGATCAAAGCATGAGGCCTAACACAACTTGATGACTTCGTAGCGCTAACATCTTATCCTTTCCATATAAGTTATTTGCATAAAGTAACTTTTAACATATTTTCCAAGATATCTTGAATGTTGAGAAAGGATTGCAAGATCTTCTTGAGAGGGTGAAGAAGCATATATTTCCTACAAGTATAAAATATTTTTTTTTAAATTTTAATGTGGTGTGAAATATTTAATGCTTGTGTTTATCAAACTAAGTATACTTATGATTTATTCAAGTAACAACTTATTTGATTAAGTATACTTACTTTTTGTTTAAGGAAAAACTTATCAAATTATGCATTAACAATGACTTAGACATTCCTAGTATTCTAATGGACATTGTTTTCATCTATATTATAGTCAATATAAGCATACGATCAACCAAAGTATTTTTCATCATATCCTATGGGAAGATCGTTTATGATCACAACAAACATAAGATTTTAGACAACAAATATATAGAAAGGAAGACTATAAGCAAAAAATGTCATTAAAATGCAACCATCAAATTGTTTTATTCAAACATAGTTGGCCGCACAAATATTAAAGATTATTGTAAGAGGCTTACAAACTCAAATGCTATAAATAGATTTTTTTTTTTTTTTGTATAACCTATGTATGTTAGAAGAGAAGGCAAAATAATAGAATATTGAGTGTCATGCATATCTACATAACATTCTCTTATAATTTTCTATATGCACTTTGATCATCCTTTTGGTTGCATATGAAAACTTTAGTGAT
>Ga0099824_1005201_pt1 | contig 18416 bp, 6 predicted proteins | sample SiratrowhiteBW_FD_76837 | JGI IMG/M metagenome (GOLD analysis project Ga0099824, IMG submission 76837) | Root nodule microbial communities of legume samples collected from California, USA - Siratro white BW | ecosystem: Host-associated > Plants > Roots > Nodule | place: USA: California... | reverse complement strand
ATATTTTTTATATATATATATATATATATATATATATATATATATATATATATATATATATATATATATATATGTATATATATACATATATATATATATCGGGTGACATGGCTGCATTTGGGGTTTCTTCATGGTGTTAGTGATTTTCACCTGTTGATCTCTCCTGGTTCTTTATTACATTGTTTTTGGTCGTTTGTTTTATACTTGTAAGAGTGGTTTTTTCACTTTCGGTAGCATGGCACTATATGTTAGGACTTTTTTTTTTTTTACATAGGTTTAGTGAGGTTCCCATGGTTTTCTATTTTTTTTATTTCTTTTTTATGGTTGTCTCATGTAAGGCAAATGATAGTTTTGAAGTGTCAACTTCATAGAGATACTAAAATCTAGTAGTGATATCTAGTAGTGATATGTATTTATTAAATTCAAAAAATATTTTTTATTATTTAAGAATAAGAAAATAATTGTAAATATTTTTCTTTGTACTTTGTAGACAATAAGAATAACAAAAATTTTATGTTAAGTAATATTTATATTCTTGTAATTTAATACTGACTACAGACGTAATTTTGTTTATTAAAAAATTTCATTTTTTTTCTTTTTGGAAAAGTTTACGTAGGTCTTACTATTTTTGCTTTATTCTTATGATTTCTTTTTTCTTGAAACAACTAAATGATTATTGTTAATTATTATCTACTTCCCTTCGTTCATTTTTTATCACTTCATACCATGTGCTATTACTACTTTCCTAAATTCCTCTGAGTTTTCTTTCATTCAAGTGACCGTAGGCAGAACTGAATATTATATGATGATTCTTGTTTACAGTTTTAAGGATTTTATATTCTTTTTTTAATTGAATTAACATTTAAATTTCAAGAGTTGTGAGACATAAATATTTTTTAATATGGTCTAATTCAAATCGAAACAGTACAAGCAGTGGAGACGAGAAAACTTTAATTTAAAAAGAAGCACATGTTTATGTTTAGATATTGATTAGTCAAAAACCAAGTGCCTCGTTCTTCTACATGAAGATTTTTTTGGATTCTTACTCTCAACAACTATCATCTTTCTTTCCGAGGTATATATATATATAGAAAAAAAATTTACTTTAAAACACAGTGGACTATAAGAAATTTTGATATTATTTGATTTGTAAAGTTCGTGTTCTACTGTACTTTTATGTCTTTCAATTTTTAAGTTGTTTACTTGTTGCAAACTTTTTTGTTTATTTGTAAAAGTAGAAATTAACTTAATATCAAAGAAAATTAAATTTCATAATTTCATGTTGAGATTGTCTTGCCATGTCATTGTAGTCATGTTGAGATTGGATTGAAATAAACATTTTTTAAATCATTTATTAAAAAAAAAATAGATAGAATTCACTTAAAAAGCGTAAAGCTATTTATTTATAAAATAACACATAAATATATGCTTATTTGTTAAAACACATACAAAACAACTCAATAATTTTTTAAACAAAAAAAAAAAAAACACTCTTTCAAAATAGAGTGCCCGTCAAAATGAGATTTAATTAATGTCCACTTAATCTACTCAAAATAACACAAAAGATTTGAATTTTTTTTAATAATTTAAAAGTTGTAAATGATATAAATAACATTTTTATTATATAGAATACTTGTATTGATTTGACTGATATTAGGTATAAAAAATTATTGTAAAATAAAAAAATTGTGTTAATTTAACTGATTCTAATTAATTTATAAACAATTTTTTTATTAAATAAAAGTATTATGTTCAATGAATGAACGTTAAGTTAAATTTTTATTATTTATTTTTTAATATGATAATGGAACTGTAATTTAATATTGTATTAATTAATTGATATTTTTCAGGTTGATGCACTCTACGCTTGTTTATAATAATGTCATTCTTTATTATTTCTAAAGAAAATGTGTTTAGCGTCAAGTTTGGTCGTTGTTAGAAAAAATAAATTAATTTTAGTGTAGCATTTAATATAGAGCGGGTGTAGTTCATTATGTTAAGCCAAAAATTCTAATTCCTTGTTATCGTTACCTTGTGTACATATCTAATCGCTTTTTTTTTAACTTACAAATCTCTTATGTTAAGTCATAATCTCTTAAGTGAAGTTAAAATCGTAAGCAAGATTGAGAGTTTATTTTCATAACTCTAGTTATTATGACGCCTAGGACTAAAACGTATTTAAAAGAGTTGAAGTTTTGGATTTGGGATTCAATTGTTCAAGAAGAGGGTCGAAAATTCTTCTCCAACAACAGTTTAGTTGTTACTTCTAGGAGTAGATTGAATGTGTTATTTTATAAATACATATTATTTCAATTAACACTGAAAATGAAGATTGTTATTATTTCAATTAACATTGAAAATGAAGACGGTTATGTGGTTTTCTATAATTTGCATGTTTGACTTTCAAACAAAAGCTATTTTCTTAATGTGTATGTTGCTAAGAAGCTAGAATTAAGGAGCAATTAATAAGCTAAAGTAGAAGCTAGTTGATACATTAATTTGTTAATTTTAGTTTGTTGAAATTGTGAAATGTTATTGTGTTCTTTTTGTCTATTTTTATTTCACCTCTTTTAAATAGATATGAACACAATTTCTAAATGTTAAAATACATAATTTATTGTCAAAATTGAATGATTTTAAGAAGAAGAAGCATATACGATTGTCTGTTATGTCCATCTAAGGATTTACAAGTAACTTTTAGATATTGAATATATTGAAGTTTAGATATAAATTTTGTCCAGAGTTATTCTATTGAATGTTATTTTAACATTATTAATTCAAGAAAAATTATTATTTTTAAGCATGAGTTAGTGGTATTGATATAGTTTCATATTTCTTTTCAAATGTTATATAAAATTGTTAAGACATATAAAGTCACCTAATTGAGAAAGGTGATATGCTTGATATCTTAATTTTTTTTTTTTTTTACATGATGAGTAAAAAGTGTATCTTTAGATGGGAAATGTCATAGGTATTTTATATAAATACTTACCATGAAAAGGAATCAACTCTTCTTACTAAGTAACATATGATTAATCAATCAAAATAAAATACTACATGTAATACATATAATATTTTAAAATTAATTACAAAGGTAATTGAAGTCTACATTTCCACGTAATGTAGCAAAATAGTATTTTTTTTTTTTTACCTCTCTATTACGGTTGTTATTGATGCTAAGTGATATTATTTGGTCCATATAACTTGTATTTTGAATAAGTTAGAGACTATATATATCATAATTGGTGTGTCTAGAGGTTCTTCAATCAAGTAGGTTGGTTAGACCTAGTTTAATTAGTTAAAGATGACACACTTTCTCATTGTTTCTAGTGAACCTCTGATGAACAAACAAATTAACCTTTTTTTCTTTATTCTCTTTGCTATTGGGATTTCTTATCACTACGTGAAGCATTGTTAACAAAATATTTACATGTGATTAATTTTAACAACACCACTCTAAAGGCATAACGTCCATTTTGTTAGTGACCAACCCTATCTCTAGATACTCTAGAGCAATATAAGCCCTCACCATACTTGAAAAGGCACAATTGAGAGTTATTTATTTTCCTTTGTGATTCTTTACAGAGAGCAAAATTTGTAAGAATCTTATTTTTCCTCTGATTCTATATGTGCTGTCATTTTAACTTTCAAATCAAATAATAAAGAGGCAATTGATTCCAATTTAGATTGAAGAAGCTTCACTAACAATTTTTTCTCAGTTAAATATTATGTTACACATCAACAATTTGTAAAACAAGTTTTCTTTTTAAGGTTGTTCATTTAAGTTAACTCCATTGATGATGAACAAGCTTTTACTTCTATACATGAGTATTTTCCAATGGTTTAAGAACTATTAAGTCATATGATCCATAGTGTTCTTATATTATAAAAAATAAACTTAGTTACATTTATGCATATCATTAATATGTAGGTTAATGATAAGAGGAATGGGATGAAAGATTCTAGAATAAAGGCATCAACTTGGAGATCTAAATCAAGTGTCACATTGTGGAACGTGTACTTTATTAATGGACATAAGTTTCATACAAAGCTTTGGAGTGATGAAAAAAACCCATGTATAGTGGGGTCCATGTAAAAAGTGTTATATAAAGAGGAGAATATGACTATTTTCTTTTATCATCCACAACATTTATCAATAAGAATATCTCGAAATTAGTTAAAAGAATTTCCTTTTTTTATTGTCAATGTGATTTCATTCACAATATAACATTTTAGAAATCAAAATGATTGAAATGTATATTTCCTAGGATCCATTCATCATTCTACAAAAAGTAAGACAAATTTAATATGTCATTTATCCAAAGATATGTATAAACTATTGTGATTGTTATGTGATAATCACAACGAAATCCCATGCCACATTGAAGTTGACAAAATTGAACCATAATTGTATATCAAGTTGATGAAATGTGTATTATCCCACCAATTACAATTATTGAACATAGAAGGCTTAGTTGACACCCTAATTCTTGAATTAGTTAATGATAGTATTATCGAATCAATGATGATTAGGGGTGTCAAATTAAGCTACCCTAGCTTACACAGGTAGGCTCACCATGGATTGAACTAAAAGTGAGTTAACTCAACCCGACTCATTTTTTAGTGAGTCAGAAATTTTGTAACCTAACTCGAGCTTTCAAGGGTTGGTGGGTTAAGTGGGTTGATTCATTTAAGCATATTTTTCTCTTCCAACTTGTTTCATATATTTCTTGTAATACAATCAAATAGGATTAACTCAACCTACTTTTTTTAGTAGTACAATTCACCTATTTCACTAAACATTAACCAAAATTAGAAAGTGATATTATAAAGATAGTAAAAAAAATCAAAGTGTTGACTTATATAATTAGGCAAACAAATAAATTAAACATCAAAACCATTCAAATATATTGAACAAAATTTTAGTCTTAAAAATACCAAGTGTTAACCAACATAATTAAAAGTATTAATTAGTTATAGTGAAAAAAGTTATGAAGAGTTGTTGTTGGTGGGTTACAAGTCAACTCACCTTCATCCTAACTCGAACTCGTTTAATTTGAAGATTAAGTGAGTTGGATTCAATTTTGCCTACAATTAAAAAGAATATTTTTTCCAACTTAACTCGGCTCAAACCCTGGTAACCCAAGTTGCTCATAGATTTGAGCCCATTTTTACATCTCTATGAATGATGTTTAAGAAGTGGATGAATCAAATGAAATTGATGAAGAGAACAATAACAACAATGAAAATTATTGAGACTTTAATAATACTAATGATTATTTTATATTCATGTTTAATATTTTTGCAATATCATGTTGTGTCCAAAATGGCAATGTAAATAACATATATAAATTTGTTCATAACTTTTTTTACAGGGAAGATGCATAGGACTAGCAGTGGGGATGGTTCTATCCTCACACACAACCATGTTAAAAGTGGAGTTTCCACAACAATGCATAGTCATATTGTATTAGAGTTTGGAGACATCCCTTATACCATTCAAATTTGGTTTGTCTCATCTCTCTTCTAGGAAAATACTCTCAAAGTACCTCTTGACTTCCTCCAACACAATTCTAGGTTCTTCCAACCATACTCCTTTCTTGCAAATTCCTTGTATTGTATTGGACATACTATTGCATGAAAGTAGCTTGTATTGACATTTCCCACTATATTTGTTTCTCTATTATTGGTAGAGAAAGATTCATTCCTCTTTGCTAGCTTCTTGTATTCGTTTTCCTCTCCCTCTATTCTCATGTTTAATGTCTAATGCATTCATTCTCTCCACTAGTTTTTGCATGTTACTTTGTCTATTACCAAGTTATTCTTTGTTCCACTTCTTTAGGTCACCTTTCATCCTATTTAGTTTTTCCTAAAATAAATGTTCTCATCCTTGTATTTCCTATTTCTCCCAATTTGTGTTCACAAGGTTCTTGAAATTAAGATTTTTAAGCCAACATTTTAAGCTTTTAAAAGGTATAGGTCCTTGGTCCTAATTAGAAACCTTTAGCACTAGTGGGTAATGACCCAACACACACCTACTACCAATATATTATGTATTTTCCTATCACTTATTTAGTCATTTGTGTGATGTTATGAATCTGTCAATCATACTCTTTGTCATCCCTCAATTATATATGAAGTAAATTTTGGCCAATTAAAGATATATCTATGAGTTTTCATTTTTATTATAAATTTATTAACTCTTCTATTTTTTTTCCTTTTCAACATTATCCCCACTTTCTCCCTTTCTTTTCTCTTTTCTTCTTAGTGCATTAAAATATCCCACTAGACACCATATACTATTTGTAGAATATGTGTCTCCTCTTCTTAGTTGTATCAATTCCTTCTATAATCTCTTTTTCTTTATGTCACATGATGAATAAACATTTATAATGATCAACAACCACTAATAGGAAAATGTGATTCTCAATATGTTTTATGAGGCTTTTTACATTGATTCTGCAACCAATGTTGATGCGGGTTATGTAAAAAGTCCATGATTTTTTACATCGGTTCTTCAACTAATGTAAAAAATACACACATTATATCAATTATAAATATACCCTGTGTAAAAGAAAAATTTAAAAGAGTGAAAAAGAGAGACAATTACATTTGTTGCAACATACAACCAATGTAATATGTCTCTTTTTTTTTTTAAATTATAATGGGTTGATAAATTCTAATTCATACAAGAAAAAATCACAAAAAAATTAAAATTTTTGGACAAAATAGATATGTGAAGTAAAAGTCTAAATTTAAAAAATAGCTCAAAAATACTAAAAAATAAAAAAAGTAATAATAAACAATGGAATTTTGGAAATTGGGGAGACCCAACCTCCTTTATTGTTAGCCAAAGCATTTATTATCTTATTTTGAGAAACTTTCATTTTTAACGCGTATAAATCTGAGCTTTATATCAAAAGTTATGACCATTTGAAGTTTTTTCGCTCTAAATTTTGAAAACTCAAAATCTATGATAAATTTATACAATGTAAGATCTTTGCTATATACACTAAAAGAAGTTGCTGCTAAAAAAATTGGATCAAAAATAAATTTCTAACTACTTTTAATCAATTTTACAAAAATGATAACATGTTGCAAAGCAAAGCAGCAAGGGGTAAAGGTGGAACTAGGCATTCACGATAGAGATAAGCTCGAGATAGGCTCACACTTCAAGTAAAGTCATTGCTATGACACCCTTAATAACCCACGACGTCAAAGTAAAAACAAGTTAAACAAACAAATCACACACGTCGAAAATGCAAAACAAACAAAGTGGACGAAGGCTAGCAAGACAGCAGAGACTTAGCGGCACGAGGGAAAGACAAATAGCAAAAGCAGTGAAAATGTTAGGGTGTTCGCGCCAAATATATGTTTTAATTGGAGCATGCAACGTCATTTTCTACATCGGTTAAAGCTCACAAACAATGTAGAAAAATAACTCTATTACATCAGTTGGAGCTCACAATCAATGTAAAAAAATCACTCTATTACATTGGTTGGAGCAACAACCGATTTAATAAGTAGCTCACATAATTGTTTTTTCAAAAAAAAAAAAATTAGTGGGATTTTCCTTGACTATTTTCTCCATTGGTTGTATTTAACAACCGATGTAGAACGGTTCCTATTATATCGATTATCCCTTAACCGATGTAATATATTTTCATTTATTTATAAAATTATCACTGTATTTTTATTTATATCAATTCCTTTTTAACTAACGTCGTATTTTATCAAAAATTTCAATTTTTTCTACAACAAACTCTTTCGTACACCCATTGTCCCCTATTCATCCCCACTACTAATGATGATGGATATATAAACTTACCTTATATCCATAATGATAAAATACCTCCCTACTTTATATTTATTATTGATACTCTACTTTTTTTTTCACCTCCTAATTTATAACACGTTCCTTATTTTTTCATTTCCAATAAGCAGAAGAAAATCATTTTTTTAAATCACTTTCTTCCTCAACTCGCTTATCTTCACTCCTCCTCTTGTAACTTAGAATTATCATGTGACACTCTTAATATCTCTTTCTCCTTCTCTTTATAATTTCTTACATCACTCTTTGTTGATGCTCTCATTATTTTATGTCTATTTTTCTTTTTCAATATCCTCTCCTTTACTCCTTTAAATCCCACCCGATTCCTTTTCCGGATCATACATTTTCCTTTCCTGAATATAGTTATTTCTTAAAAGAAAAAAAACTATGATTATAATATCTTGATAAAATAAACGTGTAAAATACTCCTTTAGAGAATTTTATGGTTGATAATAATTCTCTCTTATGAAAATTGGCTGAGTTTTAACCGAAAAATAACTAATCCATTCGAAAAGAATAAGATTTTATCTTTGTCCCCAAAAAGAGTCTCGGCACATTTCCTTTTATTAGATGCTTTTATTCTTTTGTTAAGGTAACATTAGATGCTTTTACTTCATTGTGTACCAAATATACAACACAAAAAATATTGTTAAAACCGAAATAATATATTTTACATAAAGAGGGTTCTAAAACATTGTTACTAGAGTTTGTTAAGCTAGATGAATTAAAGGATTTTTTTCTACTATTTCTTCACCAAGTTCTCATCATTAACAGAGCTATCTTTGGGTGGGGTATGGATACATGATGTTATGATCATGATTCATGATCACTGAACTACTTATTATCTTCCATAAATGTCTTTTTGGTCAATATTGATTGAAGACATGAGCATGATATGTGTCGGAGGAACCAAATGTAGTATAAATAATTCAATATGATGAACTTGTTTCTGCAAAGAATTGAAATGTGGGGCACTTGACATTGAAGCCTAAGAATATATTCATTTGTAATATTATTTTTCTTGCATTTGGTAGTTGGTAGGCAGTTTTAGACGCAACTCATCATGTTTCCATTTTGAATATGGCAACATCAAAGTGACCAATAAATACTATTACATCAAAAGAAAAACGTACCATCATTTCATTTGTTTGCAATTATTCCAATCAATAGTGGATTTGAGCGCATGCTCAGAATAATTTTTTTGGATATTGTTCCTCATCCAAAATATGCTTCATGAATCAATACTCATTTCATTTTAAAGATGTTTTTTTTCTCCATAGTAGTTTTAAGACTTTATTCTGATGGTTTTTTTTGTTAATAAACTTTATTCTAATTTCTGATATTATTGACTATAATTGGTAACAAACTGGGAAATTCTCCCTTAATAAAAAAAGGAAATAAATAAAACGAAAAGGTCTTTTAAGAGGATTTATTGGTGTTCAATTAATAGAAGGTCATTCCAGAAAGTGAATTGTCTGAAGATAAGGATAAGAACATTTCTCCAGAATATCTGCAACTATTGGAGGAAAATTCTCACTACAAACACGAAATAAATACGCATTTTGTATTTGCAACCTATATGAATCCCAACTATAAAGTTTTTCATCTTTTTATTCTTTGATACGTGGTATACTATCTACGTCATTTCTTGTTTACATATATTTTTCATAAATTTTTATTTTAAAATATAAGAAATGATATTCCTGCTAATTTTCTATGAATTTTAAAAGTTTCATAAATATTTATAGAAATATAAAATATCTAATATGAACTTGGATAACTTTTTTTTTTTATCTAAAATGAACTTGTATAAAGAAACTTATTACAAACTTATCTATAACAAGATTGATTTAACTTGGATAACAGACCAAAGTAAAAGTCTGTCAATATATATGAATTGAACAAATTAATCAAAATCATTCGGATAAAAGAAAAGAGAAAAAAAAAAAACTAAAGAACCTGATCAGAATCAACCCTTTTGTACATATGTAACATACCCATTAAACTCAAAAGTAAAATATGAGTATGGTGGAGCACTGATTTCATTTTCCTATAATAAAAATAAGTACTAGTGTGAAATTAGGTTTGTGGTGAACAAAAAAGTTTAAAGAAGCTACATAAACACTCCCTCAAAAACAAGTCACAAGGTTCTTTTTTCTTTTTCTTGAGCATAAAACATGCCATATGCCACTCATACTTTGCATTATTGTTTAGGACTGGTGCTCAACATTTGGTTCAGGGATCAGTAGTCTCACTGTCAAAGGGCCAATTACCCCCTGCTCTCATTGAAAGAATAGACATTCACTTACTCCTTTCTCATTCTCATAATAATGCATATGAGAATCAGATATCAATAATACCATTTCTCTAATATTCTCTCCGACACTCATCAAGAGACTTTGTCCCCCCTTCAATTCAAGATAAAAGAGATGATAGTGGTATTTTCATTAACTTATAAATATGCTTTTAAATTTTCATGAATAAATAAGTTTTTAGTAACTTCAAGATTGATCCCTCCAACATTTAATAAATATACTAATTTGGATTGATAGTAAATTTATTACTTTTAAAGTAAGAGTATTAACATATGTATTCACCCTAATAATATATTTATAAATATCTTGAAATGTGATATTATCAAAATTAGTATGCGAGCATATTTAATTTAACAATAACAAAGTAACAGCTATGACAAAATTAACATATTTATTGAGTATTAAGTATAAAAAACACTATAAATTTTTTAAAGGTATACCATTTTCATAGACAACAAATTTATAGAAACTGAAAACTTATTTAATTCCTAATTTTCATAAAAAGAATGAGTTTTGAGTTTTATTTATAAAGAAAATTCTTATTTTTCTATTCTTTAAACTTAAAATTAACTTTTTACCTCACTGAATAGTAGTTAACAATTATGTGTTTATGTATGTGATATATAATTTACATATGTCACTATTCTATATTTTTTAAATTCTTAAATATATTTTTATCAATTTAACAATAAGAATTAGAAACAATAAATATATTGTTCAACTTATAGACTGAAAACTAAAAGCAAAACATTTTATAAAAACCGAAAGTAAAATTAACTAATTTTATAAGGATAAACAACAATGAATTAAAATTTTAGAAGAATGAAAAACTAAAAAAAAATATATTAAAGAAAAAAATACCAACATTGGTTCCTTTTACTAAAAGTAAAAAATAATTTAATCCTGATTTTTAATATATTGCTAAAATAAATACACTGAAATTTTATTTATTAACAGAAAGTATATAATTTAAGCCCTATAAGTGCGTTTTTGGTGCCCACCTCTAACTTATGACGTTACAAATGTTCCCACAATTCATTGCGTGCGTGCCTTAGAATGTCAAGGAACTTATCTCCGACAAAGCATTGATTTTTTTCTTTTTCACTCTCATTTTCTTATTTATCCTTCTTTTTATCACCTTCAATCACAATTTATAATTAAAAAATATTTTCACACTTATTAAAGATCTGCAAAGAAACTATGATCACTGAAAATCTGAAAAGAGTGTGAAAGGAACTCATAATCATCCTCCCTCTTAGCCAAGATCAAGAGTCTTCCGGACCCAATGGCTTTAATGTTATGTTATTTTAAGATAAAATCATTATGGTGTTGAGATAATAAAAGCAAAGATGAACATGAATACTGGAGTGCCAAAAAATAGGGATACTTTGTTAGTTTTGTTGTTTTCCATTTAACTTTTCTTTAATTAATAATATGAGACTCAAATTTTGAGTTTATGCTATGTAGATCTAGTTAGAAGTGCAAAAATATCACAATAAATTTATTGTACTTTAAATCGATATTCTAACTTTAAATGAAAATATAAGAGGTAGAAAATATATTCATCTCAGTGAAATTGTATTTTATTATCTATGAAAATAAACAAAAAAAATATAATAATTTTAAATTAAGAAAACGGATATAAAATATAAAAAATACTACTCTTAATATGAAGATTACATAATTTATAGTCTCATATTAATAGGGTATATTAACATTATTTATATATAACTATGACTGGAGACTATAAGTTATTTAACACACATGATATGAATAATCCAAATCTTACATTAAGAACATATATTTCTCTATCATTAATTGAATTTTAAAAAACTAAAAATAATATTGTTATCATATTCTAACCAAATGAGAGTTATTAGATCCTAGTACTATTTTACTAACACTCCTAATTCCCACTGTGTGTGTCCATGAGTGCAGGGTGGAAACTGTAGGATTATTCCCAACCCTCATTGTTAGGAAGAGTGTATGAAATGGTAATGATGTCCCCATCAAGCAACAACGATCGTTATAATGTCATTTTCTCTCACATTTTCTCATTTTCCGGGAAAAATTTTCTCCTCCAAGAGCCACATGGGTTGATCCTTTCCGAACATATCGTTATGCTGTTCACTTCACTTCACTCTTTGCAAAATTTGCAGACATTGTGGGCTCTCCCAAGAGGAGCAGGTGGGTGGTGGGTAGCCTAGCCTTAATGACGAGAATCCCTCTAAAGTCATGGCAAATGCATGATGATGATGATTGATGAGTGAATATCATTGATGCACACTCATATGTGCCCCCACACATGACACAACACAACACCACACAACTTTTGAGACAAAAAAAAAAAGATTAAACCATTCCCAAATCCCAACCTCATGAAACCATAATGGCATAGCCCCAAGTGTGTGGATGAATGAATGAATGCCAATAGCCATGCTCAGACCTAACCTACATGATGGTCACGCGCCAAGCATAATTCTTTCGAGGAATAATGTTGTCGTTTGATACCATCAAAATCTACTAACTCACACCACCCATCATGCATCATCTAATGCCTTTGCCTTCTATCTAGCTATAGGACTAGCATACCAGTATCTATATATCTTAAAAATAGGGTTTCACGTGTGTTTGTCAACCTTGGTAACCTTTGTCGGTCAAACACCCTTTTCCTTGCACAAGTTTTTAAATTTTTGATTTTTAATTGCCAAAAACTTGAAGGAAAAGAAAAAGAGGGCAGACCCACTAAATATAAATGGATTTTTTTTAATTCTTTTTTTGAAAGGTGACCATTTGGGTCATCCTATGATCACGTAGGACTCTCTTTCTCTTTCTCTCTCTTATCTCTATAATTATAAAGACTCTTCTCTTTCAAAGCTCCTCTTCCTTAATTCTCAGTCCAAACCACACCTTTCCCCACCTCTATTCCACCTTCCTCTTTCTCTTTCTCTCTCTCTTTATATCTCTTCACTTGGCCTATGCAGAGTAGGAGATCATGGAACTTGGTTTGAGCTTAGGAGACTCTTCAAGGCCTTTGCTTCGCTTCATGGAAAAGCCTCGTGAACCCTCCAACCAACCGGGGTTAGGCTTCAGCACCAAGTTATCAATTGGACCAGTCATCACTAGACAAAAGGATCAAGAAGATGAACAAGAAGAATTTGAAGAAGAAGAAGAAACAAAGCCAAACAACAATACTCACACAACAGAAGATCCTTCTGAACCCAACAACAACAACCCAGTTCTGCATCAGCTTGATCTTCTCCCTCAACTCTATCTTCCATGGCACCCTCCTTCTGAAAACGGTAAACGCCCACTTTTTCACTTTACCCCTAACAATTTTTCCGATTTTTTTTTTTTTTTCAGTTTCTTTGACTCAAGTTTTATAAGACTCTCCCCTTTCCCTTAAAACAACGTATCCAAGAGATTCCAATCTTTTCCATTCATTCTATGAAAAACAAAGAGTTAAATACAGTGTTATACAATTATCCGTACACTTTTCTTTTTATAGTTTTTACTTCAGCAATGTGTGTTAAGGATTTACGTTAAAAGGGTATTCAGATTATCTAAATAAAGCTCTACAACTTGAATTTGATAGAAAGATAAACTGCTCCACCACTGAATATAAGTTTTTGTCCTATTATTTGGTATTATTTGAGTTTCTGAGTTTCTTTGATAGCATCATATATGGGTCTTGTGTGGACACGTGCAGGGAGTTTATCATCTGAGTTGGGAGGTTCTTCTAGGGGCTTGGACGTGAACGCGCAGCCGCCGCTGGCGGAGGATGAGGCGGAGGAAGTGGCGGCGCTGTCATCATCTCCGAACAGCGCAGCCTCATCGTTTCAAATGGATCTCTGCATATACAACAGAGGAGGGAGTTTCTATAAAAGGAACTATGAGGGTGAAGCTTATGATCAAAGGGCCTCTTCAAGAGCCAGTGATGAAGATGATAACAACGGTAGCGGCGGCAACGCCAGGAAGAAACTCAGACTCTCCAAGGAACAATCTGCGTTCCTTGAAGAGAGTTTCAAAGAACACAACACTCTTAATCCTGTGAGTGTTAGAAATTGTTGAGATTCAATCATAGTTTTTGATCCAGTTTTTTCTAATTTAAGTAACATGTCATAAAAAGAAAAGAAAATTTATCCGGATGATAAAACTATATGAAAATTTGTACTAATTATTTGCCTTTTATTGATTTTGTTTTTGTTGTTTAGTACTAATAACAGTGTTGGATATGTCATTTTGATGCAGAAACAAAAGCTTGCTCTTGCTAAACAACTCAATCTACGACCTCGTCAAGTAGAAGTGTGGTTCCAAAACCGAAGGGCAAGGTACGACATCTTACGTACATGTTATAGTCCACTGTTTTTGTTCTATGCAGATTTTGTTATGTGGTTAGAGTATTGGTTAGAAATATGATGTGTGTGTGTGTGCATGCAGGACCAAGTTGAAGCAAACAGAAGTGGATTGTGAGTACTTGAAGAGGTGTTGTGAGACCCTAACGGAAGAGAATAGGAGACTTCACAAGGAGCTTCAAGAACTGAGGGCTTTGAAGACTTCAAACCCCTTCTACATGCAATTACCAGCCACAACTTTGACCATGTGCCCTTCTTGTGAACGTGTGGCCACAAATTCCACATCCACTTCCCCCTCTCTCAGTGCTCCTCCTAATGCCACCATCAATGCAAATTCAGGAGCCATGACCATTGTCAAAACCAGTGGCAGTAACAATGACTCACCCTCCAAAGCCATCGGATTCCCATTTGGCAAACCCAGGTTCCATCCTTTTGTTCACACAAGCCAGCAACCCCATCAACACCAATCGCCATCATCTTGAAAACATGCAGTTCAAGACTAGTATTATTGAGTCGAGGCTTGGAAATTGATTTGAATTTTGTATATAGGGAAGTTAATTAGTTCTGAGAGGCTCATAGTTTTAATTTTATTTTATTTTTTTGTTTCCTTGGTGGGGGTGATAGAATTTGGATAATTGGGTTTTGTTTTTCTTGTTTGGATCTCTATGTATTCCTCCTTCTTTCTCGGGTTTTATCCATAGTGAAATCAGAAAGAAGAAAGATGAAAAATTTAGACAGTGAAGAAGATAGATATCAATCAAAGAGAAAGGGAAATGAAATGATACTGGATTTTGAACTAGAATATATCCTTACCTTTTTTTTCTATGTTTTCTTCAAGTACTTCCTAAAAACAATAACTTTATATTGGTAATAGAATTATTCTTTGGAACTTTCTTTGCACATAGTGGCATTACTTAGAGAAGAAGAAGAAAATTGTAAAGGGTTAGCCTAATTAATTGAAAGTTTCAAATGTTGGTACAAAATTAAAGAGGTGATTAATTAGAGTTAGGTAGGTGTGGCATGATAAGGTGAGGAGGGGAATGGCGTAGTTCAAGGCTGCTTTTCAGAAAGACGAAGAGACTTTGAAATCCAAATCCGTGGATTGGTCTACCTTTTAATGATTTCATTTCTTGAAGACTTCAAACCTCAGAAGTCACTCATGATGAAGAAGGGTTCAGACTTGAGACTTGAGACTTGAGACTTGAGAAGAGAGAGAAGGACAAAGGAGTCAAAAAAAATGGGTGTGGTGGTGGTTCATTGCTTCATTAAATTCATTTATTTATGGGTATGTGAGAATTGATATGGCAAAGTGATAGGGTGCAAATGCATGCCTTTTGCTTGTCTTGTGGGACATTGGAGGGCAACAAATGGGACTGAGACCTAAAAGGACAGGACAGGAATGCCACAGTGATAAACACTGTCCCCTAAAGTGGGGTACCCCAATTATGAGTATGCACGAGCCAAGTACACTTTTCATTATAATTAATTAATGAGAGTACCAGCCGTGAAATTTTTTCCAAAATAAACCCATTTTTTCAATTTCACAAACAAAAATCTTCCTATTTTAATTACCTAACAACAACACCTGTTTATTTCACAGGTCAGCAGATTCGGTTTCAAGAATTCAAAGGAATAAATTAGATTTCATTATGAATATAATTATATCTTTGTAAATATATTATATTTATAAATAATATAATAAAATATTTAGTTAATTAAATATATTATATCATAAAATATTGAAAATTAAATTTTATTGGTGTATATTAATAAATTTAAAATTATATTTTAATTAATACTTTTTAAATAATAATTTATAATTTAAAAAAATATATAACTATTATTCTATAAGTAAAATAGTAAGTTGAAATTTAATTTAATTTTTTTATTTTTTAAAATTTAATTCGGAAGAATTAAAAAATATCAATCGTAAATGCAAATATTATGATTCATTTAATAAAATATATCTTTTTAGTTGTTTAAAACAATTTAGCATTCAAGTTTATTAAAAGAGTATTTTCTTTAACCTGAATTATATTAGGTAGAGTTTTTTTTTTTTTAAGTTATATTATACTATTTACATCATTGAATATAATGATAAATTTTCAAAATTGTATTAGTAATATTGACTTTCTTAAGGAAATTCAAATTTACTAGTTTTTCTTCGAGAAGTTATTTTTTAAAGTCTTAAATATGAAAGGGGAGATCTCTAGTTGGAGTCTCTATAAATGTCATTCAGTAAAATTTGAGGAAAGAATTTAAATATTTAAATTAATTTTATTCAACTTTGATCTCAATTAATCGGATTCTTAATATTTGAATATTAAAAAAATGATTACGAAAGAACAAAACAAATTAATATATTTACTCTCGAGTAACCACCACTTTCCGTGCAGAAAGAAATTATATACAGGGTTGACACATTAATATTTGTTTCCGATGGACGAAAATTGATATAGAAAACATACAAAAAATTGTAGATTCTTTTTATTTTGTCTAACAACCCTAAAGTCTTTTTTAATTTGAATAAATTAATAAATTTATTATAATTTATTTAAAACTATAAATAACTTAGAAAATTAATTCTACCAAAACTAATTTTTATATTTATTTCATAAAAAATATTTTTTAAATAAAGATGTGAATTGTATATAATAGTTCTTGAAGGCGAAATTAGTATAAAACAAAAATTGAAGAGAATAAAAAAAAACTAGAATTAAGAACTAGAGAATAATTTGAGTAAAAGTTAAATGATAAAAGACTATAATATTAAAAGTGTAAAGTGCAAGAGTTAAACATAATCCAGAAGGCAAAAACTCGTGAAGTTATTCAACGTTTAAATGCAACACCCAATAAAGAAATTTAAAAGTTGAGATTATCAAATAAGAAGTAAAAGCTTGCATATTAATTCAAGAAATTGGTCAATGAGAACATTAATACTAAACTTTTTTTTTTTTTTTGTAATTTTCATGTTAGGCTTTTTACAAATTTTTTAAGTAATACCCTAAAATTTTATATCAAATTCCTACATATAGACGTGTTTTTTATAATTATTTTGTTTTATTTGATCTTTTTATATTATATCTCGTCGAAACTTCACTTTTTATCCTTAATACAAGTTCACTCAATAATTGCAATCTCGGTGTCTTTAAAATGTATTTTTCAACTAAATACAAACATATAACTTTTTTTATTTGTTAGAGGAATAATTTTTTTCTTGATATTTTTATAATTTATTTAAGATAACCTTATTTGTTTTCTTTTTGATAAATTTAACTATATTCAATCTTAATGTTTTTTCTAAGAGTTCTTTATATCAGTACAACAATCTTTTTAACGATGTTTAAAATGGGTTTTTTTTTACGGTTTTTAAACTGTGGTATTTGGAGATGTTGCTAAAAAAATCATATTAGACAACAATCAACATATAATTCTATAATGATAACGATTGGTTCAAGAATCATCGTTATATAGTTTGATAACAACGAAAATTTGATAAAAAATCTTCATTATATGTGATTTGAACGTATAAAAAAAAGGATTTCTTAAGATAGTATACGACAACAATTGTATAATAAATTGTCGTTATTATGGGGTATTGGACAACAATTATTGAAGTAAAAACCATCGTAAAGGAAATCGTAAAGGAAATATAAAGTGTAAGAGTTAAACATAAGAATAGTGGTTAACAAATGATAAAGTTCAACTCCTTGCGAATTTAAATGGAAAATAAAATAAGGAACAATTAAAAGGAGATATTACTAAGGGAAGAAATAAAAATTACAGAATTGTTTCACTATTACAGAATTTGTTGTACGTTAATATTGTTTACTCATAATTTATATATATATATATATATATATATATATATATATATATATATATATATATATATATTTTTATAATATATTTTTT
>Ga0099824_1005199_pt1 | contig 18424 bp, 13 predicted proteins | sample SiratrowhiteBW_FD_76837 | JGI IMG/M metagenome (GOLD analysis project Ga0099824, IMG submission 76837) | Root nodule microbial communities of legume samples collected from California, USA - Siratro white BW | ecosystem: Host-associated > Plants > Roots > Nodule | place: USA: California... | reverse complement strand
TTTATAACAATTTTTTTTTTAAATAATTTTTGCGTAAAACCTTTAAAATTTCTCATAAAATAATAATACACCGAAAAGAAAAAAAAAAAAAAAAAAAACAAATATTCTATAGCTGCTGTAAAATAAAAGTGATGAAAGCTCATGTAAAAAGAAAATTCAACACATGCGATAAATTTTAGACGATCTCTCTTTTGTTATTAAAATGTATAACTTTTTTAATAATTTAATCAATTTAATTTTCAAATTTTAATATGCTATGTCAGTAAAGATGTTGTATATTTTTTTTTTTTTCATATTTTTTTTTTCTGACTTTAACAGTATTGTTTATCCAATTTATTTTCATTTAACAGAATTGAGTTTTTATTATCATTAATGAAATCATTTTTCTCATTTTCTAAATGTGACTTAAATTTAAAAATATTCCTTTTAAAGAGTGCAAGATATATATATTTTTTTCATATCTAGAAACCATGCGGTAATCATAAATCTTAAAAATAATGATTTAGAATGACTAAAATCAAAGTAACTGGGAAACAAATATTTGTGAAACTATTTTATAAATTTTATTGAAAATTAAAAAAGTAATGTTTTATTTTTAGTAAAATTTTTAATTATTTATTATATTAAATGATATAATAGAAGTAATATTTCACGTATTAAATTTTTTCTTTCCAATTAAGAAAAGTTAGATTCCTAGTATATCATGTTAAAATTTTTGCAAAATATTTACAGAAAAATTTATTTAGAAAAAAGAGCCAAACATAACAATTATATATTTTTAATTTTCAAAAAACAATTTATTTTCTTATATTCAACGTTCTACGGTGTTTTAAAAACGTTCTATGATGTGTTATATAACTGACTAATTAATCAAAAAAATAAAATTTTGGTTTGCTATGAAAACACATTAGACAAGTATTAATGAATTGTATTTTTCTTTAAAAAATATGTTATAAAATTCGCATAATTTTTTTCTTAATTTAGTATCTAATCAAATATTTTAATATATAATATTTTATATATATTTTTTTTAAAATCGAAATCCTTTCTCAAAAAATTCCCAGTCTCAACTACACTAAATACTTAGTGCTCTGGTTTAGAATATTTTGTTTCTAATTTTCTTACATACTTCCCTTTTATTGTCTTTTTATTTTTGTTTTTTTTAATTTCTTGAGCAATATATTTACTTATTTATAACATAAACAAATATATTTTATCATTAAAATCTTAAATAATATGAAAAAGTATAAATAAATAATAGATAATGATAATGAAGGCTAACTACCTAATTCAGCCGACAAAGAATTCTAAACAAAGAATCTCATTCCTAATAGTGTCTTAAATCTAGTGTCACAAAAACAAAACCCCGATGGCATACCAGTAATTACTAGAAATTCGCAGGGGTACAATGGGGATTTCATAGTATAATAAAAATATACCTATTATTCAATATATTTGACAAATTTATTTTTGCATAAGTTAAGTAAGTTAATAACGGGATAATTTACCTTAATCTAACAGTAGTAATAATAATAATAATAATAATAATTATAATAATTATAATAACAGGAAATAAACTTATAGCAGAAGAAAAAGATGGTGGAAGAAAGAGAGAGAAGAAAAGAAGAAGAAAAGAAGAGACGAAGAACACGAAGGGCTTAAACTCTTCTTCGAAGTTTTGGTGTTGTTGAAGGGTTTAAGCTTTCGAATTCAATTCATTTCCATTCCATTCAATTCAATTTCATCAGTATATATTGTGTATTATATATACTTATAATAATACATCATCATAGTTTTTTCACTCGGTAGATAGAGCGTATCGATTCGTACTTTCTTTCATCGTTCTCGAATTCGAAGATCTTTCGAGTTTTTCACTGGAGCTGTAGCGCAGCGAGCTAGATCCAGAACGGCCGCGAGATTATCGATCCGATCAATCTACAGCAAATGGTATCAATTTCTTGCTCTTCTGGTTGTTTTTGGTCACCTTCCAGTCAATTCGAAGTCGTGTGTTGTGTTCCGTTATTGAAATATCACTCTGTGAAGATAATTTACCTTCTTTTAGATAATATTTTTATTGTTTTGGGAGCTGATCTGTTATTACATGGAAATAGAATTGAGATTTTGTTTTTCTGTTTATGCGTTTTTTTTTATATTCTCTGTTTCTATAATGTACATCTGTTTTTCTTTTTTCTTTTAATTTCCTAGCGACATTGTAGGGATCCTATTATAGTGGATGGTGTTTTTTGCTATTTGAGTAAGTTGTTAGGAAAAAACAGGGAGTTCAAATTTTCGCCACATCGTTTCGGAAGATTATTACTATCAATTTACTTTTGTTGTTGTTTTTGGATAATCTTTGAGGGTGCATGTGATTGAGCTAGATACAAATCTATAAGTCTGTTTTTTGAAACGGGAGCCTTAGAATATGGACCGCTAATTTCAATTTCATATATTTGTTGCGGTTGTGTTGTTGCATCACTGATTTTTTAGATGAATTTTCAAAGCAAAGAACATTTTTTTTGGCATTTGAATTTGATTTCGAATTATAAAGGAACAATATGTGATCCCCCGACCTCTAAAAAAAAGCTCAATTAAAATGGTCAGGCAACTTGTGTCCCATTCTTGGAAAATGCAAGTTATTAACTCCAACTAACTTAATGGGTGTGTGTGATTTTTGTATGGTTGAGGAGAACAGACGTAATCCTTCTTTCCTAGGCTTGTGACTATATATGGCACTTAATTGCTTAGTTATATTTTCATGGTCTGGATTACCTAAGTGATCTATCTTTTTTAAAATAATAATTTTTATTGATGATAGTAGTCTTTGCCTATTTCCATTGGTTATATGTTGAGTGTTTTTCTATGGTGTTGTCCCGTTCAATTTAATATAATGTAGAGTAAAAGTCCCTTAATTTATAAATACATCAAATTTGTTTTTGAAAGACAAAACCAATGGTATTCAATACCAATTTGATGTTTTCGGTTGTCATCTATATCTTTGGAGACTCAAATAGAGTAATGGACAATGCTCTCTCTCTCTCTCTCTCTCTCTCTCTCTCTCTATATATATATATATATATATATATATATATATATATATTTATATTTGATGTTGCCTCCATTATTTTCTGTGAAGTTTAACTAGTCTATGAATTGTTAACTTGTGTGGATTCTAATTTACTTATTTGTTCGCTTACATTATGGTTACCAAAGTTGACTTAAGTACTAGATGTTCTCATATGTTGTCTTCCAATTCTTTTTTGTCACCAGCTTTTCATTCCATATCTGTAAGCTAAGAAAAATTAAATTGGAGGACTTTGAGTTTATCCTTCCTTGAATTGATTATTTTACGTGAAAAAGGTTTATAATTATTATTTTCAACAAATGCCATTTTTCAATAGGAAATGTATAACATTCAAATGAGTTAAGATCTATGTTGCAGTGACATGGATATGACATCGGGTACAAACACAGGGGTATGGGATACAATAAATTTAAAAATCTAGGAAACCGATACATTAAGATGAATAAAATATATTCATATAAAGACAAAAGGAATTTTATAAAAATCTTGGATACATTAATGTAAAATAAAAAGTATCCAAAATAAATAAAAATAGAATTTTATATGAACAATGCTAAATTGAATAAATGATAAAAGAACACAAATAAGCATAACATATAGCATAAAGGGAGATTCAATTCTTGAACAAGAAGATGGGGATGAAGCTGAATGGAGTTTCAATGCAATGGATTGAAGATTGAGAATTGCAGCACCATACATGACCCACCATTCCTTTGATTTTTAGTTCCATCTATTTATCTTGTAAGGAATCAAGTTGTACAAACTCTTCTTGGGCACTTGACTCTAGTTATCCCCATGAGTGCCCAATGCACATTCGGTAATGGTACGTACTCAATATGTGTTGATTTTAGGAGTGCTTGAACTTTGGAAGTTAAGGTAGAAGAACTAGAATTCCAATTGTCTTTTCAAGTTTTGACAGCAAAGAACCATTTTCATAGTTATGCATACTCAGTATGAGTACATAACCAATACGTGTTGATTTTAGTAGTACTTGAGCTATGGAAGTTAGGATAGAAGAACTAGAATTCAAACTGTCTTTTTAAATTTCCAAAGGAAGGGTGTCCCTTGATGCTTTCAAGCAGGTGTAAATTGTGGGACTTGTTTTGCTACCTGAACAAATCTTGTTAGGTTATCTAAAGTAAAGTTACCTTTTATCTGCCTAAAGCAATCATAATTCATTGCTTTATAGTGTGCTTATGTGTGGAGGTGAACTTACTCTTAGCACTAAAATAACCTTTTCCATACAACCAACTATATTTAGAGATATTTTAATTTCATTTGTGGGACTTAGAACTTTATTTTACCGTTTTCCTTTTGTTTATGATTTTCTCATTTGTTGCTTGATTATGCGTGCATCTTTAGAGAGGGAATGAATTCTGTGGGCTGCCACCACCAAGCCTGTTTATTTAAGTTGACACTCTTTGCTTTGTAGGCTGCCACCGCCAATCCTGTGGTAGGTTCCCATGTTTGGGTGGAGGATTCTGAAGTAGCTTGGATAGATGGTGAGGTCTTGGAGGTTAAAGGAGGAGAAATCAAAGTCCTTTGCACTTCAGGGAAGACGGTGAGAATGCTTTAATATTTATTAAATTGAATCCCATTGTTCACCATTTTCTTGTCCTGTAAATTTATCAGCATTGCTTTGAGTGCTTTAAACATAAATGACTAGTGGGAATATTTAAGAGAAGCAGAAAAAAGATAAGGTAGCTTAGTGCTTGCAGTATCCTGCAGGTCATTTGGTGTATACTAGGCATAAGTTTTTGAAGTCAGAAGTCAAAACTTGGAACGTTCTGATGTTTTAACATTGTGCGCCTCTGTCTTGAAATTTGCAGGTTGTTGTTAAATCTTCTAGTGTTTACCACAAAGATACTGAAGCCCCACCATGTGGAGTGGATGATATGACAAAACTTGCTTATCTACATGAACCTGGTGTCCTGGATAATCTGAGATCAAGATATGATATCAATGAAATTTATGTGTGTATTTTAGATTCCTACTCTCCAAATAGTCTCCCTTGCATCTTAATATTTTTATATTTACCTGACATTGGCGCATTCCAAATTTTGCTTCCAGACTTACACTGGGAATATATTGATTGCTGTGAATCCTTTCATAAAGCTTCCTCATTTATATGATAGCCATATGATGGCACAATATAAAGGAGCAGCTTTTGGTGAGCTAAGTCCACATCCTTTTGCGGTTGCAGATGCAGCATATAGGTAATTTCATTCCTTTTTGTGCAAACAGTTAATTTATTAAAGTGCAAGTCTGACCATATAAATTATTATGGATTTAGACTTATGATTAATGAGGGGATCAGCCAGTCAATATTGGTTAGTGGTGAAAGCGGGGCTGGGAAAACAGAAAGCACCAAGTTACTCATGCGCTATCTTGCTTACATGGGAGGAAGAGCCAAAAATGCTGCCGAGGGTAGAACAGTTGAGCAGAAAGTTCTGGAGGTAAGGGATCAATCCTTTGTAGATTTGTTTTCTGGCTAGCTGGTTGGCTACCGTAGGTTTTTTATGTTGTTTCTTTCCTTTGGCAGTGTTTAAATTTGTTAAAACCTTATCTTATATTCACTTAGCTGGCCTTTTTACCTGTTCCCCCCTTGACAGTCCAATCCTGTTCTAGAAGCCTTTGGCAATGCAAAGACTGTTAGAAACAATAATTCAAGGTGAGAAGTTACAGTAAGTTTTCTTCCCTCCATTAGTTGTTTGCAAAATTTTACTCCTGTCTGATATGTGCTATTTTGTTACTTGTGACTTCTACAGTCGTTTTGGTAAGTTTGTGGAGATTCAATTCGATCGGAGGGGAAGAATTTCTGGGGCTGCTATCAGAACTTATCTGCTGGAAAGATCACGTGTCTGCCAGGTGTCAGATCCAGAGAGGAACTATCACTGTTTCTATATGCTCTGTGCTGCACCTCCGGAGGTAATTAGATGCCTGTTGTGTAGAGTCAAGATTAGATTGACAGAAAGATTTGAAAATTCAATTTATACTATACTTATAATATATAGACCTTATGGCAACAATAAATTTGTTTTCAGTATTTAATTATAAATGAGCAACCTTCGTTTTGTCATCTGTTGTATATTTTTTCAAGCTCTTTTGTATGATGTGTCCTTCCTGGTTTAGTTATGAAATGATGTTGGTGTAACCTGTTAATATTAAGTCTGCACTTGGCTTCTTTGGGTTATATTTTTCTTGAGCTTCTTTATTTACTTCTGGCAGGATATTAAGAAGTTCAAATTAGGAAATCCTAGAGAATTTCATTATCTGAATCAAACAAATTGCTTTGAGTTGGAAGGGGTTGATGAGTTAAAAGAATATCGTGATACGAGGAGAGCAATGGACGTTGTTGGAATAAGTTCTGAGGAGCAGGTATTTTATTTGGATTTTCTGCAAGTTTGTGAATAGCTTCTTAAAATATAATGTGTTTCAATGCTTGATTTTTTTTTTGTTTTCGTCACCATTGCTGTGCAGGACGCAATATTTCGAGTGGTTGCGGCTATTTTGCATCTTGGCAACATTGAATTTACGAAAGGGAAAGAAATGGACTCAAGTGTGCCCAAAGATGAAAAATCTTGGTTCCATCTACATACTGCTGCCGAACTTTTCATGTGAGCCAACTTTGCAAGCTTGCATTTGTTAAATATAATCTCTTAGTAGACTTGCATTTTGTATCCTTTCCATGTGACATGCTTGGCTTATAATTTTTTTCAGGTGTGACGCAAAGGCACTTGAAGATTCTCTTTGCAAGCGTGTAATTGTTACTCGTGATGAAACTATAACAAAATGGCTGGATCCAGAATCTGCTGCACTCAGCCGAGACGCTTTGGCTAAGATTGTGTACACAAGGCTGTTTGATTGGTAAGTCTGAGAGGGTTGCTTGAAGATGATGTTTGAGCCCTAAGATTGATTTGCTTACAAATTTGGTCAATTTGCCTGTAGTTCCCACTTCTGTAAATTTCTGTCATCTTTTGCAGGCTGGTGGATAAAATTAATAATTCAATTGGACAAGACCCTGATTCAACATCCTTGATTGGCGTGCTGGATATTTATGGTTTTGAGAGTTTCAAGACTAACAGGTGCATTACTGGTACTCCTTTTGCCATGTAATTAACTTGGGTTGATCTGGTTGAGTGAACATCAAAGAAAACAAAGGGTATATTAATACACTATGCCATTATTTAACATTGTGACTTCTAAGAAATGGATAGGGCATTCTTTTATCATATTGCTCCACTCCATTTCAAAGCACAATATTATGAATTAGTCCACTTGTCACCTTAAGGCATCTAAGCATATTCCTGATTAAACTCAATTGTGATGAAATTTTGTTACCTGGTCATAGTGGTAGGTTACAGATATTTTATTATTACCTGATTGTTCTTTGTACATTGCAGTTTTGAGCAATTTTGCATCAATTTGACCAATGAAAAACTTCAGCAACATTTTAATCAGGTTTGTTTTGTAAATAAAGATTATGTTCTTGATGGTTGCTCTGCCATCTCTTGCTTGTATATTCGATGAGGATACTGTTATTTTTACTCATTTTACACATGCTCTGCAATGATCAAAATTCTTGATCTGCAGCATGTCTTCAAAATGGAGCAAGAAGAATACAAAAAAGAGGAGATTGATTGGAGTTACATCGAGTTTGTTGATAATCAAGATATTCTAGATCTCATTGAAAAGGTTTTTCCTTCTCACTCCACAATCATTATGTTGATTGGCTTTATGGATTGTACCGATCTTTTATTTAAGTTGTTCCTTTCTTTTGAAAATGTTACTGAACCCACATCAATTGGAGATATGACTAAATTATGATATATAAGTGTGTGCAAACTCAGTTTACAAGTTGATTTTGTGAAGTTGAGTTAGACTTAAATTCTATGTTTTAAGATGGGATTAAAGCTTATTTTATCAAGGTTTGTTGGGCCTATTGTACTATTTGCTATTGAACCAGACACAAAGATTTAGTCTTATACTTGAGATGTTCAGTTCTCATGTGAAGGGGTGTGTTAGAGATTCCATATTAAGTAAAAATATGGCCAAACTATAATATATAAGTAGGTACAAACTTGATCTTACAAGTTTATTTTGTGAAGTTGAGTTAATCTTAAAGTTTCATTTCTAAGAATAAAATATGGACTAGATGTGAAGGGTGAAGGTTACATTTGGTAGGTTCTAAAGCCCACTGTAATATGTGTGGCTGAACGTGAAAGTGACTAGCTTGCATGCTGGTTTATGCGAGAGAGATGTTGTAGCGTGAAACGTATTTTCCTTGATCACTTGATGGTGACTTTATTCTAGAGCTTCATTTTCACTATAAACTATTTCTTGGCATGCACTAGTATGCTAATATTTCTTTTTTAATTATTAAAAACAGAGGGCAAATTAGAATTTTTTTTTAATAAGAAAATGGGGAAACATGATGATGAATATTAAAATTTCACATGCACATTGATAATAACAACTTAATTTTTGATAAGGTTATGAAATTTTAAATGACTACTCACTATAATTACAGTTTCCGTTCAGAATTAAACTGTTATTTTTAAGACAGACATTTTGCCAGATTAATATAGAAGATATGGGATTAACGTATCTTGAGATTCATTTTACTGGAAACTAAATGTAGATACTGTCCAGAAAGTATGCTTAATGTCAAGTGTTAGGATGGGTGGGGATCAAGTGATTTGGAATTACGACAAAGTTAGTAATTCAGCGATTCCTCCATACCTTTTATGGGTGGTGTACAAATTAGTTTTACAAGGAAACTTAAGCTAGATTTTGAATTTCTCTTCTTCTCACATGTCTTCAAAATGGAGGGAATAATTTGAAAATAGCTGTTGATATGATTTATGTGATCAATTCATACTCAAGCTCCTATTTACCTGAAGTCAAATGGTCAACATAAAAGGATCAGATTCATTTCTCTTTGATGGTTAAAAATAAAAGTATTAAGGTTGTCAGTTTACATCTATTAAGATGTAGGTTTTGATAACAAGTTTGATATAAAAGGGGAAAGGAAAATGTGAATACCTTGGAAGTTGAAAATATATTTTCAACTTTTGTGTAGGCGAATCATGTTACTATGTTAGTACTTTGTCAATGTGTTATTAATGATTTTGACATATTCTTTACTGCCTGATAACAAAATTGTGTTTGTGCCATATTTTGTCATTTGTAGATTGATTATTTTGTCATTATTTGTTTTGTATAATTTCAGAAACCTGGAGGAATTATTGCTCTTCTTGATGAGGCTTGGTAAGTCTACTTTGTACTGTACCTTTGAATTGGTATTGTGGGTCTTAATATCACAATACTGCTGGTTGAATTCATTAATTTTAATCTGCCATAATTTTCATAACTTTTTTGTTGATGCTCAGATAAGCTATATATGTATTCATTTTGCAGTATGTTTCCTAGATCAACACATGAAACTTTTGCTCAAAAGCTGTATCAGACATTCAAAAACCATAAAAGGTTCAGCAAGCCCAAATTGTCTCGTAGTGACTTCACAATTTGCCATTACGCGGGTGATGTAAGTTGGAATATTGTACTTTTGTTTCTGCATATATAATAACCAGAATGCTTGATGTGATCTGTGTCAATTTTAGGTCACTTATCAAACTGAACTGTTCCTGGACAAGAACAAAGATTATGTTGTTGCAGAACACCAGGCACTTCTTTATGCTTCCAAATGCCCCTTTGTGTCTGGGTTGTTCCCCCCTTCCCCTGAGGAATCATCCAAACAATCAAAATTTTCTTCAATAGGTTCCCGGTTTAAGGTTGTTTTTTTATTCCCCATTGATTAAAGATGCATTGTTAATCTCTTCCTTCACCTCTGTAGTTTTGAAATCTTTCGTATTTCATGCAGCAACAATTGCAAGCACTACTTGAAACTCTCAGTGCCACTGAGCCGCACTACATTCGTTGTGTTAAACCCAATAATCTTCTTAAGCCAGCAATTTTTGAGAATAAAAATGTTTTGCAGCAATTGCGATGTGGGGTAAGACTTGCTTGCTTGTTTTTGGACTGTGTAATTGGTATTGTTATTGAAGCTATAATCTGTCCCTGTGTGAGTATATATTGATTACATAGTAAATCTAATTGTAGGGTGTTATGGAGGCAATTAGGATAAGTTGTGCCGGTTATCCGACTAGGAAAACATTTGATGAATTTGCAGATCGATTTGGACTTCTTGCACCTGAAGCTATGGACGGGAGGTATATAAGTTTTTAATCTTCATTGTCAGTCCCATTAGTTTTGATATTTTGAAAACCTGATTTATTTCATGCTATACTTGTTAGTTCTGATGAGGTCACTGCTTGCAAGAGGATTCTGGAGAAGGTTGGACTTAAGGGCTATCAGGTAACTATTTACACGTGTTCAGACCTTTAATTCATTTAGAGACTTAGTCTTCAATTGAGTTTTATCAATGGAGTTTAGGATATATTTGTTTCTGAAGTAGAAAATAACAATTTTTAATCCATTTACTTTGAATCACTTGGATAAAAAAATGCTCTGTACTGAGAAATCTTCATTGACCTGAGTATTGGCAAAATTGTCTAATCTATATCCTGCCGATCTCTGATATTTTTTTTACACTTATTGGAAATTAATGATGTATATCCTCCCAATTTTTGTCTATTTTGTTACTGCTTTGGAGTTTTTGCTGGGACCAGCAATAGCTTTTCCTAAAATGTAGTTGTGGTTTAGGAATTATAACTACTTTATATCTTTGACAAGTGTGTAATGAACTCAAATTGTTATTTATGTTCATCTGTGCTCGTTACAAAGAATTTTTATTGTTAAATGAGCCAACCGCAGATTTTCTTTACAAGATTATATTCAGTTGTTGTGGTTTATTTTACTGTTTCTTGCTGCAGATTGGTAAAACAAAAGTGTTTCTTCGAGCTGGTCAAATGGCAGATCTAGATACTCGTAGAAGTGAGGTCTTAGGAAAGGCAGCAAGCATTATTCAGAGGAAAGTGCGCACCTTTTTGGCCTGCCGAAGTTTTGTCTTGATACGTTTGTCTGCAATAAAAATTCAAGCTGCATGCAGAGGTATCTAATTGTTTCCTAGAAATATTAGCTCACCAGTTGAATTCTGAGAAAAACTTATATTTGGAAAGTTTCATGAGTTTCTTGATTGTGATTATAGGACAACTTGCTCGGAAAGTTTATGAAGGATTGCAGCGGGAGGCTTCTAGTCTGATGATTCAGAGATTTTTCCGCATGCATGTTGCTAGGAAGGCATATAAAGAATTGTATAGCTCAGCTGTTTCTCTTCAGACTGGTATGCGAGGGATGGCTGCTCGTAGTGAGCTGCGCTTCAGGAAGCAAACTAGGGCTGCTATTGTCATTCAGGTAGAGAATTTTGAAAATACATCGGTGTAGTATGCTTTGAAATAATTTTAGCAATGTTATTGTCCAATTCCAAAGTCCATTTATCCTCTACAAAATCATTGTTGATGAGCTTGGTTTTTTATTGTTCTAAATATTTTTGTTTCATGGTGATTTATGCTTGCAACTGTGATTATTTTGTGTATTGCAGAGCCACTGCAGGAAATACCTGGCACTCTATCATTTTACAAACTTAAAGAAGGCAACAATTACAACACAATGTGCATGGAGAGGAAAAGTTGCTCGACAAGAATTACGGAAGCTCAAGATGGTAACACTTCCCCTTCTCCCCATTTATGAAAGAACACTTGAATCAATCAATTAAACGTTTTAATCTTAATTTGGTAAGTTATAAATATTACTGATAAATAAGATTAAATGTCAGAAGTAAAAACTGTCTTGTTTAGATGCCTAGCAGTGTGGCAGAGCCCCTTATTCATAAGAACTGTAGTAAGGTTCCCCTTCTTATTTCAATTGATGAAGAGACCACTGGCGTAGAGCTTCCGTAGCAAAAAAGAGATATTCAATACTAATTTTTTGCTACTGGAGAAAATTAGATGTAGGCAGTTGACAAACTAGGATTTGTGGAAGATTGTGCTTGGTTGTTGTGTTTTAACCTCAAGTATTCTTGATATTCTTCATTAGAAAACTTTGGTTTACTTGTTTTGAATTTGGATATATTTGTTGTCTTGTCAAGAAAGTCATGTAAAGAGTAACAATTTTCTCAAGTATTACCCATTCTTTACAATAAGAGCATTGATGATATCCTCGACCACTATGCCCTCATCTATTGCCACATCCTCTCCTTGCACGAGTAGATACCATAGTATAAGCTTTGGTAGATTCATGAAGATTTCTACTTTTGAGAGTTGGAACATGGAGGATTCGTGTTGTTAGACTTTACATTGATATAGCGTGAGTGAGAACCGGGCCATTCTAGTTGGGCGTCACTCAAAGAGATGCTTAAGATTTAGTGGTCATTAAAGGAAAAAGCGGAGTCCAACAACAACAAATGGTTGTGGAAGGTGGTTGGAGATAGTGGGTAGTGGTGGAAGATGTTTTCCCGTCAGAAAATACAATCAGAGTGCGATCAACTCAATCTGATACCAACTTGAAAGATTATATACGAGGAAAATAGTTTTGAGAGATCTTAACTTAGATTTCCCTACTTATTCAAATTCATATGTATGTATGTATGTGTGTGTGTATTTAAGCATAAGTGGCTTACAATAGAAGCTTAAGGAAGAGAAATTTCACTTAGTATTTTAGGTTGCAGATCAATACATCACAAAACAACTTTTGCTTAGAAGATAATATAAACTATTCTAACAAAAATAAAGCGTTTACACCAAACTGTTTCTCATAAAATATGTACTTTGGGATGTAACTGCAAGAAACCTTACTCAATTGCAATAAAGAAACAAAGTTCAGTAATATTATTATCCTAGCACTCCTTGTCTACTCCTGTATACTGAACTCTTTCATCTTTAAATATTTTTCTTTTCCTTGTCTTGCCATGTTGTGTGAATGATGTACTTAGATCATTCTATAACTAACTTTACTATAGTCAACTAATACCCTAGGGATTTCAGTTATAGACTCATATAAGTATATCATTCACACATACCTACTTTTCCTTCAGTCATTCTAAACTATACCTCTTCTATCATTAGTCAATTCTATATCATCACCTCTGATAAAGATTGGCAGACCATATTCCATCACCTGCGAGCCCAGTTGTAGACTTTTTGGTTTACTTTATGTATAACATTGCCTTATGGAAGCTTAACTAGGAGTACTACTACGTGGGATCATTAAACTTTCCACGATACTGGCTTGAAAATCATAATATTAAAAGGTCAATTATTTTGGTCAGAATCAAGGGATATGCTAGTATTTTGATTAGGAAGGGAGTTCTTATATAGTTCTTATTGTCTTACATGTTACCATTGCTTGCTATTCCTTTTTTTTTGTAATGCTATTCAGCTTTGAATTTTATTTTTATTAATTTCAGGCTGCAAGAGAAACTGGAGCTCTCCAAGCTGCCAAAAATAAGCTTGAAAAGCAAGTTGAAGACCTCACATTGAGGTTGCAGCTAGAAAAACGCTTGAGGGTAAATGATTATTATTTTTGTCAGTTCTAACTTGCAAACAATTTTTTACTGTGGTCAACTGGCAATTTTCCTGCTTTATGATAAGCACTCCAATTAATAATAAATATTGCGGTACAATCTGTTAACTTTATAACAATTATTATTTTTAGATATTTTAAATGGTGGTATGAATCTAATTTGTATAATTGATGGAAGGATATTTTTGTATACGCATGTACTATTTAGTATCATTCCTTGCTATGCCTGTTAAATCTCTATTAACAAATGTAGGTTGACATTGAAGAATCAAAAACACAAGAAAATGAAAAATTACAATCTGCTTTGCAAGAGATGCAAATTCAGTTTAAAGAAACCAAGTTATTGCTTCAAAAGGAGCGAGAGGCTGCAAAAAGAGAAGTTGAGAGAGCACCTGTCATACAGGAGGTTCCTGTTGTTGACCATGCTCTGTTGGAGAAGCTAACTAGTGAAAATGAGAAACTCAAGGTGAGCTGATTATGGGCATAAATATCTCCTCTTCACTGAAATAATTCTTTGTATTTGGTCTACTGTGAATATTCTCACATTTTTGGAAAGATAGGTGGCCATTTCTTTCTATTAATTTTGAGCTTCATGGAGTTCATTACAGACCCTGGTGAGTTCATTGGAAGAGAAAATTGACGAAACTGAAAAAAGATATGAAGAGGCAAACAAGATTAGTGAAGAAAGGTTGAAGCAGACTTTGGATGCTGAATCAAAAATAATCCAGTTGAAGACAGCTATGCAAAGGTATTGTTTGGCATCAAAGCTTCTTTGGTATCTTTATTTGAACTATTGCTATTTCTAGTCTTTGAATAGCAGTCATCCATAGCCTCTATTTGAATTACAAGATTCTGCACTAGCATGACCATTTTTTGTTTTGATTGATATTGATAGGCTCGAAGAGAAATTCTCAGATATGGAATCTGAAAACCAGGTTCTGCGGCAACAGTCTCTGCTAAACACTTCGACAAAAACAATGTCAGAACACCTTTCTACCCACATATCTGAGGTAAATTGTACTTGCTAACGTATGTATGTCTTCATGCTCTTTAAGTATGTCTAAATTCTGTGGAATTTGCATTTTTTTTCTGCAGAAATTGGAAAATGGTCACCATGTTGGTGAAGATCATAGAACTTCTGTAAGTACATTGCTTTGTACCATTTATGTACCTTTCCACTACCAGCCGTCTGTTGTGTTTAGTGAAATTTAAAGAGTCGTGTATGCAGGAAGCACAGAGTGTCACACCTGTTAAGAAGTTTGGTACAGAATCTGATGGCAAATTGAGGAGATCCTTCATTGAGCGTCAACATGTGTGTGCTTAAAAATTTGACGTTTAATTTATCTTTTCTTCATGTAAGTTCAAATTTTTTACACCTTTTTCACTGTAGGAGAATGTTGATGCACTTGTGAACTGTGTTACGAAAAATATTGGTTTCCATCACGGAAAGCCTGTAGCTGCATTTACCATTTATAAATGTCTCCTCCACTGGAAATCATTTGAGGCTGAAAGGACAAGTGTATTTGATCGCCTTATCCAGATGATTGGTTCTGCAATTGAGGTGACATTTTTTTCTTCAAAATTATTGGATTAAACCGTCACCTAATAGCTTAAGCTTTTGATATTATATTTTAGACTATTAGAGCCTCTACCTATCCTTGCCATGTTCATTGCGATAATTACACTAGTCATTCTAACTTTAGTCTAATGTATTGTATTGTTCACTATCTGTTTATAACAGCGTATGTTAATTTGGAGTGAATTACGCTGTTCATTACACTAATTCTTCTAGCTTTTGATATAATAGCTTAAGTTTTGATATTATTTTAGACTATTAGAGCCTCTACCTATCCTAGTCATGTTGCATGCCATAATTACAATGGTTATTCTAATTTTCTACATTCTAAATTATTGATTAGTTAGTCTAATGTATTGTATTGTTGATTATCTATTTATGGCAGTGTATTCTAGGTGGGAGTGAGTTACACTGTTCATTACACTAGTTATTCTAGCTTTTGGACTTGAGTAAAGCTTAGTTCAAATTCAAGATGGATTCAAACCCTATCATAGATTTGATATTGGGCCACCCTCAGCTGTCCCAAATTCTACATGACCGTGCAACTCTCCCAGCACAATCTATTTGGCTTCCCAACTTTTCTAGTGCAATAATAATAATAATAATAAAAACATTCCTACAATCTCAACGCTCTAGATGTCCAAATCCTAGACATGGGGGTTGTGTATCCACATCAACTATAGCTGTAGCAGAAGTAGAACTTATAAGGCTTGGGTAATCCTCACCTCTTGAGCTAACTTTTGGGGTTAAGCTTAGGCCTAGCTCAAATTCAAGAGCGTGAATATGTTTTCTATTTGAGATATGTTAGAAGTAATATGAGTGCATTTGCAATTTTTTTTTCTTTTGCCCTGGGCTATTTTATATTTTAATTGTTATAGTTATCCCTCCAGCCATTTTTCTTCGAGAGCTTATGAGCCAATTTGCATAAACATTTGTTAAACAATCAATTTTTTTTTACTTTCTGTGGTCTTAAATGATGTGATTCTAACTTTCATGTTATATTTATTTTTTTATGGCATTTCAAAGAAAAGTATGGGGGCATTTATAACTTTTTGTATTTCTTCTTCCTTACTCTTTACAGAATCAAGATGACAATGATCTTATGGCCTATTGGCTGTCAAATATGTCTGCACTATTGTTTTTGCTCCAGCAAAGTCTGAAATCTGGTGGTTCAGCTGATGCAACTCCTGTAAAAAAACCACCAAATCCAACGTCCCTATTTGGGAGAATGACTATGGTATTGAATATTCCATGCATATCTTTTATTCTGATCCCTCTTTAACGAAAGGTCACCATAATTTGTTTGGTTGCCTAATTGCAGGGTTTTCGCTCATCTCCTTCTTCTGCCAGCCTTTCAACCCCTCTATCAGAGGTTGTACGCAAGGTAGAAGCTAAATATCCCGCTTTGCTTTTCAAGCAACAGCTTACAGCCTATGTGGAGAAAATATATGGTATCCTTAGGGACAACTTGAAGAAAGAATTGGCATCATTGCTTTCTTTATGTATCCAGGTTTGTTGAAATGTGGTGGGCTATTGTTGAATTGTTTTATCATTATTGAGTGGATGAAGTTGGATACAATGTCTTAAATCCTGTATGGGTTCCCATAGCTATTCCCTGATCTAGATAGTATGTACTATCTCCCTTATGGAGATATTCTCTAGAAATTTCTAAAGGAATTCTGAGGCTCTATTCTCATTTTAGTATGTGGTTTTGGTTCTGATCCTCATGCTAATCTTATTGCTGATATACAGGCACCGAGAACATCTAAGGGAGTGTTACGATCTGGCCGATCCTTTGGTAAAGATTCTCCAATGGGTCATTGGCAGAGTATTATAGAATCGTTGAATACTCTCCTCTGTACTCTGAAAGAAAACTTTGTAAGAAACAAACTTTCATGTTAACTTGTTAGTGTTAGGGAATTACTTCCCTGTTGGCCAAATTCATACTATTTTTTACAAGTTGGTAAAGCATGCTGTAGGGTGCTTCAAGAAACCCTAAATGAACAACAGAATCTAATGATCTAATGTAACATCTCATAATATAATGTTTTGGATTTTCAGGTACCCCCAGTCCTTATCCAAAAGATCTTCACTCAAACATTCTCATATATTAATGTTCAACTCTTTAATAGGTAAGTGGTTTTTGTACATGCTACCCTAAAATAATCGAATTGTTTTGCATCATTGCTTTTTTGAGAGGAACAAAATAAGAGGTTATGTGATGTGAATGTATCCATGTCTGCTGACTAAACACCACAGGCTCTTGTTTATAGTTAGAGCTACAAATACAATAGATAATAGTTACATAATTATGCAACTCATAAAATGCCTAATTACAATATTTCCTTACACAATATGTTCATAATTGCATGATTCCTAACAATCTTAAAGGTAACATTCTTTTTTCAATCAATTATTTCCAGTCTTCTTCTCCGTCGTGATTGTTGCACGTTTACCAATGGGGAATATGTGAAAGCTGGTTTAGCAGAATTAGAGTTGTGGTGCTGTCAAGCAAAAGAGGAGGTAATTTGTTATGTTGATGGTATTAGGGTGTTAGATTTTCAGTTAGTACATTTATTGCTTAGGCTGTAATAAAATACAGTGATGACTAATGTTTGATCTTTTTGGCTTTTTGGGACTTGTGTATTGATCTCCAAAGTCTAACCTAATTGTTTGGGTTTGCAGTATGCAGGTTCATCTTGGGATGAGCTTAAGCACATTAGACAAGCTGTTGGGTTCTTGGTAATTGTCTTATTTGATAATATAGCACTATTTATCTCCCCTTGCTTTTTCCTTAATTTTTGTAATCAATGTTGGTTTTCTATGAACTATGTTAGTTATGGTATCTACCTTTTATGAATGTTGGAAATGCACCTTAATTGTGGCCATTTGCTTCCTTAATTGCAATCTTGTGAGGGTGTGTTTAGTTTCACATCAATTCAGTCTATGACTAACTTGAGCAATCATCGTCTGACAATTGCATCTATAACTTAACCGAAGTCCAAATTCTAAGATAATATAGAACCTAACCTAAATCTATTATTGGGCCACTCTCCAGGCCCATAACTCTCGGTGTTATTTGAGTTGTTCTGTCAAATTGCCATAGTTGCAGTCACTTTGTTTTTTTTTTTTTTTTTTTTTTGGGGGGGGGTTCATTAGTTTTTTTTTTGGGGTGTTGTTTTTTTTTGTACTTCATTTGGGGAGGATGGGGCTAACGTATTTTT
>Ga0099824_1005198_pt1 | contig 18432 bp, 9 predicted proteins | sample SiratrowhiteBW_FD_76837 | JGI IMG/M metagenome (GOLD analysis project Ga0099824, IMG submission 76837) | Root nodule microbial communities of legume samples collected from California, USA - Siratro white BW | ecosystem: Host-associated > Plants > Roots > Nodule | place: USA: California... | reverse complement strand
TATAATGTTTGTTAAAAATTATATATATATATATATATATATATATATATATACTTTTTCTTATGTGTCTAACTCAATTTAATAATAAATATTTATTTATTTTTGGTATGCACTGAAGGGACTCGCACAATGGGTTTAACTAAAGTTGGTCATACAATAATCGAATTTAAGCTCGAATTAGGATTGTTAAAAATATTTACTCTTAAACCAAATATACTAAATTGAATTTCAATTGTATAAAACAAACTTAATTTTAAAATAATTACACTGAATATGGTATTAATTTAATTTTTTTTCTAAAACTGGGTTCTTCTTAAATATAACTGTTTTAACTAGAGTGAACTATAACTATGAGATCGTAAAATATACTTTAAAATAAAATATCTATAATTAATAATTCAAACAATTCATATAATTCAAACAATTTAAGTAATTCAATTTAATTTAATTCGCTCAAAGTATGATGCAATTTAATTCAATTTATTTAAATTCTTATACAAATCAATTTTCTCAGCTTAGTTTTATGATAACATCTCTACTTGCGACAGTGACATTAAAAGCAAGACAAATAAATGTGAGAATAAGAATGTTTTCACACACACTCGGGAACAAAGTTGGGATAGTCCGAAAAAATGAAAATGTAGAGAAATGACATTATAGACCACACAAAGCTTGCATTTGTTATTTTATTGAATTGCTTATAGGTAGCAATAGCCACTGAAGAGAGTGAGCTAGTCTTCCTTACCATTCTTGTTTTCGCCAGCTTTGAGAAAGCGTGAAAACCAATAGGCAGATGACTTGGGGTGTCTGCTGAGTCCATTTTTGTAGTCTACATACACCAATCCAAAGCGTTTAGTATAACCTTGAGCCCATTCAAAGTTGTCCAGTAAAGACCATGCAAAGTAGCCCCTCACATCTACTCCATCCCTGTGCATTCAAATCACACAAAACTTACACTCAACTCAAAATCTCATTCTGTCTACAAGGACAAGTTTAGTCCTTGTGTTGATTTCAAACAATATAGGATATAAGTATGGTAATAAATAAAAAAATACAAGTTTAAAACTCATCACTAGATTGTATAAATGATAACAAAAGCACAAGCAAACATAGTTTTAATCTCACAAAAAACAAATGGAAAATAATCAATATCTCATACTATGATATCACGCTTTATACTTTCAATCTCATCTTTTGCTTGTCCTTCACTACTGAAAAGAATATTCTCTAATTAAATCTTATTCATCAAGAGAAAGAGTAGTAAATTAAGAATGGCAATCCCTTCAACCGGATCACCTTCATTTCTATCAATATCTCTTGGTCCTCTCTATAATTCTTAATCTTGCATAAGATCAGAAGGAGATTTATATGTATTAAAATTAAATCAACTTAGTAGGGGTGTATAGATAGCTGCCGGTGGCATCAACTATCCCATGACGGAATCAAGTAAGTCAACACTCTAAGTCAAGTCATAATTAAATCGTATACGCTCTTAAAGTAAAAAAAATAAAAATTACACCCTAATTAATGGTTATAACTTTGGGTCCAATAATAAATTTTCGATCCAAGAATTGGTATCAGAGACAATATGACAAGTTCGATTTCCAGTGAGACAATTGTTAAAAGAAAGATTGTTGGGGATAACATCAACTCTCTTATGTCATATGCCAAGTCACAATCAAATCATAGATGTTCGATCCAACATAAGTCTCATGCGTTGTCAAATAATACTCAAACTAAGTATCCGTTTTCAAGAAAAGTTACTTTTGGTTTGGATCATGTAAGTAACATAATCGAGGGGGACTCTTTATTTGGTAATGATATGAAATTTACATTTTTTTTTTCAAATTACTTTTCATTGTTTTTTCAAAAAACTGTATGGGAAAGATCCTGTTTAGGTTTCTTTCTGTTCTTAAATATACTTATTATATGAATATCGTGGTGATAAAGGAAAGGACAAGGAATATACAAGTACATGTAATTTCAATATCAATGAGGTTATTAAGTACTTCTGTGAGCTAACCTTTCTATTAATCATTAACTTCTCAAAGATATATATGGACAAGACAAGAACAAAAACCGAAATGCAAGAAAAACGAAAATGGCATAACAATATCAAGTAAAATGAGGTCATAAGGCATCAATCACGATATAAGATGCGACTAACTACCAGATTTCTCGTTAGTCGGTGAAATAAAAATGTTTAATTCAAGCAGATGGTCTGTATGTAGAATGAAGCAAACTCACTTTATAGCCTGAGCAACTGATGCAAGATATCCATTGAAATAGCGGACTCTAAGTTTGTCATCTAGCATCTCATGTAGCGGCAAGCTATCACTATCTTCGTCATCCATACCTGCCAAAGAGAAATCCGGCCTCAGATAGAAGAGAACCATTTCATAATGTACTCGCACACACGTATATTTGCGTGCATCAAACAATTCTTAATTGCCGCTATACAGTCAAAGATTCAATACAGGAATTTAGCCAAACAAGGCCATTGATGCCTTTCAATTGACATCTGATTTCTTTTTGGCATTTTTTCATTAGTTGTTTATATACCTGTTTTCTTGCCAGATTTATAGGAGGAAGCATAAGTATACTTACGTACCGTTCTCTGTGACAAATATCGGAGTAGCATATTTTTGTGATACGTAATTGAGAACCTTCCGAAGACCCCAGGGAACAACATAAAGCCACTCTGATGCTGCCTGTTACATCCACACACAATAAAAAGCTTGAATGTTTGGGGTTATATACTCATACGTACACAAGTATTGAATTTTCCTATGAAATGGCAACATCTGGTATTGTCCAAACCTGGTACCATTGTTAATGGCACTATGTACATATCTAGTTTCCATTCCCATATCTATCCCATTTTAAATTACTAAAACATCTTTAGTTAATTTGATACTCTATTTTAAAATTTATAGAATAATTTTTTCGCTATTATTTGACATTAAGAAAGTAAATGTTATATGTACTTTTAACATTAGTTTTTAATAATATTATATTTTATTTATCATTGTTTTCTTTGTAAAAAAATTAATGAATATTTCATTGGATACAGATATACTCGTTATCAGACATAAATGAGATACAAATTTCTTACTCATCAAATATCGATGATGGATATGAATTTTTACATCAGTTGCCCTCTAGTGTTTGCCAATTGAAAACTCTGAAATTTTCAAAGGTTTTGATTATGTCTTCAACAAGTTAGTATTTACCAGTGTTTTGAAAACTAAAATTTTCATCGATGTTGATTGTGTCTTCAACAAGTTAGTATTTATCATTGTTTTAAATTCATATAAATTCTTTTGTTCTTGGATGTTCTCTATTTTAATCTTACAACATGCACATCGAATGAGGGAGAATACACACCTTCTCGCCTATGGCCTCGCCAGCTTCCCATTCCACTAATGACAGGAAACACACATGTCAAGGAGAATTCATTTTGGAAGATATTTTAGAAAATGAGAAAAATGTTCCAATTATTACCAATCCTCTTTGTCCCCTGAGCATTGTAGTAGTAGTTTTCTTCAGCGCATTCTGTCACGTGAGATATAAACCTTGACGTATAATGATTTAGACCAATAAAGTCCAATTTATTCAAGAGAATTTTCTTATCCTCCTCAGAGAACTTGGGAAGCTGGTCTCCAAGTCGTTCACGCATAGACTCAGGATAGTCTCCGAAATATAGTGGATGCAAGAACCTGGGTTAAAATCAAATTTTAGCAAAAGCATGCATCTCATACCAAGGTTAGATATGACTTCACCTACAAACCCATACAAGCCTCATATTCTACTTTGAGTTGTTCTTTTCAGTTTTGATTTATCTTGAATTTCCAGTGTGCATCAGGGTCAAAGAAATAATGGATATCGGTTTGTCTTCATTAACTTTGTGGTGTTAAATAGAAAACACAAAGGAAAAGTTCTGAATAAGTTCAACAGTCTATAAGATCGTGATAAGGAATTCTAATGGTGGTGCTCCATTGAAATAAATATTTCGTAAAGTGAGTAGTAGTTGGAGACTATAACAGCAAAAGCTTTCTGTACAGAACGATTGTATTCCACTATGAATGATTGATTACAAGGCAGAGGTATATATAAGTAAACAGCTGTACACAGGCCAAAATTAGAGGAGCTAATATCACCTTAAATGGCAGCAAGCTGAAAACAAAGGAAAGCATACTACAAACAAAAAAACTCAATGGTCGAAATTATTTATCTTAGCCTACCTCTATTGTACTCTAGTTTGTTGGTCAAGGTTATTATGATCATTTAGAAAAAGATAAGAATAAAGTGCCATCTAAAATAAAAACACTAAACAATGGAAGAAGCCGGACATTTAGCTTGTTCTCTATTGTGGCACAGGCACTTAGTGGAACCCAACATACTGGACATCCTTAGAAAATTCTAACCATTTAACTCATTCTGAAAAAAAGGCTAAAAATATTTGGGTTATGGCTGCACGATTTCTAACCATAATTTTCTCAATTGATTCGAGTCTTCCTTTCATATTTTTGCTAACCATATGCTGTGCTTCCTAGCACACACAACACCAAAACTGGAGTCTTTGATACTAGTTGATAGAACTGGATAAAAAATTGAAGATATTTAGTCCCTGAAATTAGGCTAAATTTAGTTTTAGTCCTCTAAATTAAAAAAATAAATAAATTCTAGACCGTGAAATGTAGAAAAATGTGGTCTTAGTCCCTCAAAACTAAATTTGAGGGATTAAAATGATTTTTCTGAAACTGTTTTTAATACTTCAAATTTAGTGTTAAGGAATTAAAGTCACTTTTTTTTTTTTTTTTTTAAAATTTAAGGAACAAAACTAAGATTTTTTAATTTGAGGGATCAAAATCGGATTCAACCTAAATTTAAGGAACTAACATGTAATTAAACCATATAATAAAATGAAACAAATGCACGAGGAACTACCAGCCAATCTGAAAATCCAGGCGCCTTGCAGCAGCAGATTGATCTTCAATCTTATCAGAATTAGCCTCCGCCCATTCACAATCTACCACGAAGCCCACTTGTCCCCCTTGTGTGTCCTATACCATCGAGACATTAGAAAGAGTAAAATTTTACCTTCGAAACATTTTTTAATATGTTCAGAGCGTGAAATTATTGATGAACAAAATTCACGGATATATAGATCGATCAACTCCACTGGTCAGCACAAAAATCCACCTTTTCACCCCATTCTTTTTTTTTTATGGTTTCTACTAATGTTTTATTAGATCAGACCATATGCAGATAATTTAAATACCCGAATATCAAGTTGGCAAACTAGAAAAAATAGGCAAATAAATGAAAATCAACAAAATACACGGGAGGAGTGGGGAAAGCATCAAAATAAAAGAAATAGCACAAAATAAAAGTAATCCAACTTGTAAAATACAATTTTTGAGTAGAAATAAATGAGTACAGCCCTGCACCTTGTACTTGTTTCGGTATATGGAAACAGCTGTTGCATGGGCTAAAATCTGATGATGTGCTGCCAAATATGGCTCTATAAGAGCATTCTCACGTCTTCCTGGAGCAAAAATTCCAGTATCATACCCATTGATTGCAGTTTGAAGTGGCTCATTAACAGTCATCCAGTTCTTCACTCTATCACCAAAGCTTGCAAAGCAGGTGTCTGCATAAATAGCAAAGTACTCTCTGGCAAAAGCCAATCAGAATCACACCATTCAATAATAGAATATTGAAAATCAATCCTTACGATGATTTTATACACTATTCTCAATAAAGGTACGAGATAAAAAAAATTAAAAGGGAGCACCTAGGAAAACGCAAAGAGATGAGAAAAAAAGCTGGGCGTTATGAGAGCATAAAGGGTCAAAAACAGCATTAGGTGTTCAAGGCCACTAGAATAGATATACCACACCGAGTGTAAACTAGTTTACCCTAACTAGGTTCTTGAAGTTAAGGCTTGGTAATGTAAAAAATCACCATTATCATTCCCGCTCCACATAAATAGGTTACTATCTCATAAACTTCACTAGTTTCAAGCACAATACAAATCAATTTTATGATTATTTGAAAAGAAACAAACTGTAAAATAAAAAATCAGTTGCATGAAACCTACATGATTTGTTTATTTAGCCATCCTCCCATTGACTCATGAAGATGCAGAGGAAGATCCCAATGGTACAAAGTTGCATAAGGTTGTATACCTGTTGGAAAATAGTAACTTAATATAATTTTTTAAAAGATAAAAAGATAAGGTAAAGTAGCTGCAAGCAGATTGTACCTCTTTCAAGAAGAGCATTTATAATGTTGTTATAAAAAGTTATCCCTTCGTCATTGATTTTGGTTCCTAAGCCATCTACACCAAAACAACCATTACAATACAATAAAATGATAAATCCAAAGAATCCTTAGCTCCTATATGCACTAAAAAGACAAGTCAAATATCATTTTCAGAATGAGAAGCATCTCATCAAAGAAAAGCAGGAAACAGTGACCTTATAGTTGCTGCTCATGTGCCTAAAAGGTTCCAAGTGGGTAATGTCTTCACTATTGGGCTTCTTAATAATAGATTCCAAGAGTTTATAGGCAAGTATGGAATGATAGATATTCATTTACCAACTTGAGCAAGAGTGTTGTAAATAACAGAAATATTTTAAGTTTATGGGTTCCAAAGATAATCTTATTTGATCTTTACTTTAATAATTATTTCCTTTTATCTGTACTTCACAGTTTCTTTGTTTAAAGATAGTTGTTCCCCTATATAAAAGAAGAGAATTGTTAGAAAATACAATTCTTCCGACTCATTTAGTAAAATCAGTTCCTTTTCAAGTTTTTGACTTCTCTGTATCACCCAATTTACTCCCAAAACCATGCAATACCCTGGGTGGACCTTCTATCAACAAATGACCTTGCATAGTCTACATTTGTTAACACTTCTATGGATAATACCTTTTCTTCTAAATAACATTCCTCTTCCAATACTTGTTGTTAAACTCTAAGAAAGAAAGAGTAACATTAAGCTAAAACTGTGTTTCTGATACAACAATAATGTTTTATTTTGCATTGAGAAAAATGAATCAATACAATAAATAGAAGATATTTGATATCCTCTACTAACAAAGATATGATACAGAAATAAACTAAACATTCCTAATAATACATATATAATTTAGATATTCTTTATATACGAGCAACTCCTTATTTCTATAATTATATAACTTTCCTTCAGGTACTGAAGAATTTGATTCACTGTATACAAGTGTCTCTCTCAAGGATCTTGCATAAATTAACTAAACACAGTCACAGCATAAGCAAACCATAGTCTAGTGTAGGATAATTAGATGAGTTTTTCCACAAATTCTTTGGTCTTGGAGATGAAGAAACTCATAGTCTTCAGTGGCTAAGCGAAGTGCATTTTGAACTAACCATGGGGACTCTGAATTTCTTGTCATGCCATATGGGGTCACCATATGACATCTAATACAGCAAAACATGGACTGAACATATGCATCATGTGAAGTTATTTTAATTGATATAGTATCTTTTAAAAAGATTCATGATGTCAGGGACATGGAAAATGATTTATGAAACCGCTAACCATATAGAAAGCACGTTTAAAATTCATTAGTAGTAAAACATACCAGGGAAAATACGAGACCACGAAATTGAAAATCTATAAGCATCAAATCCCAACTTGGCTATTAGATCAATATCTTCCTGTTACGATTATTACATTCAGAATGTTAAGATTTGAAAATTTGTGCATAAGGCGAGCCAGCATTTAGCACTTCGTAGAAATAATTATAAGATACCCTAAATAAAATTTCATATATCCCTCCATACTCAAGCAAAAATAGAGTCAATGACTTTCCATCTAAAAGTACTCGGCTTCGAAGAGCAAACAGGTGCAAAATTATACTCGTACAAAGAAAAACAGATGCATTCATAAGAGAAAAAGCCGGTCCCCAAGGAAGAAACATTGCTTGAGCAATCTAGTTTACCCCAAAATAAATCAACAAAAGCAATATATAAACAGAAATAAATGAATGTCAAACATAAAAAAAATTATGTTACTGACCATGTACCGATGATAGTGATCAACTGCAACATCGCCATTGCTTTTGTCAAGAATTTTTCCTAATAAAACAATAGAGACAAACAAGTAAGAAAGCACGAAGTAGTGCCATTAACTAAAATGATAGCGAAGAATCTCACAATCTATTAATATTAAGGTAAAAAAAGTTCTCATACCGTCAGTGCGTGAAAAGGCATCCCATATGCTAGGACCTCTACCACCATCCTTGCAACCGCCTTCTATCTAGAGATTAATAAGTAGTTTAATGTCTAATTGAAAAATCCATCAGTTATAAATATGAAATTACTAATCTTAATATATTCCATTCTCCTAGTAATTGGCCAAAAGACATTGATCCAAGATCTCCCTATCATAGAATTTTTATATCTTAATTACCTTGACTTTCATGATAATTACACATTACAAGCTATTTTGAATAAATGGTTACCTAGTCATGAAATTCCACTTAATCAAAGCCAAATTTAGGATATGCCTACCAGAAATTAGAGGAAGCCCATGTTTAAGAAAAAGGAGTAAAAAAGATCGAACAAACTAAGCACTGCAGTGCCTCCGCAACCGAAGAAGGAAGAACTACAATGTTTAAGAAGACCAAGAATTTTTAATTTCAAATGACAAAAAAAAATTAGATGAGCTGCAATCAATGTTGCAAATCCAAATTAAGTGATGCTATGGAAAATTTTTGTTAAAACACATCAAAGTTAAACACTGACAGTATAAAAATGCAAGTAGTGTTGATGCACTGAAACCTCAGAACTAGATCTATAGAAAAGAAAAACAATAAAATAAAGTATAATCAAACAAAATAAACTCCAACATAAACATCTCACAGTACCCCCAAAATCCAACACTAATCCAAAGAAAGCCAAAACAGAGATCTCAAAGCGAATTATTTAAATAATAATAATAATAATAATAACAGTTATTGGGTTCGGAAGAATCACAAGAAAAAACACAAAAATAAGAATAAAAGGAAGCAACTTTACCATATCAGGTTCTATACACAAAATACTTATCAACACAAGGAATATAACATCTCATAAATTTTTCTCTATATATAGAACTACGGAAAATAGATAACAAAAACCTCTAACGGCCTTGTATAGACTTCCTTAGACCATCATGATTAGATTCATTAGACGGAGAAAGTTCAATAACAAAAACACAACCTTTTCTCTTTCTTGTTTTGCTAAAAACATAGATCAACGGAATAAATTGAATAGGATTAAAAGGGTAAAACGAAGAATGAAGGCATTCATATTTGTCAACAAAATGCTGTTCGAATCGACGTGAAAAAAATGGAAGAATGAATCTGCATTGGGAGGAACCTGGTATGCAGAGGTGGCAACTCCGAAGACGAAGTTGGGAGGGAAGTCGTTGCGAGAAACAGAAGCGTTTTCGTTGAGTTCATTTTCTCTGAGGAAGTCCTCCTTCTTCACCATTTTCGTCTTCTTCAGTTCAGTGATTCCAACGATTTTTTTGCTTTTCGCTAACCGTTTTTATAGACTCGAATCAAGCAATGACACGATCCACACAACATTTGACGCTTCTAGAAAAATTAGATTTAAAATTACTTTTTTATTTTTTAACCAAATTTTCTCAGTAAATTAATTTTGTGTGTTTCACCTGTAACTTTTTAAAATGTCAGAGATCTCAACTTTGTTGCTTATTCGTTAGTTTGACATAAAAATTAGGGTAAAATTTGTTAAAAGGTGAAATTTTATAAATAAAATTACAAAGAAAAGTATAAAAATATTAATTATATTCACTTGATACATCAATTTTAGTTTTTCCAATGTATTGTGTTCCATCTAATAATTTTACATTATTTAAGAATTTAGATTAAGAATATGACAAAATTTGGAATTTCAAAACAAATAGAACGGATAATTAGCTATAATTGATCTTAATAATATTATATAAATGTACTTCCCATCAGAATATTAATGGTTATGATCAGAATGAAAAAATATTACATTAATAATTAATATCTTAAATGATTTGAGATTAAGTGTATCGAAAGATAGTTCACTAATTTTTTTTAAGGTAAGTAAGATATATGTCCATTTTTTAATTAATAAATTAATATAAAAAACAAAATTAATTAAAATTTGTAAGGTTTTTATAAAGTAGGATTTATGTTCCCCAAACGGAGTCTACAGTATCTAAAGCATCAAGTGGCTGTCTTGTGAACAAGTGTAAATACATACACACATGGAATATGAATTAAATATTGTTAGATAAATTTATAATAGTAATAATCTATTATAAGTCCATTATTAAGAATAGAAGGATGTAATATGTTTACAGCTATTTTACTTTATGTAGAAAAATTATCTATTTCATTTTATGGTTCTAGAAATTATTTCAAAGATTCTAAAACATATAATTCTAAAATATAGAAAGTGAATTTATTTATTATTTTAAATCTATTAAATTTGATTCGAATAACATATCATGTCTCTATTTTTCTCATCAATAAAAAAGTATATAGTTATTAAAGACTATAACATATACTAGTAAATAAAATATGTATAAAAATTAAATTTTTAAATTTTGAACGGCTTGATATATTAATTGGTCCTACTATTTATAAATAATTTTATATTAAACAAGAAATGATTACATTATTTAAATTAAAGAAAATTTATAATTATTAACTTTAGTAAAAAATAAATTATTGTTTATTTATTATAGAATAAAATTATTCAATTAAATATAATATTAAAGTAAGTTAATGAATGGTATATGTGGTTGGTATAATGATATAGATAAAACGTTGTTAATTAAGACTTGAAGTGACAATTAGTTAAATAAATGTTAGCTCAGGTGAAAATGTTTTACATTGATCATGTGACAAATCACGTGACAAGGACATAATTGATAGTTTCAAAAATAATAAGACAATGTTAATAGTATATTAGTAACATGAATTAGTATATTAAAAATATAATAAGAAATTACCATTGAATTATTTTAATTGAAAGAAAAAAAAAAACATTGAAAGCGGCACAAAAGTCGTTTAGAACCATGTGGGTAAATTTGGAAATATATAAAATGTATAACAAGTAATAACTAATTAATATTTTAGGTGTCCACTAGCAAGTGGCTCTGACTGAAAAAAATATTATCCTAGTTTACTAGTAGGAATCTGAAAGAAATTTGGCTAATATTAAATAAATAAAATTTAATAAAATGAATAATAAAGTAAAATCAGTTATAAAGTTATAGTTCATTATAAAAAAACAATTAACCAAATCATACATAAATTTGATATATTTATTTCATTAATTTAAAATTAAAATTAAAATAATTTTAAAAAGTTAACTTAATATAAATCAAATTCAAGTAAGCCTAACTCGAATAATTTATGTCTAATTAATTCAATATATTAAAAGGTCAAATATAAATCATGAAATATTAAATTTAAATTCTACTATTAGAAAGTTAATTTAAATTTAACTCTCGTTAACACGTGAGATTTGTAATATAATATGTTTATTTTGAAACATATACATTTCGAATATAAAAGTATATAGATAATTTGATAACGAAAGAATCACGTGATAGACTCAACTAACCTACTCAGTACCGAGAAAAGCAGCATGAAATCTGAAGTCATATCTCTGGATTTTTCGAATGGGTGGGAAACACATGATAAAATAAAATATAGACTTACAAAATTAATTACTATAATAATCATTACAGTAAAAAAAATATTACAAAAAATTAGATGCATAAAATAGTTATATTTCATTAATTTTTATAAATTTTGTTACAATAACTAATAAAATTAATTATATTTATAAGAGTAGAAATAATATACATATATAGGAGCATTAACAAAATATTATTTTCTTTAATTATATATAAAGGTATACCAAACAACAATCGGAAAAAAATCCTTTTATAATATATATATATATATATATATATATAATATAATATAGTTATAGATAATTAATAATGCCTGAATGTGAGTTGTTAATTTTAAATAGATTTTTTTTTATATCAGATTCATGAATCAGTAGACTATTTGATTTAAGTAAATTATATAAAATCTACTTTTAAAGTTTAAATTAGAAATTTAATATATTTTAAATCTCTTATTTATTATTTAAGATGTTGTATTGTAGATAAAGTAAACAAATGTAAAGAAAAGAAAAAACTCATTAAAAAAAATTATTTAATCATCAATTTTAATTATCAAATAAAATAATTATTAATTGTGACTAAAATAATCATCAACTTAAATTTTAGTTCTTAAATAATTATAAAATAAAAATAATAATTAAATTTAATAATCAATTAAACAAAAATAATTAATATTTAACATTAAAAATTTTAGTCATTTATATTATTATATTCTAAATTAATCTCTAATTAAATTAGTGACTAATTTTATTATTTTTTAAAACTAATCAATTTTTTTTAGTGAACAAAAAGAACCAATTACACCACTTCAAAAATTATCAGTGGAAAAAATGTAAAAGGAATTCTTAAACCATGTCTATCCGATTATAATAGTTTCAATTTATGATTATTTGTTCAAGTGCCTTAAATTAATATTTCGGGCTTGCTTAAACATTTGAATTTAAATAAATTATATTATACTTAAATTACAAATAATTTGATTATTTATTAAACATAGATATATAACACTTTTATGATTTTTAAGAATATAAAATTGAATAGAGACATTATGTGTTTAAAATTAAAATGATAAAAAAAAATCGAAAATAGATTAAAATAAAAAGTTGGATTGATTTGAATTTTTTTCTTCCAAATTAAACTGCTTAGTTTGGTTTACAAATTAAAATTTTGAAATCCTCTCAAATCAAACTAAATTCAATGGAGATTAAATATTAAAATATTATTATATTATATACTATTTCACTGATACGTGAAACATGTGTACAGGAAGACAAATTTAATTAATCATATCGATAAATATGTGAGGGGAATAACATAGAAAGAAATAATATGAAAAAGATTGATTTTAGTGTCTATATTTTTTAATTTCTTGCAATATTTTGTAAGTGGGCATAGTACTTGATAGGCTTTTTAAAAATAATCTTTAAGGTCAATGTCACAATGTATAAACACAATATAATTAGCAAAGTTCTTTATTTTAAAAACATGGAAACCTTCCAAATTCTTCACAATAGCTTTTATCCTTTATAATAGCCTTTGGTAATTGATAGATGTTATTTTCAATAAACTCGTGTTAATGATTAAGATAGTTTCAATAGATATTTTAACTCTGAAATCATTAGATATACAATTTTACATATTATTTGTGATTTAGATCTTATGTATAATTATAAAATAGCAAAATTGATAGGTTTGTTATATAAAATGCAAAAAGGTATGAATAGTAATTTTTTGTACAAATTGTCTGTTACACCAATAATTGTTCATCTTCATGGTAAATGAATTAAATTTAAATAAAACTAACTACCTTAATTAAAATTAATGTAATAATTCACCTTATTTTTTAACCTTCCTGTTAGCAGTTATTTACTTTTTGGATGAATTTCCATTGTTCATTTGTGTTAGGAATCTATTATTTATAATTTTGTGAACTCTTAATTATCTTGTCCATAATTTCAATTTTAACTACTTTGATTACAAGTTTATTTTATAAATAGGTTTGGAGAAGGTGTTCAAAAGATAATTTCTACAAAGGTAATCCTTCCCTTTTCTCTTTGTGATTATCATTATGCTTTTCTATATCCTTCTAGATATAACTTTAGTATTAAATTTGTAAATGACTTAGTTCCATTCTTTATATTGTTTATGTCAAATTCATGATGAAAAAAGTAAGAGTTGATTTCTTTTATATAATATTATTAAAATATTTTGTTATAGTTTAACATTAAAAGAAGAAATTTATTGGACTTACCTTGAAATAGTAGAAAAAACTATGTTGATCATTTGGAAAATATAGGTACAATTGGTTCTAGAAGGGAAGTTAAATGCAACCTAATATCTTTTTTATAGCGAATAAAGATATCTCTATATTACAACTAATATTCACACATCTCCATATTACAAAAAGTATTCAAAAAAAGTACAAACAAAGCTCACAAGATATAACTTTACAATAGTTTAACACTCAATTTAATGAGGAACGGTCAAGTGTTAAAAAAATACTTGAGTGGGATTAGTCAGGAGTGACAATGTTCTCAAATAATACTCATTAAGGTTAGTTAGGAGTCACTACAAATTGAAGGTATTAGTCAAGAGTGACTACATTTCCAAATAATTTCAAGGGATAAGCCATGAGTGACTACAAGCTCCAAAAATACTCAACAAGTTAGCTAAGAATGACTACAAACCCAAAAAATACTCAACAAGTTAGATACAACTTGATACAATATTTGTACATGTTAGAAAAGAGTAACTACCAGTCAAAGTAATAATTGCTTATAATTTTATAATATTAATTTGTTTAGTAAAACTCCATTTATTAATTGAGAATTGCACATAGTTTGTTTTATCCAATGAACTAGTATAAAAAAAATATCTTGTGGATTTTTCTTTCCTCCTATCTCATTTACATTACATGTTATTATTATCGCCCTAACCTAAAAATAAAGTCATTATGAAGATTTGTTTCCAAAAAGCTGTAAACAAGTAAATTTGTTAAATTATGAAGTTGTATCTATTATATTCCATCAAATGCAATATAAGTTAAAAACTTATTAATATGTAAAACTATTTTTTGAGTAATTATCATCAGACTATATCTACCAAACGTTTTAAAAATTTATTAAAACACAATTCAAATATCTCTTTTTGTATTTTTTTCCTATTTTTACAATAATATTGTCCAAAGAATTTACCTATTTTTTGTTTAACACTTTTTGTTGTAGCTAAGCCTTTGATTGATCCTAAATGGGTTTGAGAGATTAGGAGCATTAAGACATATTTTAATGAACATAAGAAAACCCAATGATAACCACTAAATTATTTTACTTACCCCATAGTAACCTACTATCCCAAGAGTTTCCCATGGTTAAAGCTCATCAATTGCATGATAATTGAAACACATCTATTGAGGATGAGATCTCTTGAATTATATATACTTGTCATATTTTTTATTTATCTGGATTCTTAAAGTTATTGTTACATTTATTGATTTCAACTATTCCAAAAAAAGTCCCACTGAGAGTAGCTAAGGGTTGAAGTAAGAAAGCCACTAAAGATACTTCTTCAAGAAAACCAACCTCAAGCAAGCTTCCAACCATGCTCCATAAAGAGGTTTATCTCTCAAATATGCAAAGACAAATTCATTTTTAAATTGTTTAATGAGCACAAGAGTTGACTCACACATAATCTCTATATAGATTCCAACACAACAAACAATGATCTTTTTTAAACTCTATATCTTCTAATTAAGAGTTTTCCTTATATTCCTTTCAATACTAAAATGTTTTGTGTACTTAGTCAAAAATAATGCAGTACACTTGTGATTAATCTCAAAGAAAGATAGTTAAGAATAGCTTTGTGAACTTGTTTGATAACGACAATACTTCTAATCAAGTTTTATTAGTAAAATCCTTTATATTTCTCTTAAGAAATATGTTCTAAGTTAGATTAAACTAGTATAAACTAAAATATTTACTATTATTTTATATTAGTTAACTTACCTGCTTTTGACCGTTGTCCACATGTTTGCAAAACTGTTGTAAATTTATTTTTAAAACTATCAAATAACCCCTTACTAACGTGTAATAAACTTATTTGTGAAAATGTTTTTCAAATTGTTTTATCATTTCTATTCAATTACTATCTCTAGAGCTAACTTTTTGGTTAGTTTTTTTTTTTGGTAGGATAACGAGGAGTAAATCCTAAACACTGAAAAATGAAGAACAAGTTCAATCATGTACTCCAGAAGAATTAGTTGTTTATCTAACTTTATTTGATGGACCATCTCTAACTTTGTATAGCATATTGAAATATAACAGACAATAAACGCTTTCTTGTTAGAACGTGCTTTGTTCTTGATTCAAAATCCTGTTTTAACATTCCCTAGACATTCTCTTTCTTCACTAAACCTGTGAAGACGACATAGACATTTCGACACATATGTCCAATGCCTTAAAACATGATTATTTTGTATATTTAACCATGCAAAACAAAGCTCTTAAGCAATATTGGTCCAACACTACAAGTATGCCCCAGGTCGAAGAATGTTTCATAAAATTGAAATTACGATGGGCGGATTAGCTGCTAATCTGCTAATAGAGGTATAATTATAAATTTGGAAATCAAAATGTATGCAAACCAATAAGAAAAATAAAGTAAAAAGAAAACCTCTGAAGAAACTGGATGTCTACACAGTTCTACTTTTGCCCATAAGAGGTTACAATCTTCAAAGAGGAAATTCAAACTCTCAACCTGAATTAGGAAATAAGTAATAATGCAGCAAATTATCTGCTTTGAAATACTTCAAGACCCACCTCAATATTTACTACACTGCATATGATTAATATTGCACCAACTGCATTCAGACTTCTCCTAAGAAAAATCAATGATCTAGCAGCAAATTCTCATTCTTTTTAGGTGTTCGTGATACTTAAAAATAAAATGAGTATAGGATGCTAATACACTAATAAAAATAGAAGTATCTTTCTTTGTCAAGATCCTTGTTACACTGACTCCATAATCACCCAATTCTTTCACCTGATTTGCATTAGAAATGGAAAATACTCAATCTCAGGCAATCCAAAGCAAGGAAGTAACAGTCCATTAATAGGTAGCTTGGTACCGCAAATATTAATCCTCCTTTTCTATCATCCCTAGTGATTAACTAGAAGTAGTAGCATAGCATGAATCGCCAATTCAAAACATGCAGCTACAGTGACATAAAAGATAAAATAGTAACAGCTACTATGATGAAATCAGTAGAACAACCAACAAACCTTTTTCCCAGCAAAACTATAGACAGTAGTGTCCACAACAGCTACAGCAATGCTGGCACCATGGTGCAACACAAATGGAGTTCCAGCAGAAGATCGATGCCGCTCCACATAGCACGACACCAATCTATAGTGCCTGCAATTAACAACCCTGCTCACAGCAAGTCCTCAAGTGAAAATAAAATAAATTCCCATGACAAAAAAACATCAAAGACCTCAAAAGGCAACAATACTGTTATTCATTCAAGCATCAAGAAGCCGAAACCAAGACAGCAAAGCAAAATTTACATCCAAATGAGGCAACACAGCCCAATAAATACAGCAAGTTTGCACAACCCAATTCAACCACAGCCTACTATTTCAAACTAAAACTCTCATTTCTTTCTGCAATTCGTTAACCACTCAATCAGGTGGCTTTGGCATTCCCCTTGACCTCCCCCGAGCAACACATGCCTCCATGTTCGTGATGGTGGTGGTGGTGATGATGATGATGGTGCTGCTGGTGATGCTGCTTCCCCTTGAGCTGCTTCCTCATGTCATAAGCATCCTCTCCGTCCGCATAATACTTAGCCTCCACATCATGAATCTTGTACCCCAAGGTCTCCGTGTACAAATTGAAGGCCGCACGGTTGCTCTTGCGCACGTGCAGGGACACGTACTCGGCACCAAACACCTGTGTGGGAGAATCCAATTCAAGACCGAGAAAACAAATACATATATTAATATAGTTCGCCTGATTTAATTTTGGTTCTATATTCTAGAAAATCCACAATTCGAAACCTAAATCCCTAATTTTAATCTCTCAATTTCTAATTACCAGTAATTTTAGTTCCTGAATTTTTATTGAGACAATATAATTAATCTATAGAGAGATATGAGCGGTGGTGGACCTGTTCCATGGCGTTCTGGGCGGCGGTCATGAGTTTGGTGGCGAGACCGAGTTTGCGGTGGGTGCGGAGGACGGCGAGGGAGGTGATGTGGCCGTGGCAGTCGGTGGTCTCCTCCTCCATCTTGGCGAGGACGTAGCCGACGATGCGACCGTTGTAGTCTTCGGCGACATAGAGAAGCTGAGGCCATGAGAGGATGTGATAGAAGTAGTATTTCATCTGGTAGTTCTCAGGGAGGCAGAAGAGGTTGCATGCCTGCATCGCCAGAAGGTCCTTCACCGTCGCCTTCCTTATGCACACCATTTTCCCCTTTCTCTAACTAACTTCGCCAGCTATGGATTCTTCCACTATGCTACCATTACCCACACTTCTGTTTCACTACCCCTCACTGCACCCAATAAATACAACGATTAATTTTCACTTTTTTTTTTTTTTTTACTAATTTATAAATTTTTTTTATTTTCATTTTTATTTTGTTGCTTCTAAAATATTTTATTTTTCATCTCAAGTTTTTTAATTTTTTTTTTTAATATTA
>Ga0099824_1005197_pt1 | contig 18432 bp, 5 predicted proteins | sample SiratrowhiteBW_FD_76837 | JGI IMG/M metagenome (GOLD analysis project Ga0099824, IMG submission 76837) | Root nodule microbial communities of legume samples collected from California, USA - Siratro white BW | ecosystem: Host-associated > Plants > Roots > Nodule | place: USA: California... | reverse complement strand
TTTTTATTTTTATTTTTATATATATATATATATATATATATATATATATATATATATATATATATATATATTAAATAATGTCAATGTGATTTGTTTTAGTTATGTTCTTAACATTTCAAAGTTTTTTTTTTTTCTTTTAAAACAAATTTATTTACGACAACGGTTATTTAATTACTACTGTTAAAAGTGTAAAAAAAAAAGGTTTTAAAGTATACAGATACAACATTGGTAGGAATCATAATTTTCATCATTTTTATTCAACGTTCAATGATAAATATATATTAACTGTCATTAAAAAATTACTTATAGCACTAGTTGATAACTATCACTAAAAAGTTTTTCTTTTCACTACACTCGTAACGCTAAGCAATCAAGCCTAAGTGATTTATTTCATAATTTTATTAGGTTTAATTATCAATAACAAAATATTTAAGAGAACTTAAGGAACATTAAGGCTTGATTACAACAGTTGATTTCTTTTATGAGATAATGAGTGACAAAAAAATATCTACTAAAAAAGAACCATCGTTCCCAAAAGAGTGATAAAAATTTGTCATGAGTAAATAAAAAAACACAATTATTTAAGGCACCAGATGGAAAATATTATTTATGTCTAAATAATTGTCATATATGCATATGAGAGTTTTTATCGGGTCTCAAAACCTGATTCAATCGAACTAAAATAAATCGGATTAAACTTTTTTTTGTTTGTGTGTGATTAAGTTAAATCTAACCTAACTCAGTCTTTTACTGGTTAAATGAATGTATTGAATTTGAAACTGTACCTAATCTGATCCAAATTATTAAATAATAATAATAATAATAATAATAATAATAATAGTACAACTATTCTTCAATTTAGTCTATTATCTTATTAACTAAATAAATTTTTAAAATATTAAATTATCCAATTCTTTAAATATTAAATAATATATTTTATCACAAGCAAAGTGTGCTATTACAGAAACCTAAGTCACGGAATTTACGGTGCATTTTGTTTATTTGTTTGTTTTATTTGTAATTTGAAAGTAGATGAAGAAAACAATGACTTTTCAGGTAGAAAGAAGGGAAGAAAGGGTGAAGGGAGATGTTGAGGAAGAGAGAAAGAAAAGCAAGAAAGAAGGCTATTAGTGAAGTAATTAGAGAAGAAAGAAGGCTATTAGTGAAGAGAGATTTGCCATTTGTGAAGAAAAGAAAACAAAGTACATTGACCAAAACAAATTGATAGAAACTTAAATAGCCCTTTTGATTTAAGAACATATTTTCTGTTTTCATTTCTATTTTTACTATTGCTATTATTTATAAACTCCCCTTTTTTTGTAATTATTCTTTCTTGATAGTGAAATTATAAATGTGGGTTTATTAGTAATAAGAGGAAGTACAAATAGCAAATGTACTATATAAAAAAAGACAAACATGCTCAGCCCAATTCAATATATTGAAAGATAACTTTTTTGAAACCCAAACATCCATTATAATGGAAGAAAAAAAGACATAATTGTGAACCTTCAAAGTGATTTTAAAATGTGTACCCTTTATTAAACCTCATTTGTAAGCATAAATGTGATCCTTTCGTAAAATTACATTTGAACATATAAATTTTCTATAGACATATTTATAGTGATAAAATATCTTTTAAGTAAATATGTTAGTAGAGATATGTTTAGATACACTTTTTTAGGAGAGAAAGAAAAGAAAAGTAAAATGAGATCTTCATTAAATTGAAATCAGTTTATGTATTAATTTGTAGAAACTCTCCTACATGTTTTCTCTAATTTTTTTAATTTTTTTATATAAACTAATTTAAACTTATGGATAAACTTTTTTTTTTTCTTTTCATTTTTCACTTTTAAAAATTCTCAAGACTTCCTTAGTTATTGACCGTTGATGGCACTTTGGTTTTGGGCTCAACATTTTTAGATAACCCAGTGAAAGCCCATTCCAAAATGAATGGGAGGTGGTGAAGAAATTTGTGGGGGTGTGGAAAGAAACATCCAAACATCCTCAGACACATGAAATGGGTCGGTTTGTTAGGATGGGCTAGTCTGAGTTCAGTGAGAAAAAAACACAAATTTGATTAGTTATTTTATTAAGATTAAATTTTTAAAAAATTAACACAAATAATCATGATATTATAAAGAAAAATAGGTTTTACATTACCAAGTGTTGGACCTATTGGTATTTTTAAAGCTTGTGATTGATAAATAAATTCTTAGAAAACTTTTCTTGGAGTACTTTCACTAAAGGAACTAAGAGTACAAAAAATAATATTACTAACAAATTAAGAAAAGGAAAAAAAATCAAAATAAAGAAAATAATAAAGAAAAACACAATTTTTTTTTTATAATGATTCAATTATATCCAAGTTTAGATTCAGTCTAAACTTTTAACGAAATTGTTTCATTGTCTTGAAAGTTATATTATAACAACATTTTTCATGTAAACAAATGAAATAATTCAAAATGCACAAATTTATTGAAAATATATTAAGAAAACTATACAATCATACATGAAAACACTAAATCTAAGTGCACTAATACATAATTTGATATTATAAATGATTAAATATATTTTTTGTTTCTAAATTTTTAAAAAAAATTGTGTTTTATTCTTGATCAAAATTATAAATTTATTGCATCCCTTTACTTTATGAAGTCTTGTAACACATTCTCGTCATCAGTAGACGTATTAACGAGTTTGTCATGTGACAAATGAAGTTTTAACTTAAACTATCATTTAATTTAATGTATTCTTGTGTCAATAAAATTTTACTTTAACTATTTGACCGTTCCCACAAACTTACTCTCAAATCTAAACCTTTCCTTCTTTCGAACCCCGTTCCCAGCCTTAACCTTCAAACCCTCGCTCCAAACACGAGACAACTTCTCTCACTAGATCTCCCTCCTTACACTCAACAGGAATTGTAAGAAGGTCAATCAAATAAGGAACACTATTCTTCATTGTTTCTATCCCATCTCAAAGATTGCTTATATCCATGCTTTCAAATACAAGTATTGCGTAAAAGTTTATTGAGCTTAAAAGATTGAGGTTTTGAAAAATGTATATTGTATTTGTGACAAGGTTAAAGCAATTTGAAATTGAGTGCACTGGGAACAATGGAGATTTTGTTATTTGACTAACATGAGCAAGTTGATTCGGTCTTACAGTGAAAAGAGAAGGGAGAGCTTCAGATGTGGGATAGATTATTTAATGTTGCTAATATCAATGTTAGCATGGATTCCTCATGTCATTATATTGAATTTGGATAGTTTCTTTTTTGTTTTTGCAATATGACCTAAAAATAACATTTCTATAGTGATGGAACATATTTGGAGAATTTTTTATTACACAGTAAATATAATTGATGTGAAGTCAATTAGTTATGTAAATTTAGTTGGTTTATTGATTTTTTATTCTTTTTAGAGAACCCAACATCATCCTCGTAGAAATAATTAATCGCTAACAGGAGTTGGATTATGAAATGGAGGTGCTTCAAAATGATAAGTTGTAAATTGTAGTTTTAATAACATACGCTTGATGACTTAAATAATATTTTAATATATAGTCAAAACGTGATAGATGATTTTTGATATCTTTAAATTTGAGAAATTATAAGAATGCCAACTATAAAAACACTAATATTCTCCCTTATTCACTTCTAACACCGATATTCTCCCCTATTCATCTGCCACATGACAAACTTCCTAAAACCATTTATTAGCGAAGATGTGTTACACGATTTCACAAAATACATGGATACAATAAGTCTATACTTTCGATCACTGATAAAACACAATTCTTTGACTTTAGCGACGAAAAACATTTTAAATTGTAAAAGATATGTAAGTATATTATGATATTTTTGAAAAATAAGATAAGAAACTATATACAATACTTTCACCAAAATTTTTAAAAAAAAAATTAAGTAAAAGCTTTTACTTATCTTGAAAGAGTTTTGAAAGCTAAAGAATTTCATTGTAATTTATTGAAACTTTTTGCCTTGAATTTTTAAAAACTTGTTTAGTGCAAAATGATGCAACACTAACCTAATTAATTGTTTTTCAAGATAATCAATTATATAATTAATTATTAAATTTGAAAACTCAATATACAAATAATTTAATTGATTATTTCATTACATAACTTATATTTAAATTAAACTTCAAACAATCAAATATTACATAATATAATTGATTATACTATAAACTAATCAATTATTTGTAAATATCTCTCTGGACCAAACATAACATACTTAATTATATTTTAATATAATTAATTATTATGTTATAATATTTTTAAACAATTTTTACAAAATTTGAAGTTCTATTAAAAATAATAAAATGAAAATAATATACATAAATTAAAAAAAAACATATACATTATATATATATATATATATATATATATATTCACATGTAAAAGAAAAATCACATATTATCAATATCAATTAAGTCAAACTCAATTCTAAAGGTCAATATTGGAGATCTTACATTGACTATAGATGAGGTCTTTCAATAGTTAGTTTATAAGTGGATGTAAACCTCACCTTACTAGCCGGTTTTGTATGGTTGAATTAGGCTTAAAGTTCACTTCTGATATGGTATCAAAGCCTATTTTAGTAAGGTTATTATACCTATCAGGCCACCCGCTATCGGGCCGTTATCTGACCATCCTTACGTATAAGTTTCACGTTCGAGTTAAAGAGTCTCGGCATGAAGGGGGTGTGTGGAGATCTCACATCAACTAGAGATGAAGCATTCTAATAGTTTATAAGTGAGTGCAAACCTCACATTACTAGTCGGTTTTGTAAGGTTGAATTAGGTTTAAAGTCCATTTCTAATACAAGTTCACTTCCAATATGATATTAGAGCTTATCCTAGCAAGATTGTTGGGCCTATCGGGTCACCCGCTATCGGAACACCCTTACACATAAGTTTCACGCTCGAGTTGAGGAGTCTCAACGTGAAGGGGATGTGTTGGAGATCCCACATCGACTAGAGATGAAACATTTCAATAGTTTATAAAGTGGGTGGAAACCTCACATTACAAGGCAGTTTTGTAAGGTTGAGTTAGGCTTAAAGTCCACTTCTTAATATGGTATCAGAGTCTACCCTAGCAAAGTTGTTGAGCCTATCGGGTCACCTGTTATCGGGCCGCTATCAGACCACCCTTACGTATAAGCTTCAAGCTCGAGTTGAAGTCTCTCGGCATGAGGGGGTGTATTGGAGATCCCACGTCAAGAAGTAGACTTTAAGCCTAACTCAACCTTAAAAAACAAGCGTGTAAGGTGAGTTTTGCACTCACTTTATAAACTATTGAAAGACCACATCTCTAGTTGATATGAGATCTCCTAACAATTCTAAAGGTTTTCCTAAATCTAAACAACATAATAATTCAATTGTTAAATAATGTAAATTTGTTGATTTAGTAGTTTATATATCTTAAATTTCAATTTCTATTTAACTTAAATTTATTTTAGTATTGGTAAATATATGTTCTTCTGATGCATGAATAATATTATGAAAAATAATTTGTATGTACTTTTCTACAACATGAAATAATGAAATTTGTATGAACTTCTTCCAAAGCTACTAAACTTCAACTTACTTGAAACGACTTACTAAATATATGTGCTGCCGCTCAGGAAGAAGAATTTAATTTCTCACTTAGACATGTTTATCATAAAATAAAACTAACTTATTTATAAGTTAAAATTCTGATTTTGATTTATTTTTTTTCTTATGTATGGAAAGATGTATCCAAACGCGTCCCAATAACTATACAAATTATAGAAAGATAAACAACCTCAAGCTTTTATTCCCTTTGTAACTAGTTAGTATTTTCTTCATCCCACACCAACCTAAACTCATAAACTCCAAAAGCTCCAAACTTCATCATGGCCCAGTCCCTCTTTCTTTCTCTCCACACATGTGTGTTACTTGTGAATAAATACATATGAATTTGGATATGTAGATAAAATAAATGTAACATATGAATTTTATGGATAAATTTTGATTGAACGTAAAATCACGTTATATACATTTTTTTTTTATATAATAAGTTGATTTTCTCCTCCTATTCTATATATTTAATTGGTATGTAATTTCAGTACAGTATAGTGGGAAAGTTTTTAATGAATTTATCCGTATGTAATGTTAATCTGTAGGTAAATAAAAACATGTGTTACCTATTGATTTACATACTGACTAGAAAAAAATAATTTTCTAAAAATTAAATTCCCAAATTGAAATTGTAAATGGAGAACTCTAATTTGCATTCTGTTTGACATTATTCAGTGTCGATGCTCCGAACCTTGCATTTCTCAGTGTCTAAGTGTGTTCCTTTTCATTTTCGAACCTATTTTCATCCTCGATTCCTATTTTCACCTTCGAGTGACGAGTTGTTCTCCATTTCTTTTTCATTTTCCTTCGTCTCTTTCGTCACTGTTTCAATTTTATACTTAATTTTTATACGTAGATATTAATATTTAAATATTTATACTAAAAAATTTTAGTATAAAAATTTAAATTATCAAGTTTAATCGAGATAAAAAAAGTAGTATTTGATTTTGAAAATTACTTTTTATCATCTAAAGAATACAAATATTTGTATTAAAAAACCTTAACATTTCTCCATTCAAAACATAATCAATATCAAATCATAAAGTGAGATCCTTAAGACAAATATAGGTAGATTCAATTTATTTGCATTCTTCCTGAAGCAAAATAATATGGGAATGGGACCATGCAGACTTGATCCCTTGACCAAGAAGCAAGTTTATCACTTATTTTTAGGTGTTTTAAGATAAAGACAATTAATTTTCCAAAAACCAATGAAACCGAAAAAAGAATACTCATTCAACCACATGAAGAAACAAACGAGATAAGCACTAGATATTCCTATAATTGGCTATTTTTTGATTGTATACATTCTCTGAACCATTTGAATATTGAGCTTTTGGCAATCATCCCACGTGATTTCAATATTGCTGCAAAATGGAGGCTATATTTTGAGGCTCTACAAGTCAACATGGTGATACATGCATCGTTATAGTTATACATCCAATCACTTATTAAAATGTTGCATAATATGATTATAAATAAAAAAAAAGTAGCCATATATAATTAAATGTTATGCATCAATTTTGTCTCATGCAGAACCTTTTGAATGCCCATGAAAAAAAACGGCAGAGAACTAATCCATTATTAGCAATTAAGAAAGTATATCATTTGTTTTATATATATATATATATATATATATATATATATATATATATTGTAGCTTGATGCTGTCTAATAACAAGACTCTTTAATTGCTTTTCAGTACTCATTTTATGATTGTTAGGCTTTCAAATGCATGAATGAAATCACTAAACTGTCACTCATATAGGAAAAAGCTGCTGCATCAAATTTAGTGGTCTATTATGGCTTTTGAGTGGATGGAGAAGCATGGCTACTGAACAGTTTATATAACTTGACAGGTAAGATATTATTTGTTTTTCAAAGTAATGAAATAATTTTACATAGTATTTCAGTCTGAAGTCACTAAATATATAAGTTTATAGTATGGGAGAAAGAGGTAACTTTCAATCTTATCCTTTCTATTGAAATGATATTAGATTTATTACATTCATCTTCTTGAAATAATATTAGACTTATCACATTCGTCGATGACAAAGACTTTCTCATTATGTTACTAACAAAAATTATTATAAAAAAAATTATTTAAAAATTAATTTTTAGCTATCAAATGAAATAATTGTTAATTATAACTAAGATAATCACTAAATTAGATTTTTGTTGCTAAATAATTATAAAATAAAAATAATAATTAGATTTAATGATCAATTAAATGAAGATAATTGATATCTAACATTTAGATTTAGCTACCAAGGTTTTAGTCACTTATATCATTATATTCTAAATTAGTTTCTAATACCAATTTAGAATCTAATGGTATAAGTGACTAAAAGTTTGGTAGTTAATGTTAAATATCAATTAAGTTGACTTAATTGGTTACTAAATTCAATTATTACTTTTATTTTGTAATTATTTAAAAATCAAAACCTAATTTAGTGATTATTTTGGTCACAATTAATAACCATTTTATTTAGTAACTAAAAATTAGTTTGTAAATAATTTTTTTCTTGTAATAAATTTTGAGTAATATCTTAAATTAAAACAAAAATTAAAAACTTTAGCTTTTAAAATAAAAAATTCATAAAGGACCAATTAATAAGTAAGGAGAATATATCAAGTGTAAAATAGATTCATATATTATATGTTATAGAAAAAGTTTTGAAAGAAAAATAATATGTTGTAAGCATTATTTTAAAACAATATTTTGAAAAAAAAAATATTCTAAGTACTCCAAAAATCTAAATCTTACTTTTTTTTTCAAACTCCATATATATTAGATAACTGTAATCTCAGTTATGACCTAAAATGTAAGAAAACTTTTACGAAAAATGTTAAAACTGCTTTTATCACAATAGTAAGTCTTAACACACAAGTGTCCATCTAAACTCAAGTTGAACCCAAATATAATTATTCTTTATCATATTCCTCTAAAAGAACATTTCTTTTCATTAGTTCTTCAATTTTGAAAACTTGAATCCCTTGTACTACAAGTGTAACTTCTTCAATCTTCACCGCCAATTAAATGTCATTATAACGAACTAGAAAATACTAAACCCAACAATGATTTCAAATGCAACCATTGTCATAGTCACTTTTTTCGTTGGGGACTTGACTCCACCAAGGGCTGCGACAAGTAGCAGAATTAATCAAATGAGTTATATCTTCTCATAATTTCATTAACTAATGATGAAGATGAAATACTTTTGTTGATCATATCATACCTAATCCCGTTATAATCCTCTTTCCTTTTGTTTTCTCCTAAGCATTAGGTGAGATGCACGTACCTACAACGTGATGGCCAATCCGTTATGGAGATTATATTGATAAATATGCTAAAATGATGTATATAAAGAAAAAAGATAATTTTCATTTAAAAATTAATTTTAAAGATTAATTTAACATTAATTCAAATTACAAAATCATAGTAGAGTTTATTTCAAATCTCTTTATTAGGTCACCCGTATTGTCATGTAAAGAATGTGTTAAAAAATTATATTAAGTATATCGTCCTTGACTTACATTACTGCAACATCTTTGTGCTCTCTTAATTCCATTTTTAAGGTGTGTGTTTAGTCTTACATAACCTAAAAATATATCTCAAATAACGTTTATATAATTACTTGAACAATATTCTCATTTTATATAAATATTTTTATAGAAGGTAAAATTCTAAAATATAATGTAAAGAAATAAAATTTTGACAACTTCACTAATTATTTAATAATCTATTTTTAGAGATAATATAATTATTATATAAACTTTTGTATTTATAAAAAAAAAATAAATAATAAAAGATAAAATAGTAATTGTCATATGAGTATAAAAATTTATTTAATATCAACATATCATGGTTTAATATAATGGTATGGTATAAGATATTTCTTCAGGTGGAACATACATTAAGAGGATAAATAGACAAAGGAAATTACCATTCTTCATTAGTGTATTTCAGTCGATTTATATATTGCTACGATTAAATTATATTTCTAAATTTTTATTCAAATCATAATTTTTTTTAAAATGAATTTTTAGATCTCTATTGTATATGCATTTGTTTATTTGATCAAACGTACGCTTTCCCCAAAACCATTATTCATAAATTATTAATATTTACTAAAACTAGAATAATGCAGATTAACAAACTACTGCCATCAAAATGCAAGTAGATAACGTTCACATATTTTGTGATGATCAAGTTACCTTTTTAAAGATATCCCCCATGGTATAAATATCTGTAGAAATATAAAAATCAAATGGTAACATGTCATTGTTGCAATTAAGAGCATGATGAAAGGAAGTGGTAACATGTTATGTAATTAAAATATGAACATTTTTATCTATCTAATCACGGGAAAACTTACGATTAATTAGTTTATTAATTTTTTGGATTTTGTTTATCAATTGCACTAGTAATAGTTAAGGAATTTATAAATATTTTTTTGGTAAATTAGATAAGTAATTAACCTAATTAGAATAAGAAACATTTTACATTATTATTTATACTGTCATAGATAGGTTAAACATATAAAACTCAAACTACACTAATTTTTGAAATTCTTTTCACCTAGTTCGGTTCAAAAGCTGAAGGATTGTTTGTCTTTAATTAATTTGATCTTCTATTAAAAAAGAATATAATTTATATAATGGGTCGGTTATAGGACTTTCTATTTAGTAAAACTATCTAGAATATACGAAAATTACTCGAATATCTACTTGTGAGGTTGTCTATTCTATGCTTTAACAATAAATTGATTACTTTAAAACAATTTATCATATATATATAAAGATTTCTAAAATTTTAAATCTCTTATTATCAAAATTTAGGATAAAAATGCTATAAATTATTAATATTTTTAAAGTTTAAAATAATATTAGGAGAGAGAAAAAACTGCCTTAGAGATAATTATAAAAATATATCAATGATAACTTTATTATTAATAATTAAATTAATTATTTTATTTTTATTAATTAAATTAATTACTTGATTTTATTAAGAGATTTATGTGAATTGGTTATCTTAGTGAAAATAAAAATTATAACTTTTTTTTTTCAAATGACACAACTTTATTATAAAAAGGAAGAGTGTTACCCTTTTATGAAGATAAAAAAAGCAAAGGTAATTTTTTTAAAATACTTTGACATAAAATTATAAATATTGTTAAAAATAATATTTCTAGAAGACAAAACACTTTTTTTTTTCAAAATCTGACTAATTTATTGACAGATTTAAAACATGATTACCTTAGTTTGAGTCTAATTTTAGAAAGACTAAGATTAATGGTGAAAATCATCATAAAAAATAAATCTAGTTTTGATGGAGTCTGGCCTTAGAAAAACTAAGGTGAACTATAAAAATTGTCATGAAATAGTTTTATCTTAGTTAGAAACCGACTTTAAAAGGACTAAGATTGATCATAAAAATAGTCATGAAACGGTTTTAGCTCGACTAAAGTTCAACCTTAGAAGGATTAAGATCGACCATAAAAATTGTTATGAAATGATTCTAGACTATTTAGAGTCTGGTCTTAAAAAGCCTAAGTTTGACCATAAAAGCTATAAAGAAACAACTCTAACTAAGCTAAATCCAACTTCAAAGGTCGATAACAAAAATCGTCACGAGACGTCTATATCTCAGTTGGAGTCAGACTTTATAAGGACTAAGGTCGACCATAAAAATCGTGATGAAACTACTTCAGCTCGGCTAAAGTCTAGTCTTAAAAGGACTAAGGTCAACCATAAAAAGATTGTGAAATGGCTCCAACTCGACTGAAGTTCTTGGAAGAACTAAAGCCAACAACAAAATTCATTGTGAAATGACTCTAATTTGGTTGAAATCAGGCCTTTAGGACTAAGGTCAACCATAACACGCTAAGGATACGTGGTAGGATTAAATCCAACTTATCTTATAGATTGACAAGGTTAGTCTGCATCTTATAAACAACTTTTGATCATTAGAAAATTAAAAGGGACAAGAACATCTTGCTTGCAATGGTCTGCTAAATCTCTACATACAAAACATGAACTCCAATTTACACTAATAAAATTATAATTTGTGTGCTAACACATAAGCTAAGTTCATAGATATACACTTATCTCGGTTAAGGACTAACATATTTTTAATTTAAAACCAAAATGACAAGGATATTTTATTTACAATTGTTTATTGAAGTCCTATACATTTTATGCGCATTTGGTCCAAGTAATCACTTAAAGAACACACTAATTTCGCCCAATCACAGAGAAAAATACTTGAGAAGACATGACAGTTGAATTATTTCTCACTCTGAAATAATGCGATGTTTGAGAGTCACAATGGAAGTTTCTAGAACTAACACTTATCCGCATAGTCCAACTCAAGACTAAGGAGCTATATATCATCTTAGATAGGTCGAACATCACAAAGTCAAACAATACTCCTTTTCTAAAGCCTTTTTATCTAACCCAATTTAAGGATGGAAGACTATATTGCTAGTTAGTTTGATTTCCAATTAAAAAAATATAACTTATCTAATAAGTTGATTAAATAATCGGCAGGACTCAACAATACCATCCAAAATTTTAGATAAAAATTATAATAATATTTACTTATGATGCTTAAAATCAAGAAAAATACAAACTTTAAAAATTAAATAATATTAATTAAGATTCAAATGATAACATAGTAACTAATTAGAGATTATAAAACACATCTCTTACTACGAATGAACTCAATCCTAAATAATAATAAAATATTCAACTAAAACATTATTCAATTACAAATTACAGATAAGATAAATTTTATGACTTTCTTATTATCTTAAAAACTTTTATGACAAAAATGATTTTTATATGTATTGATCATACATGAAATAATTAAACTCGTTAATAGGATGTCATGATGAAAATAACTAATATTAAATATCACGTTTTTAAATTAAAAAAAAAGTTATATCCTCAAATTTTAGAGTGACTGCTGATCTGCTGAAGGAAAGGAAAATAAAGAAGAGAAAAACAGAATAATCAAATGTTTTATCGGTTAAGAAAATGAAAAGGAAGGAAAAAAATTGACTAATAAAAAAAAGAAATAATTTTCTTTCTACTTTCTCTTCTCTTTTTCAATTGACTAGCAGAAAAAAGAAATATTTTTCTTTATACTTTCTCTTCTCTATTTCAGTATCAAACTTAGTGCACTCACTTTCTTTGCACGGTAGGAGACAAAGGTAGAGGCAAATCCCACGAATGGATGAACAAAAGCCCGACCAAACAATGTTATCTGAGGCCAAACATGTCAAAGTGAGCCATAATTAGGTCAAAAGATGAAGCCCTAGATTCACCAAATTCAAGACCCAATTCAGGAAGACACACTACTGGTGCCACTGAAAAGTGAAGCCATTGCCAAGGAAACTTCAATGGTCACTGCCTATTGCCTAAACAAAATAACTAATATAAATTTTCTACGTGAAACTATAGCCATGCATAAGGATTCTTAGGCAATAGATAATAATGCAAGAAGAAACTGCTGATAGAAAAATACAAAAAAAAAAAATACTGTAAGGCAGAAAAAATAACAGTGTATATTGAAGAAAAAGGAAAGTAATTAAATAAAAATTTCACCTATGAGAGATAGGGATTCGATTACCGCCCAAAGAAAATTAAAATAAAGTGAAATTCTCATTCTGTCATGTTCAAAATTCCATACTCTAGAAGAAACCGAAATTATATGAACAACAATTTTTCTAAAGTAACTTTATTTAAGCTGCATAAGCACTATTATTAATACATATGCTAGGTGCGGATTTTCTTTTATTCTTTTCTGTGGCAGGTGCATGGAAAAGTAGATTAATCCATGAATCGTCTTCTTGTGCATACTTTCATCACGAAATATAAAATTTAACTGACTAAAGTATAGAAGATTCCAAGAAAATGTAAAAGAATGCAAAAAGATGGATGCATTCAACTCGGGAAAAAGGAAAGGAGAATACTATACTCGTTACAAGAAAATTAACATTTCACAAATTCAGGTAATATATAAAAATCCACATCAAATAGTAAATAATGTTAAATTTGTATCACATATAATAAATATGAAAACAATAGATATTAGTTCATTTGGTAATAGCTTTTGAAAATCATCTCAAGTGTTAATTAAGTCAACTTTTTATAGTTATGTTATCAAAATTTTCAAAATCAGGGCAGAATCATGTCATGTAACAACACTTTACATTATCTTGTTCCAATCACCATTACTGATATAACATTGTTGCAACGTGAAACTAAAACTTTTTCATAATTTATTTTAGGGAATTGTTTCTTCCATAATACAATTTTATTTTGTATTTAATAAATTCTTAATATATCAACAATATCTTTATTATTTTTATTTTAAATTTTATTAAATAAATATTTTTTCTTTTTTATCACATTCTTAATTGAGTCATACATAGATACAACGAAATAAAAAAAAAAAGTTGTTAACAGTTTCTTTTTCTCTGTTATGTTATTTTTATAAATATTAACAAAAATATAATAAAAAATAATCTTATAAATATTAACAAATGCTTGTATTTATTTTTCAGCAAACATTGAATTCGTGATCAAAAAATTAAATATTAAAAACAATTCTGTTCAACTGAATTTTTAAAATTAATCATACTATACTACTGTTTCATCTTAAATTATAAATATTTTACCAGCAAAATACATTATTTTAATAAACAAACTAATAAAAAAAATAAATAATCATTAACATGCAAATATCAATATTTATAGTGTAAAAAACAATTGTCTACATTATTTTTATTATTATTAGAAAAAATAAAAATATATCATACTTTTTAAGATGTATGGTACATATGAAAGAGATGTTTCTATACGTGTTAAAGAAAAAATAAATTATTTAATAAATAAATTTAAAAATAAAAACCAGAAAAATATTATTGATATATTAAAATTTTATTTATTGCGAGAAACAATTTGTATGGGAAACAACTGCCTTTGTTCCAAATAATCAAATGGATTGCTACTTTAGCAACCCTACCTCCAACCAACCCTAGAATGACCACCCACAACCATACCTCAAAAACAAAACTATATAATAGAATCCCACAACCCCTTGAAGAGAAGAGGATATGTGATAGAGGTTCATTTTGAAACACCCATATTCAAACAACAACAAATTCCAACTTTTAAGTCAAAGATGAAGCCCCAATTGCCCGATATTCAATGTCTAAAGATATCCATAGAAAAACATTGGAATCTAAGTAAGTGTCTCCTATGTCACAAAATCTGAGAAAATGAAGCTACTAGCAAGAGAACTAACGCAACTTAGAACCAAAATATTCGTATATCATCAATGATAATACAATTAGCTTCAGGGATCGAAAGTAAAACTCTCCGACGAGAAAGCTAGAAATTCTGACAAAAGTATTTGAAACGTGTTGGTGGATTTGTTCTTTACATTTACTTTAGGCATTTTTTTGTGGTGATTACAATATATATAAACAAAGAAATTTAGATAGGAGGTACCACTATCAAAATCAATGCTTTTCTACCTTCGATTAAAATTTATAGTTATCTATAGTTCATATTTTAAGTTATAATGGCACACATATTATAAGATTAACTTAGCTTAGCCGATAATAACAAATAAATATTTAAAAAATTAGATAAATGTAAACTAAATTGACACTAAATTAAATAAATATTTAAAGTTAAATAAGATTAGAGTCGAAAAAACTTATGCTAACTTCAACGGATTTAATTTTAAAAGAAAATTCTAGTTTCAAGAGTCATCTTAACCCTCTCTTTTTTTATTTTGATCTTTTAAAAAAAAATAAAACATAGGTAAGCTAAGCTGACGCAACCTCTTTACATAATAAAAAAAAACAAATTCTATAATAAATTTATGTTTTCTAACCCATTAAAAATAAATTTAAATTATTTGCATTTTCTTATAATCAATAAGGCCAACTCTTAGGTTGAAGCTTTTATTTGAAGTCTAATTCATTATTTTCTTTTAGTGTGTGCGAAAAATTTAACAACACATATCTTGATTAGTGTTGTTAAACAATAAAGTATAAAATATAATCATTGATTTGTAAGATAAACAAATTTAATTTATAATAAATCATATAAGACGCAAGGGTTTGTACGGTATAACACTTTGCAGTCTCGTTTCCATCTGACAAACAATGTATTGCTCAGACAATAAGTACATATATTGAAGTTAACGTTGTACTTCATGAAAACACTCTTTATGCTTATTATATGTTGCAAAGAATGTTTGTTTCCTTTGTCTTCAAAGATGATAAGTAAAAGTATGTCAACATCAAAAATCTCTTGGATATAAGATAAAATTGCTATACTTCAACAACTTCGTGGCTTAAGCTTTGTCTACTCTAGAAAAGATTATCTGGCATGTACATTTTTGTGCTTTACTTAATTTCAAGTAAAGGCGTTCTAACTAAGAACGAATAAGTACTACCATGTATTGAGAGTTCTCTCTTATGAGAGTACTTTCCTTCTTTTTATAAGAGGTTTTGATCTCAGGGAGAGATTAAGACTAAGATACTTGGAGAGTTTAGAATACTTGTTCCTAGGGAGACGTTAAAACTCGTTACCTGAAGAAGTTAGAATACTTATTCCTAGAGAAACGTTGAAACTCGTTACCTAGAGAGGTGGAGAATAATTTTTTCCTAGAGAGGTGTTAAACTTGGTTTCTAGTGAAAGTTCTTAAGCAGTTTGCTTAAAGGGCTAGACGTAGTCCTATTTGTAGGGTGAACGAATATAAATCTTCGTCTACTTTTCTTTACCTTGGTTTATACTATTTTTTAGTTGTGCATATTTAACGATTTGATTTTAGGCTCCATTAAACCCCCACTTTTCGGAGCCAATTGTAACTACAGTTGGTATCATAGCTAACCTGAAAGGTTAGTTCTTTACAATATTTGAGGAAACAATCCTAGGTGAACTCATGAGTAAGAGGGACAATCTATCAACAGGTGCCTTTGTTTAAAAGAGAGAAGTTTGATCATTGGTAACTAAGCATAACATCCTTTATAGGGTTCAATAATATTGGTCTCATGAAGATCATTAAAATAGTATTTCATCTTTAGTTAATGCTATTGGTAAATTAACTTATTAAGAAACTTGGAGCAAGGAGGATGTGAACCTGTATCAAAAGAATGCCAAAGTTAAGCACATACTACTGTGCGTCTTGTTAGATGAATAGTTCTCAAAGGTGCATGTAATGATTAGTGCAAAGAAGATACAGGATACGCTAGCACTATCTCATGCATGAAGGATCAAAAGAGGTAAGAAGAAGCAAATTAATCTTGCTTAAAATGCAACATGAAATGTTTATCATGGAAGAGAATGAATCTAATCCAAGATAACAAGGTTGCAGACTATACTAAATAGTCTCAAATCACTAGGTGTACTATCATTAATCAGTATGACATCAATGACAAAATACTCAAGACTCCCCCATGAAAGTGGAGAGCACAAGAAACTGCATGAAGAGTTTCTAAGGACTTAGAAGTGATGCAACTTGAGAAACTAGTGGGTATGCTTATCATTTGTGAGCAAGTCTTGCAAAATGATAAACGAAATTATAGAGGCAAAAGTTTTTCTCTTAAAACATCTCATAAGAGTAGAAGAGTTGAACCTACCAAAGCCCCCAAGATTGATGATCATACATCAAACAAATCAGAGTCTGATGAATACCTAGAGTTTCTAACCCAAAGGTTCAAGAGAATGTGCAAGAACAAAAGAAACTTTGTGAAAGACATACGTGCAGGTAGAGAGAACAAAGAGAAGCTCATATATTACGGAAGCAAAAAGCCTGGACACCTTAAATTAGAATATCCAGAACAAACTTAGGTAGAAAATGAGCAAGATTAGAAGAAAAATCCTATTAAGAAGAAAAGCCTCATGTCCACCTAGGAGGATCTAGACATGTTAGACACAAGGTTTGAAGAAGCACATATTGGACTCATGGCAGACATAGAGGTAGACAACACCCCACTATCAGATGAAAAGGTAGACCTTTATAATATTTATTCTCTTTGGAAGCATGTTTAAAACTGAGTTCTTATAATGAGCATATCGTATCCGAATACAAAGCATTAAAAAGAAAATTCAAAGTCTATAATCTTGAACTAGAACAATGTAATAAAGAAAAAGTTGAAATGCCTCTAGTAATGAAAAACTAAGTGAAGAAAATACTAATTTAAAGCATAATCTAGAAGTTAAGAGTGTTGAATTAGATAAAATAGAAAAGGAACTATTCATGACAAATGTGAAGCTAGAAAAACACCAATGGAGCATTTGGTTGATAAGAAAATGGAAAATTAAGAAATAGAAAACTCTGCTTTGAGGAAAACTCTATCTCATTCTAAGACATATGTGGTAAATCATTAGATCTCTTAGTAAGAAGTTCTAGAAAATCACATGATAAAACTAGAATGTGATATGATAAATTTAGAACACAATATGTTAATGACATTGAATTTGCATCATCTAGTGGAGTCTTAAAAGGAAAGCCACAAAAAACTAACCAAAGGGGATCCAAGAAATGTAGGTACCTGAGAATAAAATAATCCTTTGCAAATGTACTTAACTCAAGCAACAAATCTAGACATGACTGTTCACGACATATGACAGGAAAAAGGTACATATTTCAAAACATGTAGCTCAAGAAGGGAGTAAAAGTCATATTTAGAGGAAACCAACACAGACAGGTGATTTGTGGTAGTAGGTAAGTCTGAGACCTTATATATATATATATATATATATATATAATGCATTACTTGTT
>Ga0099824_1005196_pt1 | contig 18434 bp, 6 predicted proteins | sample SiratrowhiteBW_FD_76837 | JGI IMG/M metagenome (GOLD analysis project Ga0099824, IMG submission 76837) | Root nodule microbial communities of legume samples collected from California, USA - Siratro white BW | ecosystem: Host-associated > Plants > Roots > Nodule | place: USA: California... | reverse complement strand
ATATATATATATATATATATATATATATATATAACGTTTTTACACGTTCCAAAAACTAATTGCTGTAACAATTTACATAATCATTTTTTCAAATACAAGGAACAGTGTACATTGTACATTGTAGTATCCAAGTATGAAGAAACAACTTTTGTATTCATGTAGTGTAAATATAGGGGAAAAAAAAAATACTGAAATGTGACATGTAGAAGTTTTAGCATTTATATTAGACGTGTGAGGGGATAGAAGTTAGGTGTTGCTACCAAAGTTATGTTAAGTATGTGCCAGTGACATGTCTAACTAGAAAAACAGTCATTGACATTGAAGATCAACGGGTATAAAGAAGGAAAACCTTCAACAAGCCTAAAATTGTATTAATATACAAGTTCTGCCAATCTCACACTTACCGTAGCTAGTGACCCCGCATAATTCACAGTATATATTACTCAAAAAATTTTATCCCAAGCTATAGGTGCGACATTGATGAAGGTTTTCTAGGAAATTAAGGGAGAGATTTTAGTGGAGCACATATACATACATGAATGGTCACGAAACGAAATCCACCCACCAAATGCAAAATATAAGCACTAGTAAAGTCATATCTCTCCAAAATGTTCATCTAGCCACTTCATTTTTATTCTAACCCCTCTTAGATCTTGAGGGGTTGGATTTACTCAAAAGATAAAAAAAAAATGTTACTGTCACACAAGCTGATGACTTTGGTGGGAATACTTGATTTGTCTCCTTCTATATATCTGATGTGATTTCTGACAAGATTTGGGGACAACACTCTCTTTGGCATTTCTTAAAAAAAAAATTAAAATGAGAATTTTACAAAATAAATGTGCCTTCTAAAAAAAGTTTCTAAATTTGGTTCTTCCTAAAAAAAATGTAGGGAAATATGAAGATATATGATACCAGAGACCAAAGCAAGAGGTAGAGAGTAGAGGTGTAAAATCTAATAAATGTCTAACTGTTAATTATATAAAATATCTATATTATAAAAACATCATATAATATATATTTTCATAAGAGATATTAGTTGAATATTTTTAAAGTTTTAAAATTATATATAACAATCACTAGTTTTAGATATCAGTAAAAATCTCATGAATTATTATAAAAATTAGTAATTTTTTTGTTAACTATATGTTTTTAAAAATTCTCATTATTTGTAGCCAGCAAGTTTTGAAATGTTTTAAAATAGTAAGGAAATAAAAGAAAAAATATATTGTATCTCAACGAAGACTGTAATTGCAAAAATATTCAATATCAAACTTGTTTTCCAATATTTACATACGCGAACTTAATATGTGTTTCTGAGATTAAAATATAGTAAAATCTCAAAATATAATAAACTAATATATTATATAAAATACATACTTTCACTAAATATTTAAATAATTGTCTAAAATATTATAGATAAATTTTGAATGGATAAAAATTAGAAAGTTTAAAAGTAATACTTCGATATTATTATTGTAAGAAGATGAGACTTGTCTATTACCCTACTTTTTTGCTAAGACGAGAAGGGTAATAACTTAAGCACAAACTTAGTTAAACTAAAGATTTAGTCTGATATGAAAAATAATAGGAGAGATCCCTAAACACTTTATCTTTCTGAACTCTATAAAATTAAAAGATAATCGAGGTATTCTTATTTTAGCATAATACAATCTTAAAAATAATATAATTAAAGATAACAACATGAGGATAAAGTGGAGTTGATTAGGTTATTGATATGAGTAAGTGCCTCTTAATATAATCATTTTTTTTAGTGTTTTTTCTTAAAGGAAATGTTCTTGATGTAGGGTTTAATACAAAGATTATCATAAATTTTGTAAAAAATATTGGAAGTACAAAATGAATGTTTTGTTCATAGGCATATTATCTCTAAATAACTAGAGTTGATTTTGGTATCTATTTCACTTGAATATTGAATTAGACATGTGAAAAGTAATGTGTATCTCTGTTTAAATTTTAACAATTTTGATATAATTATAATGTATATGTTGGTGTGGAAATTTGTGGATGATGATGGAGATAATTGTAAGAAGGAATGAGTATTTTGTAATTGTTATATTTTTTAAAGTTACATATATTTTCTATGAAAATATATTATAGGATAAAATCACTCAAGCAACACCTAAGCGGTAAGTTGTTCCTATATGAAAGAGTAATGTCACTCAAGTGTCTTCATGGACTCTCAAACACTAAAGGTAATAACTTAAACAATGATTTCACACTTGAGTGGGAGAAAAGTCAAGATAGTATTATCTCATTTATAATGAGTGGGGTTGCTTAAGCATTGGGGTATGGTGATGGTGTGAGACTCTATAATGCTTAAGTGACAATATAATTGCTCAAACACTGATATTGATGAAGTGATAAGGTTAATAGCTTTGAAAGTTGTTAAAAATTATAATAAGTAATATTGTTCAAGCTTTAGTTACTCAAAATTTGAATGAACATTAAGTATGGAAACCAATTCTTTTATTTAAACTTGTATGACTTAAGTAATATAATATCTCTCAAGCAAGTAATAAAGTCTTTATTTAGTAATATTGACGATTACATGTAATATTGATTATAAAATCACATAGATTTAAAATATATGATAAAGATTAAGGAAAAATCTTATATGAAGACTTTATATAACTTTATATAATAAATACAAAGAACTGCCTTTACATAAGAAATTAAAGTTGGGTTTTATTAATTGTGTAGACGTACCTACACATATGGTTTATATTCGTATATCATGTTGTATTGTGATTTTAAAATAATTAGATCATCGTGATATTTGTCTACATGTATAAACTATTATATCATTTTTGGCACGAACACAAATAATATTGTAGGTGAAGGGAATAACTACCCAAAACAATAGCTATTTTATCTCCACTAGTATAACTAAATTAAACGGGAGTTATACAAATGTTTTAGTTATTTGTTTGTTTGTAGTTTTTATTTAGATTTTTTAGAATAAGTTTCCAAAATAAACTTCTTAGTAAAAAAAAATGAAATAATTGTTTATAATTTAACTTTATAGAATTATGTTTTTTTAGACTTGTTTTAAAATAATATTTTATTTAAATTTACCATACAATTTTTTTAAATTTATCTTTTAGAGTATTTAAATTTATTTATGGTATAATTTTATTTAGATTGTACTTTAATACCTAATTTTTATTTAAATTTAAAAAATTATTTTTAAAGTAATCTTATTAATATTATAAAAAAATAAAAATATCTACCAGTTTTCGTAAATATCTATAACTATAAAATAATACGTGATGATTTTCAACTCCGCTAACAAGGCGAGTAATAGATAGATAGCCACGGGATTTCATCACCTTCCATGTAAACAATCTCTAAACACTTTTTATAAAAAGATGAATGAATATTTTAATTAAATGTTTTATTTTTTAATTTAAAATATTAATATATATTATTATATTATTAAAACAGCTCGTTAGTGGATGTAATTTTTTTGGGTGATGGTCAAAGTATAGTTTTTCTTTTATAAATACTTTTACTGTTGTCACATCTCACCTTTTGCTTCTATATTTCCGCTGATCATGTACAAACCTTTCCTCGGCCCTGGTTCTGTCACACAACTGTTCCTTTTTTTAATTAATTTTCCCTTCATTTATTATTTGTTTGTTTTTTCCAAGTTGCAAGTTTCAATCACTTTAGAAAGGAAACACATGCACCACATGATTGTTGTTATTGCAGACTCATTTGTAAAAGTACCTTAGCACGTGAACGTTTTTCACAATATCAAATTTCAAAACGAGGACACCGACGCCTATGATGTAGGACCACTCAACAACACATTGCTATGCTATGTGCTAGTATTCTTATTTTTGCAGAACAAGACTTGTGAATTCGTTTATTTTATTTCCTGACCAGGAATATTAATAAAATAAATAAATAGGACAAGTTTAGTTTCCCTATTTTTTCTTTTTTTCTAGATAGCCTTTTAGCCTAATGTTCTTTTCTGCATGAATCAGAGATACCTCAATTTCCACAGAAAGGTAGTAATAACAAAGGAACGGTCAAGAATTTAAGAGCAGTACCAATATGGCAATACTTTTCTTCCTTTTCATGTGCATCAAATATTCGACCTCATTTGGTTGCAGATAAAGTGAACGAGGAAGGAAACAAAATCAAAAGAATTAAGTGCTACTTGTACCACAAAATGCAATCCACTCACTTTGCATAAATGTTCAGTTTCTTATCTCTACACTAGCACTAGTCAAACAAGTAATGAAAGCTCACCTTATGATGTCCTAGCTCATTCACCTGTTACTGTAAATACAACATGTAATTTCTCCTATGAGACTGAGATTATTATTACTATTGTTGTTGTTATCATAGTAAGTAGAATAATGTCCTCGTGCAGATTGGAAAGACAACTCTCCACAAAACCGGATAAAACATAAAATCAAAACTCCAAACAAGTACATTTGAATACTTTGTGAAGGGGAAAACAACTTCAAACATACAAAATAAAACAGATTTACAATTATACTGTCTCTCTAAGAACCCATCTAAACAATATAAAAATTAAAAAATAAACAAAATTAAAAAAATTAACTGATACTCTCCCCTCTTGTGCACGGGACAAGACTGAAAAAGAAAACCCACAAAACATGATTGACATATAAACAAACTCTTTACCCAGAACAACTAAATTGGTTAAACTCAATAAAATAATTGACATTACAGGAATAATATTTCTGATGTGTATACACTATAGACAAGACATAAATTGGCTGCCTACATGGTTAATGGGAGCTATTATTCTACTACTCTAGTTCCCACTGCTTTTACTTTTAGATCCTAAGGGTGTAACAAAAATTGCTAAGGAAGCTTTAGAAATTGGTTTTTCTCTATGTATGAATCCCTATGGACTAAACTGCAGTTCCTTTGTTATCCAACTGATGACAATGGCTGCAATGGGTTGGATTCTGGTGGGGAAAATACAGCAATCAACTTGTCCTTTGTAAGTTGTTCAGATCCTTGGGACTTAATTACAAATGTGTGGAAAACAGTATCATTTGCAGCCGCAAGTTTTGATTCTACAACACTGATTTGCGCCTCTTTGAGTGTTTGAATTACTTTGGAAACAGGGTGAGTATCAAAAGGGCAACTCACCTTTACAGTTACCTCATCTTGAGCTGCTTGAATATCCACATCAGGAGCTTCCTTCTCTTGATTTTTATTTTCAGATCTTGAATTAGCTTCAGAAACTGGTCCATCTTTCGAGGTGCTTCCAAATCTCTCTCTTTCAGCCTCCATAATCTTGACTTTCGCCTGAAGGTCGTTGATATAGGCAATGGCATCCCCCAACAACGAAGCTTTGTCCATCTTGGAGATATTAGGGACCACAGATCTCAATGCATAGAACCGTTGGTTGAGCTTCTCACGTCTCTGCCTCTCGGCCTCCACATGATTGAGGGGCTCTTCCCTTCCATTAGCAGGCTTCCTACCTCGCTTCCTGGGCTTCCTTTCATCCAAAACACCGGGTTGCTCCTCCTTGCAAGAGGCCTCAACATCAGAAAGCTCAGAATCACCAACAACAGGTCTCACATGAGAACGCCTAGAAGTGGCTCCGCTAAAATCAATTTGCATTTGCACCTGCCTTTGAGGTTGATAGCTGTTTCCCAGCCTGAAATCCTGTCTAACACCATTACCCAGCTCTGCAATAACACTGCTCGTGGATGCCCTAGGAGCAAAAATCTCAACAGGACCAGCCTGCCTCACACCCGAATTCACTGCCCAACCCGAAACATGAAGACCATTCCTTGCATTTGGATTTGGATTGTTGTTAAGGTTGTTCCCATTGGGGAGGGCATGGCCTGCCCAAGGCCTGTTATCCTCCATTTTTCTAACAGCAAGTTTCTCTCTGAATTGCGTCCGATTGCCCATTGCGTTCGCAAAAAGCTTCGGAATTGGAACTCCTCCATCTACCTTATTACCATCCCCAATTGCCAAACCGGTAAAAACCGCATTAGCATTCCCACCAGCGCTCACGTTCACCCTAGGGTACGGCGAACACTGCGTGGAGAACACAGACTTAACGGCCTGCACGAGTTCAAAATTCTCGGGTAACACTCTCACAGAACCCAACTCCACCACTCCCAAATCGGTAGGGACCATAACAATGGTCTGAATTCCCGCGGATTTAACCAAGGAAGAACGCACGCAGTAATCAGGCACAGATTTCAGCCACAAATGCTTCCCGGAGACGAAGCACTTACCTGGGCCACCATGCCCGCGGGGGAAAGAGAAGTACATGGAAGCAAGGAAGAACATTTCAGTGTCGGTCACGTGGTCGAGGCCAAAGGCGTAATTGTCCTCGTCGGAACCTCCAAAAGTAGTGTGAAGCTTCTGCAACACCCCCTTCCTCATCCTCTGCTGCATCTCCTCGTCCACGCGAAGAAGCCTCAGCGTTCCTCTCACTGCACCCTCCTCTTCCTCGTTGGGCTCCCTGCAGCACCCGTCTCCCCAGCCCAGAACCCAGTCACCGGATTTCGACTGCGAGAGCTGCCAGAAAATCGCGTAGTTCCAACTGAAATTTGAGTCGTTGGGATGCTCCACCAGATCCGAGAGCTTGTTCTGAAGCCCCTCATCGCTCCCAACCGCCATTAAAACACTCTCATTCGCCACCGAGTTTGTGGTTAAGAACTCCAGAGCTCGGCCACCCAGAACAGCCCCAACCATGGCCTTCTCCTCCTCGTCCCACGCCACGCGCCCTAACCCCGCGTCAACCTTCATCTCCTAAACAAATTCAAAACACCAACCTCCAAGCGATTATCTCAAGTTTTTCAACTGCACAATCCAACACCAGGAACCTCCTCTAATAACCGAAATGCAACTGTTTGTCCGCTTCCATCTCATGAAGACGCTCTCAGATCTTTCAGATTTGTGATTCGCGGACCAGAGCCAGAATAAAAACAGACAGAGAGACACAGATAAAAACAGGAAGTGGGATTTACTTATGAAGTTAAGCTGGGAAAGGGGGGACAAAACTGCACGAGAAAGGAAAGTTGTGGGGGGTAATACACATTCGGAAAAAACTGAGAGTGGAAGGAAACAAAACGAGAGACAAGGAGGTGTATTGCCAACAAATGAAAAAACAAAAAAAAAAAAAAAAGGAGAAGAGGAAGGGGAGGAAAAGAAAAGAAAAAAAAGAAAAAAGGAGGGGTATTACAAAAAAAAAAAAAAAAAAAAAAAAAAAAAAAAGGTTTTGTTGATTGGTTGGTAACGGAATGTGAAAATTGGAGAAAGGAAGGAAGAAGGAAGAGGAAACAAGGTAGCAAGGGTAGAGAAAGAGAAAACACAGGAGAAGAGAGAGAATTGAAAGATGCAGGTTACTCTCTCTTCTACTCTCTACAACTTCTAACTGCAAAACGTTAAACCATGGTTAGGTCAACTTACCTTTCTAACTTTACCACAGTTAGTACGTTACAATTATCACATCATGCCTCATGCCCTCTCTCTGTCTTGCCTTTCCTCTACTCCATTTTTTATTATTTAAATAATTGGAAAATATTGTATAATTTTCTTATGCACGTTTGATCCAAAAGAAAACATTTAAATACTGATATGTATTTTATATTTGACTGCAGAACAACATTACATGGTATACTATAAATGTTAACGTATAATCAAATATATAACATAGATACTTTTAAATATGTGATAAATAAATGGTTTGAATATATAAATTCTTATTTTTTATATTTAAGATCATTAATTTATATTATTGTTATTATTCTTAACGTTTGATATTTTTTAAAAAAGTATTAAAATTCAAGTAGTGACCAAATTGGAATTGATAGACGAAAAAAACTTAGGTTAAATAGTTTGTATAGTAATAATAATAATAATAATAAAATATTAATAACATATTTTTAATTTTGAAGAAAAATACATATACTTACAATATTTTTTTTACATGCAGTTACAATGATGGGTTTAATTGATGGTAATATAAACGCGTTAAAACTATAGTCTACCACTTTATCAAAACAAAGTAAATACAAGGACAGCGAGAGAGTGAGAAAAGGAATAAAAATTTAGCTTTTAAAAATAAATTTAAATTTCAAATTTATCATTTTTTACCTATTATGATTCTAAAATACACTGAAAAGGCTGATAAGAAAAACATAGTCAAAAAGTTATTTCTGGATAGTTTATATGTAAAAAATATATGCTTATGAGACAAGAGAATTAAATTCTTTCTCGTATCACTCACGTATATGCAAGTCTTTTCAGGTTGCACAATGCAACACTGTGATTATTGTTGCCTGAATTTAGTACTTTCAACATAAATAGCTATATGTAAATACTTTATTATTAAAATCAATTTAAAATAAATACATTAACAATTTAAACTTTGCTAACACGGTCACAAATAATAAATTATCATACGTAATTATATTATTATTATTTTTATAAAAATTACTTAAAAACTGTATCGACAATAAATTGATTAATTTCTAATTGATTGACATTAGAGTTTTTTATATTAAGGGTAGGGGGAACAACTTTAACTAAATGAAAGAAAACAGGTACATAAAAGTTTATATTTTATGAATTCAGATGTGACGATGAATTAATATACAATGATGGATATCCATTTTCTACCACCAATGAGATTAAAGAAAGAGGTTAGGAATGATCACGTGAGGTAAAACACGTGACAAACTTGTACTATTTTTACCCTATTGTTAGTTAATCTACTGCTATATTCAAACTTTTTTGTTAACGTATTTAATGTAATATCCTAATACATGTACTATTTACATGACTAAGAACATATATATTATTCAAACTTTATTAAACAGTAATTTTAGAATTAAACAGTTTTAAAAAGAATATATATAAAAAAATTATATAAAACTAACCATAAATATATAATTTTACAAGTTTAAAAGGAAGATGGAGAGACTTTAAAAAGAAAAAGAATAGCAAAATGTTAGAAATGAAACTGAATATATATATATATATACACACATTAAATATGTGTTAAAATTTTAAATTTCTATTCTTTTTAGATCATTCTACTACACATAAAATTGTATCTACATAACATAAAAACATATCCACGTTTAATCAATAGAAGGTTAGTTGGATTAAAAAGAACACTTCGGAGTTTGGAAGAAAAACATATTTGAAGAACACGTGTTGAACTTAACCTCGGTGAAACAGTGTCAATGTTTGGATAGACGAGAATTTGCAACAGAGAGGGTGAGTACGAAGACCTCCAGATCATTATATGCGTCATGTGATTGCTTGGGTCTTTTAGGTAGGAACAGTTGCAAACATGCAAGAAAAGTCACGTGCATAAGTTGCTTTTAATTTATAATATAAATATATTTTATTTTTCTCGTCCTATATAAGTGCGCAAAGAAAAAAATATTCAAACAAAACATGAATTATGTATATTTTATTTTAATTATTCAGTTTTCTTGGAAAAAGACTAAAACTGTGTGTTACAAAATCGACGGAATTAACGGGGAGATCTAACCAAAATGAAACTAGAGCTAACATATAAAGAAATATCACATTCAACCCAAAATCTTAAGGCAGTATGTTTGTGGTCTTTTTTCTTTTTTCTTATATGTTGCTCAACTTTCTCATTCCTATTCAACATAGGACTTAGACTCACACTTGAATACTAACTCACATTAATCAAAATCTAAAGACTATTGTAATTATAAGATCCAATTAAAGAGTTGTTTTCTTCTAACAAGAATTATTTTGTATACTCTATATTGCATCATAAGCCAGCCAACCATTTTATATTGGTGTGAAGTTTTGTAACAATAAAAACTTGTACTAGCTTTTGTTATCCTCTTTTTTCGATATTTTAAAACTTTTACTCGTCCCCACTTTTTCTTATGGGTCTGTTACTGTGTAAAGACAAGTGTGATCACCAAGAAAGTAAAAGTGGATTTGACCAAGTGTTGCATGCTGTTTGCAAACCTTAAAAACATAATCAAACCCTTAAAACATTAATTTATCAAACAATGATGTCAAAAGTTAAACCAAAGATGATTCCTAGGTCCTAGGAAATTGAACGCGTTTTGATTTCTTTAGAACTCACAACATAAAAACACAATATAGCTCATTGCTGTTCTAATTTGAGTGGAATACCAGGTTAAGGAAACCTAAAAGTCACCCAAATTTGAAGTTGTTGGACCTATATTATTTTTTGTTTTCATATTTAATTGTTGTCTTTGGAGTTAAGTATTGAACCAGTTTATCTTTGAAGTGTTCATCTTTTTTTATATATAAAGAATTGAAAATTGTTTTTAATTTCAAGAATTAACGAAATAATAAACGTGTTTATATGAAAGTTTATAAAATTTATTTCTAACTATATTAACGAAATTATTAAAATTTTTTTGTCTCAAAAATTAAACTAAAATCGAAATTATTAATCAAACACAGAAGTTGTAATTTATATAATCAAATTATACATTCAACTACTTTTTTAAAAAAGATAATTTCTATCCACATAGAACAGTTTCAGTACTGGAATAACAAAAATAAAAAACAATTTCCGTAGAAAATATTGAAAATACAACTAATTATGTAGTGGAATCGGGAAAGCAACTGATAAATAGTTTTATGAGTACTGCAATCTTTTACTGAAATATGGAATGATGAAGGAAAAACATACTAATAAATGAAAAGCAGAATCAAAAATATTTTAAGAAGCATACTTTGCGCACTCATCACTATTTTCTTTTAAAATAATAGTATCAATTAAGAAAAAAAAAATGTTTTTTTAAGAAACATGGTTAGCGCAGTGGGAAGAGATTAAAAAAATCACATGGTGATTTTGGCAGATACTGCATAAAGGCTTTGATTGCATCACCACCTAAGATGAGATGCAGTGGTGGCGCGTGAAAAGAATGGCGCGGTGCCAGCTGGAGCGTCATGCAAATTGTGAGGCCTCCAACTAACACGTTTCCAGACATCACACGCATTCCACGTGCCCTATTTCAGCACTCACCTCTCCACGTGTCTCAATCTGGCTCATTCCTCTTCGCCTTTGAAGCAGAGTGGATGAAGCACGTGAAGTGCATTTAAACCTCTCTGAATTGAATAAGCAAAAAAGGAAGAGAGAATATTAGTAAGAACACAAGAGTGGCGTGTGCATTGAAGTTACGTTACGTGCCTTCGCACTTCACAATGCAAACCGCTGCGTCATCCAATCACCTATTGCCAGTGTCCTCATCGTCCTCTCTACTCTTCCCAATTATTTATTATCTTTTTAAATACGCTTTTTCAAAATTAACAGCTAAAATTCATATTTTTCATTTTGGATTTCCGAAGATTTCTCATGTATTTTTAATAAAGTTTTCTTACAATATTTCTTAAATAATTTCTTAGGTCTCGAACCGTTTTTTTATTACCTATAGAATATTAAAAAAAAATTAAAAATTCGTATCTTTTTTATTTTTAAACAGTTATGTTTCAAATAGATTTTAATTATAAATTTGTTTAGTCTACTTTTACTTTAAATTAACCATTTCTTATATATATTTATCTTAATTTGAAGAAACTGAATTTGACCTGTAATTCTAAAGGAACAGTAATTTTACTGTTTTCAAAGGAACAGTAATTTTACTCATGATTTATTCTTCAATTAACTATTCTATTGATATCAATAAAAAAATACATTATTGAGAAAGAAAGATTATTTTGCTAAAACTATTTTAAAAACTAATATATTTAATTTTGTTTTTAAACTATAATTATTATGAGATAGTGATAATTATAACTAAAATAAATTATTATGGTACTCTTGATATAGTGAAATAATATTCAAATTAAACGTAAATTTTTATTGAAATAATAATATAAAATAGAATTGAGTTAGTTGAAATTTACTTTGTTAAATAGCTTTTTTACAAATATCAATAAAAAAAGTTTATCTAGCCTGAAATTTTGGAAGGTTGGCATTTCTACTTTAAGGAAAGTGGGCCTTATACATATGCAGCTCCAAATGGAAAAAGTTCGGACAAATTCTTCCTCCACCCCGATACGCTCTTCCTGCACCCTATATAATTTTTTTATTCCATAATTATCTTTCATGAAATTACATAAATACCCATATCTTAATAAAACCCCTCTTCTTCCCAACCGGATGACCAGGCCATCCGGTTTGTATTTTTTGAAAATGAGAACAGGATGCACCTCCCATCCGATTCACAATTTCAAAAAACTGTAAACCGGATGGCCTGGTCATCCGGTTGTCAAAATAGACAACCGGATGACCAGGCCATCCGGTTTATAGTTTTTTAAAATTGTGAACTGGATGGGGGTGCATCCAGTTTTCATTTTTAAAAAAAAATACAAACCGGACGACCTCATCCGGTTCTCAACCCAGCAGATCGAAAAACCTTTTAATTAATCCTTCATATAATCATTAGGTAACCAATTTGTGATGTTTATTAACAATTAGTAGGTGATATTGATGATTAGAGTAGTTAATTTGGGATTTGGAGTACTGTCAACGACGAATTTGAGGATTTTTCAATCTTCGGGGTTGAGAACCGGATGAGGTTGTCCGGTTTGTATTTTTTTTTTAAAATGAGAATCGGATGCACCCCCATCCGGTTCACAATTTCAAAAAATGATAAGGGTATTTATGTAATTTCATGAAGGGCAGGCATGGAATAAAAAAATTATATAAGGGTGCAAAAAGAGGATATGAGAGTGGAAGAAGAATTTGTCAAAAGTTCGTTCTTAGGGAACAGGAATGGATTTAACTGATATGGGCTTCCAATTTAAGTATGGCAATTACTTCCAATTTAAGTATGGCAATTACTTCCTGCACCTCCATTTGCTTCCTCCACCCATCATACTTTAAAATACCAATCCTGTCTTTGGATATGTAAAAATAGCTTTTGGAACTGACATTTCGAAATGCATTTTTATTCTGAAATTGGTATTTTAAAATGAATTTTAGGGGTGTAAAAATTAATTCCAGAATATTATTTCTAGAAGTTTAATTTGAGTTTCAGAATGTAATTTTCATAAACATAAAAGTCAATATGAAATACAACTAAAAATAACTTCCAAAAATGAAATTCTGTAATTCTTATCTCTTCTCCGGAAACCAAAAAAATACCTGCAATCACGCCTTTTATAGCTCCATCGAAAAAACCTCCGCAAATTACCACGAAACAGTCTTTCTCAATCCAGCAAATATCACTGTCAAAAATCAAATCAAAAAAACATTAAACATGCTTCGCACAACTCTTCAAACCGTCAGAACGCAACTCTACCAACGTACACATGGTCAAATAGATGTAGCAAATACTTCCAACGGAGACGATGACCTCCGGAGCACCTCCTTCAACACTGCACAGTGGCTGTCACAAAAAATCCTCCTACCTTTACATATGAATCCACATCCACATGAACAAATTAGATATTTCGTTTCTTTGATGGGTGCAGGAAGTAAATAAAGGGTGCAGGAAGCAATTGTGGTCCTGCAACATAAACTTGTGTATGGAGACAGCTTCTTCCTGCGCCTCCATACCTTCTTCTTCCACCTCCATAAATTTTGAATTCTCTTAAACGCCCTATATTACTCTTAATAAAAATTATGAATAGGTTTTTCGGTGAAGTATGGCGGTAGTAGCGGCTATGGCTGTGTAGTTGTGGTGGTCAATAATGGTGTATACTCCGAAGCTATTTTAAACAATTTTCAAAATCAACGATTCTTTCTATCAGTATAGTACCTTTACCGATAATAACGATGACTCTCGGGAGGGAGATTCTTTCTTCAATCTGTGCGCGGCATATTTACTGGAGTTGTTAGGTGAAATGAAAGTATAGAAGTGTAGGTTACACGAGGTAACTGAGTCATTACAAATTTTACTTAAGGTTATTTTAAGAATTTTAAAAATTTATGGAGATGCAGGAAGAAGACATTGGAGGTGCAGAAGAAGCCGTCGTGTACGGAAAAGGAAAACCCAATACAAGATCGCTTAGCAAGGCCTTTTTACGTTATTACAATAATTTGATTTCTTTTATGTCTCAAAACACACTTGGTTACATAGAGAGGAGTAAATGATTTTGAAAGAACATAATTTTCAATAATATGTTTTTTTTTTAAGTTACATTGTGAAGCCGACTTTTTAAAACATTTTATCTTTTGTCCTACAAAAGATAAACACCATTTTCTTATAACTAACTTGGATATTTCATTTCATTCAATTCGTATATTGTTATATTTTTCTTCTAAAAAAGTTGATTTCAAAATAAAAGTTAAAAATAAATGACCTTATATATAAACTAATTTTAGTGCTTTCCTTGTTGGACCGGTCAAAGCTGTATAAAGAAAGAATGCCGACAAAGACGGTGGGAGGGATAACTGAGAAGGAGAGCCCACCATCTGAACGCTAATAAGATTGAGTTTTTATGGCGGAATCAAAGTGTTTACGTGCTTCTGCTATTGTTCATGTTGGAATATATGTTGTGGTTCTGTTAATATGTTCGTTATGGGTTATCACCAATCCTTTGCTGCCACATATAACTCAGATATAAATCCAAATTTGTATCTGAATAGTATCAAAATATTTTATTATTCAAATGTTGCTTTTATTAAATAGAAGCCTGTAATTTTTTTATTTAATTCTATAACGATCTTCATCAATAAAACAATAATAAGCCTGGTTTGTTTGTAACAACTTGGGGTCACTAATTTATTTTTGTTCCTTTCTTCGTTGAGCTTTGATGATTACGGTGTATTTTTGTGTTAGTATAAAGTTTATTTCTTGAACTTGTAAACCAGGACCAAGAACAGTGAATTGCAGGAAGTTTGGGGGTGATGATACCCACTTAATGGGTGATGGAATATTTGTGAAGGTAATACCCACTTAATATTTGCAAAGTTCTCGGTGTCTACCATTTTGGATTTCATCTAATTCCATGCTAACGTTCCCTATTTCTGCTATTTTTCTTGATAGTAAAACATCATGAAAGTTCCACAGAGAACTCGGATTTTGAAGAACATTGTTGAACTACAACAAAACCATTAGTTACATAGTATTTCATTTGACAAAATAAGATCACGATTTTATTGGCTAACCTATCAACTTTAGTTTGAATATGATAGATAGATTTGGATTTTTGGATGATGTGACCTGAAAACAGTGATGCCGATGAGAGTTATGATGACTATAAAATTAAATGACCTTTTTATAATGTATATAGTAAATTATTCGAATTTGTTATTACTTCATTATATTTGTAATATTCTAATACTTTATATTTTCATAAAAATATTAATTATAACATCATGACGATGTGAGCATAATATCATTTCATCAAAAGAAAAGGTACAATACTTTTCCTAGTACAAAATAAAGATTTTTATTTATTTTTCAATATAACATACGTGTCTTCTATTTATACACAAACTCACCTATAATTGCAATGTTATCAAGAGCTTGCCACCAAAAATGATATATTATTTCGTAGAACACTCTATTTTCCATTGACTTCTTTTTATATATCCTAGTTTCAATGTACTTATTATAATAAATTTTTTTAATTGTATATTGAAAATTAATTTCGAGCATTACTCCTAAATAATAAAAATTTAATAATTGCATCCACTTTATTGAAGTTTATTTAAATATGTTGAAATGTATTGATATTTAACATTGAGGTGGAGTTTTGTCACATGCACGGATTAATTGAAAATATGAAGATATTTGAATTAACTTGTGTAGTCAATTATTTAAGATTTTAGATCTTTGTTTTCAGTTGAATTTATTTTAATAATCATTAAACTTAAAATTGATGTTTTGGACTGTCAAAAGATTGTACAATTAGTACAATATAATTGTAATATATAATTAAAAATTATAAATTTATGTTTAATTTGGATCAGTATGTCTTGGAGGGTGGATTGTCCTACAAAATGGTGAATAATCATTTATGTATTATTCAACGTCATTCAAATATTATTATGGATACTAAAACAACAATGCATGTTACTCAATTTATGACTTAAATGAAATAGATGCTAAAATAATTATATACAACATATAATAATAACATTATGCAAGAAAAGACGGAATATTACGAAAAAAATTAACATTCACTTATAGACAACATCCTAATAATAATATGAAGGTTAAAGATATTCCATAATAAAATTCAAGTTCAAAACTATAAATAAAAAAATAAGACTATTAGTATTTATATTAGTCAGGTAAATATATTAAATAGTAAAAAGTGTAGATAGTAAGCCATGGTGGAAGTAATTAGCTTTTATATTACTCAAATGGATAGAACTATGGACTCTCCAAACAATTCAAGCCCTCATTAAAGAAGGAAGACTAATTTACGAGCATTCATTTTGTACGACACTGGTTTGGTGGTTTTTCATTATCCCAACTCCATTCATAATACCTGTAACACAGTAAGACCAGGTTATCATTAATTCATTTTCTTTTCTTTTCTCATATTGAAGGACCTTCCAGTTACAACTTACAGGACCATTGTTTAGTTGGGAATGCTCCATTCTTTTTCTCTCTTTTTCTGCACAGACGAAACGTGTAGATACCATGGATATATACACATTCTTCATGTTTTCCACGTAATATCATACACCTACTTTTGTTTTAAATTACTTTTACCTATTAAACAGTGATATACAGACTCCTTTATATATTTTACATTCTATCAATACCTTTTCTATATTTTACAATTATACCATTTCTATTATTGTTCTTTGTACGTTGGGAGAAGGTAAAATAAAAATTGTATAATTTTTCAAATAAAGTTTTGGAATAAACAGATAAGAAATAAGAGAAAATGGTATATAACAACCATCCTTAAGAATGCTTTTATTAATAATTTATTACAGAGTAGCATCAATTAAGCTAATAATTTAAATTAAAGGGTAAAATTCGTGACTTATTCGGGAGGAAGAAACTTTAAATATGAGTAGGGGTCAAATAATATTTCAGAATAAAAATTAAATACTCTTTAAAGATTAACTTATAAAAGTTAATTATTAATTTTACATGTTTTACAGCAAATTTATATTTTTATGATAAAAATTTATGTACAGATCAAGTACAAATTTAACGTACGTAAATCTTTAAGGAAGATTTCTGTTAACTAGTTTTTAAAAAGATTATTGAATCAAAATTAATTTGTTTCTCTCAATATTATTTTGACGATAATAATAATAATAAATATTAAATAATAATTTATTTTCAAATTATTGAAAATTAGAGAAAATAAGATGTCGCGATATTTATCACTATATAGAAAAACAAATTTTAAATATTTAAGCAATACTATATTTGATTTATTTTTTCTTAAAATTACATAATATGCCTATCTACCCGTATAAATAATACAGTGTCTACCTGCGACCCGTCCAAAAATAAAACAACCTCATTATTTTTCTTAATTTTATAAAAAATTATTTAAAACAAGTTTTCAAAATATAAATCTAGACAAAAAGAAGTAATTTTAAAGAAATATTCTAAATAAAATTAAACACTAAAAATATTAATACAAATAAATTTGATCTTTTTTAAAAATAAATTAAATGAGTTATATGAAAATATAAATTTTAAAACATTAATTTCTTTTTAAAGATAAATTTAATTTCTTAAGTCTAAATAAAATATTATAAATATATAAAATAAAATTCTAATTAATAAATTTTTGGTGGTTAATATTTTATCTGAATAATAATTTTATTTTGATTACTTAATTTTAAAAAATAAATAAAATTCACCAATAATAATTAATTATATATAAATTAAATACCATACATACATTATTTAAAATATTTATTTGGTATCCGTAAATGATTCACAAATAAGAATTTTTTTATCATTCGCGGTGACTATATCCGTGTGCGTATTACTTACTACTTATACGGTGGAGAATAAATAAGAAAGGGTAATATATTCTCACTATCAATAAAGGTTCTCTGCAGAGTTTAGAGTAAATTACTCCTCATATATTTTTTGAGTGAAATTGGATTAGGTTATTTTTTAAGACACCACTTTATAAACTCGGTTATTGTTCACAATATGCAAAGATTAATAATTAGTGGATGACCAACATTTTCTTTTTCTCAGATGACCAACATGCTTTCAACTATCTTTTTATAATTAAATACTTCAAAAAAATGAAAAATGATGTTAGTATCATCATAGATAAATGAACCATGTCTAAGTTAAAGTTAACTAAAAAAGTTCAAATTTGTTATTGTCGAGTTGAGATTATATTTTACCCCTTAAATATAAAAATGGTCTTTTTAACCCCTGTAATCTGAAAAAAAAATGGTTTTAGCGTAAGTTTATAACATTGTCTGAGGAAGCAATTACTCCAGTTCAATTTTAAGTATTCTAATTATTTAT
>Ga0099824_1005195_pt1 | contig 18434 bp, 6 predicted proteins | sample SiratrowhiteBW_FD_76837 | JGI IMG/M metagenome (GOLD analysis project Ga0099824, IMG submission 76837) | Root nodule microbial communities of legume samples collected from California, USA - Siratro white BW | ecosystem: Host-associated > Plants > Roots > Nodule | place: USA: California... | reverse complement strand
TTTTTTATAAAAAAAAAAAAAATTTATATAAAAATAAAAAAATATATAATATATATTATATATATATATATATATATATATATATATATATATATATATATATATATATACTCATTTCTGTTATCATCCTTGTACTCCATTTAAAGTATCAGGAATTATTCATACTTATACTCAATCAATGGAGATATTCCTAATCAAAGTTAGATGGGTTTTTGTCCTTGTTCAACATTGGCCTTATTTTTATTATTCTACTTAAAAAATTTACCAAGCATGACTCTAGTTAAATAAAATGCACTTGTAACTCAATAATATATTTTAAAATCAAATATACTTGAAATTAAAAATTTATCTATGCAATCAAACTTTTTATTTCATTATCCAAATAAATTTAATGAAGGAAACCGTTCAACAATGTAATCCCTCATTAAAGGAAAATTAATTTCCATGGAATCTGCATTCAAAGAAAAAAATAGTGATATAAGTATTATAATTATAAAATAAAAAATTATTAACAACTAATAAATCTATGTATGAAGCAAAATATATGTATCTTTTGAGTCACTCATCTATATTTTTTTTTGTTTGCAACAAAGAAAACTAACAAGCAGGCAGTACCACAACCAACCTTATACAAAAAGAAGCCCCAACCTCATCCTATAAAGCACAATCTGACTCAATCTTCGTTCAAAAAACATAGGCAGCTATAACTCCTTACCTCCATAAAAGTCTAAATCAGACATCCACACACAAAAACAGTATATCATGTATAATTTGCTAAATCCCAAATTAGTTGAGCGATGAAGATGTTGTTGCAGGTTTCAGATTCAACAAAATACTTCCAGACATCCATATAACTCTCCCGTAACGATTCAAAGCTTCAATCACCATTTTCAGTTAATTCTTCCCTCCCAGCTTAGACCGTCTCTACATCAATAAACAAATACATTCCTACTATTTGGTAGTTCTGTAATGAGAATAGTTCCTCTCCTACTATTACTCCTCCAAGTAGAGTCAAAACTTTGTTAATATAACTTGTCCTCCCAAATCTGAGAGGAGGGTAAGCTCTTTACTTTTCATAACTTTCAAAATACCCCCTCATAGTCACCAGAGTTTATATTAACTATCTTACTATATACATCCTTCACTGTGTATTCTTTTACCATCACTCATCCATATTTGTAAGCATTGTTGTTAGGTATCAAAGTGTGAGTCCAAGTTCCACATTGAGTAGAAGTAAGAAAGGTGAGCAACATATAAGAAAGAAGACCCACAAACCAAATTTCTTAAGGTTTTGGGTTGAAGGTGGTGTTATTCCCTTATGTGGGTTTGGCTCAGTTCTCATTCTTGTGAGATCTCCCCAGTTTTTCCCCCTCGAATTACCCAACAAGTGGTATCAAAGCTGATGGTTTCGGGGAAGCATGTCCTGTTTAAGTGTGTAAACGACGGTACAAATGAAGGTCGTTCGAGGGGGAGTGTACCAATGTGGAAGGGACTCTCACTTGAGGGGGAGATCGTTAGGTATCCAAGTGTGAGTCTAAGTTCCTCATTGAGTAGAAGTGAGAAAGTTGAGCAACTTGCGGTACAAATGAGGGTCGTTCGAGGGGGAGTGTACCAATGTGGAAGGGACTCTCACTTGAGGGGGAGATTGTTAGGTATCCAAGTGTGAGTCTAAGTCCCACATTGAGTAGAAGTGAAAAAGTTGAGCAACATATAAGAAATAAGACCCACAAACCTAATGTCTTAAGGTTTTGGGTTGAAGGTGGTGTCATTTCCTTATGTGGGTTTGGCTCAGTTCTCATTCTTGTGAGATCTCCTAGTTTTGCCCCCTCGGATTACCCAACAATTGTTTGGTCTCTATCTTGATTTACAAAACTTCTGAATGGATTGAGATTATAAAACTTACAAAACAAATGAAATAAATACATAAAACATAATTACTAAAATATTAATAAACATAGGTAAATAAAAAAGTATATATTACTTACATTGTTTTTATTTGTAGAAAAAATTTGTTTAACATAAGAATAAAAAAAATATACAGTGGAACAACATGTTATCACTCCAAAACTATGTCCTCATGTCCACAAAAGCTTAGTTATAAGATTATCTTTTAACTTTTCTCATGTAATCATCATCAACAATAATAGGTTGTCCTTGATAATAATTAAATTTAAGAAATAATTGTAGATATTTTGTAAATAATTGTATATGATTAAGGTTAAATTCTCCTAATTTTCAGTTTTTTCAATTCATATGATGCTTTGAAAGCGTTCAATGTGTATATAATTATATTTAAGTTTTAATTGTTATTTAGTAGGTGAATTAAGCTAGAAAAAAACTCAAGAAATATAAAAATGAAGTTGAGACGAATGGAGAGGATATCTTATCCATGTGTCACCATGCCAATAGAGAGGATTAGAGTGTGTTGAACAAGTTATCATCCGGGCAAGTGGCAACACTGATTGGAGACTTCGCGATACATGTAGGTGAGACTTCAAAAGGAAGAGGAACTTATTAAAGAAAGAGAAGAGGAGACATGGGAAATAAATAAAGGAAGCATGACAAATAAAGATGGAGCATGAAGAAATAAAAGAGAGAAGAATTCTTAGAACTTTAGAAGAATAAATAAAAGGAATTAAGCAAGTGTAACTCTTAAATTGGAAGAAATTTGAAAGAAGGAAAAAATTGAAGAGAAGGAACTTAAGGGAAGCTCCTTGACCTTTGGAACTCCCTAAGTGTTGCACCAATAATAAATTAGTGCAAGGATTGCCAAGTCATCATTTGTAATCATTACACCCATCCATCTAGATAACTACCAAATGCACATTCATGTACCTATATAACCACCCAATGTTAGCTTCCTAATTTTGTGAGGGATTAGTTTAGCTTAATCTTAGTTATTTCTTAATATTTGGCTAATTTTGTGACTATTTGGACGTCATGTACATATATAAAAGGGAGCCTATCCCAATGTAAAAAAACATAGGGTTGAATTAATTAAATAACCAAAGGTTCCCTTGAAAGTTGAGTTGTCTCCTTTCTCTCTTGTCTTGAGTTTGTATCTAGAGAAATTTTCTCAAGTGGTGGCTCTTCAAGCAGTTATCCTTGAAGGTTCTTCCTTTATAGGAAGACCTACCTTGTCAGTGATAGTTATGTTAATGATGAGAAGGCTTCTTGAAAGCCAATCTATAGAACTTGAATAGTCTGAAAGAGAGATTCTATTCCACACTAGATGTAACGTCTTTAAAAATAATTGTTCTTTGATTATGGATAGTGGTTATTGTTGTAAGCATTGTAATTTTAGGTTAGTAGACAAGTTATCCTGAAATGTTATACCCCATCCAAAATTTTACAAACTCCAACAGTTCAAACACGATAGTGGTATAGTTAAATCAACGTGTGAATATCCCAACTTTCATAGGCAATTATAAAGTTGAAGTTGTATGTGACATAATACTTATGAAAGCTGGACATATTCTACTTGATAGACCATGGGAATTTGATAAAAAAAATCAATCCATGATGGCCTCACCAACAAAGTAAGTTTCACTCAATAGGGAAGAAAAATAGTCTTGTGTCTTCTCACGCCTCAACAAGTAAGAGAGGACCAAATAAAAATGAAAAAAATTAAAAACGAGAAAAGAGAGGGGGAAAAAACCAAGTAAAAAACTCTCTCACACTAAAAAAGGGTGAGAATCAATTGAGTTTGGAGGTTTGTATCCAAAGAAGTTGTTCAATAGAAATCTTTAAAAAAATAAAAACAGTAAATCTCTTATACTTGATTTTCCTTCTCTATTGCAAAGAGACGTTTTTTTGTCATAAGTCATGAACTTGATTCTCTACCACATGGGATTAAAAACTTTTAAAAGAGTTTGGTGATTTTTTTCCTAAAGAGGTGCCTCGTGGAATTTTACCTTTAAGAGAGAATAAAACATCAAATAGACTTAGTTCCAAGAGCAAGCTTACCAAATATGCCAACCTATGGGACAAAGCCCCAAGAGACTAAACAGATCGAAAATCAAGTAAGTGACTTGTTGGAGAAGGGTTGCGTACAAAAGTTTTTCATTCCTTGTGTTGTCCCAATGTTGTTGGTTCCTACGAAAGATGGGTCACAGAGAATGTGTATAATTGTAAGGTCATCAACAACATAACTATAAAATATAGGCATCTAATCCCTATGTTAGATGATATGTTGGACAAGTTACATGGAGCTAACATATTTTTTGAAATTGATCTTAAGAGTAGTTATCATCAAATAATAATCAAAGAAGGAGATTAATGAAAAACTTTTAAGACCAAGTTTGGATTGTACAAATGGTTAGTCATGCATTTTACCTTGACCAATGCTCCTAGCACCTTTATGATATTAATGAATCATGTACTTAGATATTGCATAGAAAGATGTATAGTCCTATACTTTGAAGACATCTTAATCAATAGTAGGAGTCTAGATAAGCATGCAGTTTAGACTATCACATAGTTTAGCTAGCTTTTATAGAAGATTTGTGAAGGATTTCTTTACACTTGTTGCTCCTTTTAATGAACTTGTTAAGAAGGATGTCTCTTTCATATATAGCAGAAAATAAGAAAAGACTTTTGAAAACTTAAAAGATAAGTTAAACCATACACCCATTCTGTTCTTCCAAACTTTTTTTAAACCTTTTAGCTAGTGTTTTATGCATTTAGAGTTGGAATAGGTGTTATGTTACTTCAAGGTTAGCTATCCCACCTTAATGAAAAACTTCATGAACCCACCTTAAACTAACCTACCTCAGACAAAGAGCCTTATACTCTAATTAGAGCCCTCAAAACTTGGGAGCATTACGTTCCAAAATAATACTTTTATAGATTAGTTAGGAGTGACTACAAATCAAAACAATACTTGTTGTAACTTGTAGCATTCATCTACATAGTAAAACTCAATTAATTGATTGAAAACTGGATGTATTATATCTATGTTATCAAAGAAATCATTATAAAAAGTAATGAGTATTTTCCTTCTTCCTTACACTCTCAAAAGTGCATGTTATTAAATATACATTACCTATAAAAGAGAAGTTTTCAAATATAGTTTTTAAAAATAACTATCATCTGATTCGATATCATTAGACGATATTGTAAAAATTATAATATATTTTTAAAATACAATTTAATCCTCTCTTGTGTTTACTTGTTTTTTCACCCATTAGAATCAGTTAAAAATAGTATCTATAAAATGTTATGAATAAAAGAGTACCAATAATTTAGATACATATATATGAAGTTCAATTTATTACTACTTAAAAAAGTGATTTAAAAAATTAAAAGTGAATCATATTAAAAGTAATAAAATTATAAATGTGTAGGAGGAGTTTATTTGTCCCAATACATTACTTAAATATAACTCAAAAATTATGTAAAGATGATTATAAATTAAATTGATAAGTTAGGATTCGACTTTTATTGATTTCCCTCTCACATTTTCATTGATTCCATAGTGTATAACTAAATTATAAATTCAAATGCGATACTAATATATCATTTACATTCTCTCAAATAAATTGATTATGCATTGATTCCTTAACTATAACTAAATTCTTTCGGCATTAGAATTCATTATTAATGTAATTAATGTAATGAAATATTTCCTCGATTATCAAATATATAAAGCAATCTCGTTGAAATCTAAATCTATGAAATACTTTTTAATTATAACTCAGATAATAAGAAAACCAAAATAATATATATATATATATATATATATATATATATATATATATATATATATATATACACACACACCATTTAGATTTCTTCGGTGTCTTGCCAACTTGCCTCTATCATTTCATTTCGATTCAGTTATTAAATAAGACTTAGCATTTTTAGATTTTAGTATACACACCTCAAAACATCAAATTAATGGCAAAAATTAGGAAAGTTTAGCCATAAACATATACAATTACTTAAAAAAAAGACTTAGATTCATTTAGCAGCTATGAGATATTATTTCTATGAAGAGACATCCAAATGAATTATGTTAAGCGTGAACGACGGTCATTTTCTTCTCTTTAGAGGGTAAAAGAAAGTGTAGGTACATGGGAAAGGGGTCCAGTCTGATCAATGATCTACAAAAGAACAATTATACCTTATCAGATTAAGAAACTATATATATAATAATTAGGACAGAAAGAACAACAATGATCGTGGTCCAATCAAATGGCACGCAATTGGGAAAAATTGAAGCAAAGCTGAGGTCCAGTATGGATGAAGCTATTGAACCATTGCCTTACACCTTTTGTCTCGTGATCATCTTAACCCTAGAATAGCAATCACTCAATGACATTTTATCAGACGTTTCTTTCAGTATGCTAGCTACCTGCATTCTTCTTAAAAATTATGAGGCAGATACAGTTATTTAAAGCCAGTTTCATCACTTACCACCTTCTTTAATTCATGTCAAAAACACTCGCTTGTTGCAATTCATAATCCAGCTATTTCATTCTCTAGCTGCTGGTATAATGTATACGTATGAATTTTGATCATTCATGGATAGAAAAAGTTAAACATGCTCATAAGGTTGAATCGTCCGGCAATTGTTTGAACACAATTTCTTACTTAAACAATCCTTTGCTAATTATGTTTTATTTACTCTTGATTTAACGACATTATAAATTATAAAAAAAATTCTACTATAGATTTCAGTATCGCAAAATTTTTCTCTTAACAACATTACACTACCCAAAGTCCCAACATTGTTGAAGTCAATTGACACCTTTTTTCTGAGTTGACTGTCTTATCCTTTAATGTTCTTTTATCTTTTATTAATCTTCCTAAAGTCTTCTTATTAAATTCATTAGACTTGTTCCTATCATCTTTTCTGTTTTGATGATTTGGAGGAAAAGAAATTATTCTAGCAAGATATTCCAGCAAGATATTAGTATTTACATAGTCATTGACTCTGTAAAAAATTATATTAGAATGTTAGGTAATTTCTCTAACATAAAACAATGAATAATGATATTACTCAATTTTTTGTTTTGAAATTTTTTAGTGTAAGCACTGGGTCTGGGAAAGCTTCTTATCCGATTCTAGTGATCTAGAACTTCTCTTTGGCTGGTTGGATTAAAGTTAACACAGATGGTATTATCAGGAATTCACTTGGTCTTACTACTTGTGTTGGTATCTCTAGAGGGAGCATAGGGGAGTTTGTTAGTGATTTTTCTTTTTTCTATTCAATCTTTTTCTTTTGTTAAGCTTGTGCTGCTATTATGGATGTTTATAGCAGGAGACTAATTCTTTTTATCACATATTTTTAAGAAAGATAACCATTATGTCAATAAACTTGCTTCTTTAAGACTAAACAATAGAGGTGACGGTATAGTAACATGCCTTCTACTATTACTTTAGCCTTTTTTTTATAATAGGTATAAGTTTCCTATGTTTCATCTTATTTAAATCTCTTTTGAAGAGTGATTTTGTATATCCTTCCATATGTTTAACCTAGTGTCCCATGTTTATTTGTTTTTTATTTTTTTTTATGATATATTTTTTTATAAAAAAAATTTGACACCTTCCCATATCTAATGGTATGTAATACATGGTACTTCATGAGGTAATTGGGCCAAGTTGCCCGTGGTGGTAATTTTCGGATATTTGCATTGTTATAGTTTTGTCCTACCATGAAAGAAATTCTTATGCCGATAAGCTTGTCAATTTTAGTGTCAGCCAAACAGACACTAATGTATTTTATTTTAAAAATATTAATTATTGCATAATCTTGGAGGATGCTAAATGAAATTTACTTTTAATATTAATTTAATTTGTGTCAGTGAGTGTGCTTGACGCTAATGACTATATAATGATTTCATCTTCAACAAAAATAAAACAAAAAATTGTATTGGATGAAGGAGATGAGTAAGTATGGATGAATGAGATGAGTGTGAATGAAGAAAATAGGTTGGATAAAGGAGATGAGTGTTAATGAAGGAGGGTATGAGTGAAGTAGATGAATGTGGAAATTATTTCTGTTAAAAAATATTTAGAGATATTTGCAATATATTAAAAAGATAATTGAAATATTTAATTCAAACAAATCTTTTTATGAAAAGATAGATTTTAGAGATATACACAAAAAATATGGCCAAACAAAGTCATTCCACAAAATACGCAAATTAAAATATTTTCACTTTTGAATATTATATCTCTTTGATTGAACATGTTTTTAATAGAATTATGTATTCAAAAAATTTTGTTGAACTATTATAATAAAAAACCTGTTACTCGTTCAACATGTTCATTAGACCGTTTAACATGAACAAAATGTAGATGATACATATTTTACTGAATACTATTAGTTTTTTTAAATCACAAATAAAACATATAATTCAAATAACAAATAAGACATTTAATCTGAATTTTGTTACACAATTAACCAATTTTATTGAACACTGTCTATCACGCACACATGTTATATATGTTTAGAGGACCTATTGAAAATTACAATTGGACAAAACATTGTTAGAACAACACAAGTAATCCATTGAGTTAGTTTTTGTTATCATCAAAACATAAAAACATAAACTATACATATGATTACCTAGTCATCAGATCGTTTAATGGGTCATAGACTGTGTAATGTCTCAATAAACCATTTATGCATATCGTTCAAATCATTTAGGGTCTCAACAATTTTTCTCTTTTTGATGATGACAAAAACACTTTTAGCGTGTGTCTTAGAACATATTTATCCATCAGATCATAAACCAATAGTAATTAAGTAAATATCAACAATAAGAACAATAAATAATTAGACACTGCTTATTAATTTAATTTCTCCCTTTCTTTTGACATAATCAGAAAGAGATTTTAGCAATATATTTTCAATGCATAATTGATCTTTAGAAATCATAGATTTAGCAAAAACATTCTTTAAGAAAATAAGGAATCAAGAAAGATGTGAAAGAAATTCCTCAAAATTTATCAAACAATAAGGTAGCTCAAATCAAGAGATGAATTAAGTATATAGTCTACACTTGATAAATTTTACAACTCTCAAAGTGTTTATGTTTGTGTATATGCACTCAAAATGACTTCATGCAAGCAAACACTATCATAAGCTTAACAAGACTCTAATATGCACAACGTTTTAGCAACGTGTAGTTAAAGATCAAGAGGTCTTTATATAAGAAGTAATGGGACCAAGGTAAAGGTATGAGATATGAAACTAAAAAACATGTAGAGATTAGATAAGTAATGAGGAATGAATTCAAAAACTAATGTGAATTGAACATAACTATCTTTTTGAAGAAAATATTTCTAACACATTTTTATTTCTTTTTATCTCTCTAAGTACTTCTCGTTCTTTTTTCTTTCTTTTTGTCTTTTTAAGCATTTCTTAATTTAATTTTCATTTTTCTTTATTTCTTTTCATTTGCATATTTGGTCTTTCTTTATTTTCTTTTTTAATAACAATTTATTTACATGAGTATGCTAAAATGAAGTATACTCTCACACTTGTTTAAGAACCTATTCTTAAAATGATTTGAAAGCTCCTTTATCATCTAAGGGAAGAACAATTGTGATATCTTTTTAAAGCTTGTAATATGATTAGAAACAAGAAAAGTATAAAGAATTAAAGAAGATAACAAGTGTATCATCATGAAGATGGACAAATATGGTTAGTATCTCATAAACAAAATTACCTCATCTCAATGTATGCATAAACAAATTTATTGAGGGAATTTTGTAACTGATGTTTGAAATCATTTTTGGAAGTATATCTTATTTATAACTGAAGTGTGAAAATAGGGTGTTCAAGTGGTATAAAACTTTTCATGAAATATTTTTCATTCTCCTTTCTTAATAACTATCTATTTACGGTTGGTTGTCAAAGTATTTGAATACTTATCAATGGTATCAACTGATTGTGATGGAGACTCTTAAGAATTGCTTGTTAGTTGATATCATTATATATTAATTATATTTATTTCATTAGTTTTTCTTTTTATTGACAAGAACAAATTATATTAAAAAAAATTTTGAAGTACCCTAACCCTTATATACAAGTTATGTGCAAAAAGAGGATAGGAGATTACGTTGCATTCTATATCCTTCTCCTTTAACCAATAGATACCCTAAGATTACCTAACATATCCTAACTGCCAAAGCTCCATCATTACAACAATGTAACCCAACCTTACCCTGCAAGACATTTGAGCATATTATAACTAAGCATCTTAACTATGCTGACTGTCTATATCAATTCTGTCCCTACTTGATCGCCTACTTCAAATATGTTCTAGTTGATCTCTTCCTTCTATGAGTTTGATTCCATTGTGCAAAATTGTGTGAAATAGTTGTTGAAACTGACACTCAGTGATACTCCATTTCACCACCTCACTTGTACAGTTTTTCTCCAACTCGCATTGCTACTGTCTATATTCATTATGCTAGAAGCCTACAGTTTGATCTTGGAAGATTGCAGCTAAGTAGCTTCCCTTCTACGTAGTTATCTGCAGATTATTAATTCTCTTCCTCTAGCTCCAAATGTCACACATGTTTTGTCCTATTTTTTAATTTGCAATATCCATTTACTAATGTGGTATGATCCGTGTCTTATCTCATTCTCATGCTACTTAATGGCAATTTTGCAGCTATTTTGACAATTGTTATAGTTATCAGTCGCATTGGTAACTGCAAACTGTTAGTCTTTCTCTTTTACTGAGACTACAAAACCCACAATTGATTATAACATCTGTAGAACAAAAATCCTTGTAAGAAGCAAAGTGGAGGCAAAAAATACTAGGGGAGAAAGCAAATTCTAATATCTTAAAATAAGACCTAAAGAGAAGTTAAAGTATCAGGAAATTCATTTCAATTTCTGCAGGTTGGATACAAAATTTGATGCAGCAAAACCAGCAGAACCCCCAAGTACAGTGATCAAGGCAACTACAACCTGCAACCCCACTTCGCCGAGGTTGTCCTCCGGAACCAAGTATACAAACACGGGTCCTAGGAGCAGCAACCCCAAGCTGAGGGTCAAGAGTGTCCCTGGAGTTCCAGGATCAGTGGCAGCAGATAGCACACCCAACTCTTCTGCCTTTGAGAGGAGTCCCAACTTCTCTATTGCTGAGAGGGAGAACCCAAACTTCTCTGCTGCAGATAGCAACCCTGCTTTCTCTGCTTTGCTCAACAGCTTCAGTTGCTCCATCCTTGTCAGAAGCTTTATGGGAGGGTTGGCTGTCACAGGACTGCTCCTGGGTTGCTCTCCAAGTGGGAACACAGTTGAATTCTGCAGTGTGCACTTGGCTCAGTTATTGTTCTAACCAAACATTGCATTATCAGATAGGAGAAAGAAAACATGTTTTCAGGTTTTCACTCCGTATATTGGAAAGTCTCATGAAGTATTTGACTTCTCTAGCAAGCATTTTACTCCAGTAACAAATCTCAATTGTTAACATGGATACCAAATTATGAATATATTATAATATTAACTTTTCAACAACTAAGATTGTTATCACCCTCTATCCAGTGAACTACATAGTTTACAATTCTTAAAGCAATTTTTGGTTCACAAGAGAGCCTTTTCTTCTACTTTGTGAAAGTGGTTAATTAAACCACTGTACATAGGTCTCACTCTTCAAAGCTAACCAGCAAAAATAATCATTATTTCAAGTTTATACATATAGGATGATGATAAATAAACACTACAACTTCTACTAAACACTCAACCAACAGTAATGATGTGATATTTTTTTTTAAAATATAAAATAATTTGAAATGAAAAAAACTAAATAAGTAAAACTGTTAGTATTTTATTAAGTTTCTCAAGGATATAAAAAGATTGAAGGGTGTTCATGCAATATTTTCCTACACATATAAAGATATAGAGACACATTAAAAACTAGAACCATTACAGTGCTTTTTATAATGTAATTTTCGTCTCATATCAGGCAATCTAGAGCATCCTTTTATTTCTTGGTGATCAAATTGAATCAGTAGAGACTGGTTTCAGTTTTACAAATCATTTGAACAAAAAGAATCATTGTGTGAGCAACTTTGGTACATGTATATATAGACATATATAACTACACTGACCTAAATACTAAGAGCCAATAACATTTACGTGTTTCTTTCTTTCTAATTTTTGGTTCAAAAACATGTAAATTCACAATACCCTTTTGGTTCCCTCAGTAGTAAGCTAAAAGACATGACACAATAGATATGAGCCACTCTTCATACAAAACCATTGGAACACAAAAAAGATTTTGTTCATAGATGTGCCTTTCACTGACCTTTCTAGAGCCCACAGTTTTAGAGACTGAGGGAAGTGGCTTGGGAGTTGCCATGGACTTGACAAGCATTGGAGAGAAAGTAGCAGGTTTTTGTGTAAAGGCAGGAGAGGAAGAGAAGATGAAGGGTGATCCTAAGCTGTTGTTGCATATGGTTGCTGAGGCCTCCATAACCATAAACTTCTTTATCGTTATTGCTTGCTTGAGATGAACAAAGCTCTCATAAGCACTGTGTGGATGAAGATGGTGCATAATCAAGATCACTCATTGGCTTCCCTTTGCTTCCATGTCCACGTGTCATGCAATGCTTGGTGCTCGCTTGTCCCTCTTTCTACTCCACGGAAAATGTTTTGCTTTCCATTATTTTTTAGCAACGATAAACTATGTTAACACAGCACTGTACCAAAAAATTAACGTTGCGATTGGTCGAAAAATGTTCAGGCATCTGGTTTATCTAGAATTCCTTACTATGTTCCACTTTTCTGGATAAAAATGTTCATATTGGACTTAAAAAAATACTATTTGCAACTTTTTTCGATGAAAAATTTCGTATTATGAAAATTTAAAACTCAAATGTAATTATTTTATATACAACTATAGAATTATTGTTTGACAAAAAATAAAATTGTGGCTTATACAAAACTTATATATCAAAATATAAGATACCCGCGTCACTCTTTAGTAGTTTCAATTGTGCAATTAGGATGGCAGAGTAATCCAGTGAAGAAAAAGAAAAAGAATTACAAGAAAAATTAACAATACAAATAAAATGTATGGTAAGAAATGAAAAATAAATAAATAAAGATATTTCAAAAGATATTTACAAGAGCGAGACAAAAAGAAGTTCATGAAGAAATAAAAAAAAGTAAACTTATAAATTTTAGATATTACGAAACATTTTAAGAACATAGAAGAATATTCTATAATATTTTAGATTATAAGTATGGATTCTTGAATATATGATGGTCGTAAATATCTTTACATGTTATTTTTAAATGTATGTGATAGTTATGACTATTTCACATGTCCTTTTAAGATCTTTCATATCTAAAAAAGAGAGAAAAATATATATAAAGAGTTTTTATTTTTAACACATGTTATTTTAAGGTTACTAGCTGGTATAACTACTTGCATATGTCACTTTCAAGTATATGTGAAGGTTATAATTACTTCACATATCTTTTCTTTGAATTAAGAAACATCTCATGTATTTATCCAAGTGCCTCTCCAACTTTCAAGAATCATCCATTTGATAAGAATTAACTTTGTGTTCATTATAGGATTAATTACTAACTTAATTAGACTTGTGTTCACACTAGATGTTGTCATTACTTTTGTATTCACACTTAGAATTCCTTTTTCTTGTTTTCACATTGCTTAAAACTCATTTCTTAAGGCTTTTGATGAAATTATATGCCTATAAATGAGGTCAAACTCTTTAGTAAAACTTACACTTGAATGAATGAATTTTTCCTTGATTTGTGAGCACCTTTGAGTGTCTTGAGAGTGTTGTATTCTTGTCTTGATTTTTTATTGAAGAACTTCTTCAAGTGATGAATCATCCTTGCACTTATGCTCTTTAAATTCTTCTTAGGTGAGTTGTTCTTCCTCCTTCCTTTCCTTAATTCATTTTCTCTTTTCTTTACAATTTGTTCTTTTTTTAATTTGAATTTTTGATACTACAACCACGGATTATGCTTCTGAAAATATTTTTAGGTCTTTTATGTTTGGCTTTTCTAACACATCTTAGTTGATAAGTATCAAACTATCCTTTTAAGGAATACATCACCCAATAATCCAACAAACGTACAAAACTCTTGAGGACACGAAAGACAATGAGGAGTAGTTTAGGCTACCTATCTTATTAGCTAAAACTTCTCCAACTATAAAATAAATAACTTAGATATTAGAAAAATATGGTTGGTAACAATGTAACTGCAAGTTGGGTTAATTGGGGCTAGACAAAATTAAGGCCTAATTGGGGCCGGACGAAATTGACTTGAAAACTAGGGTTTTGACCATCCAATCTATCCTAATTGAGGTCCAATTGGAAGCCCTCTATGCTTCTATTTTTTACACTAGAAAACTACTAATCATGTACAAAATGTTATATTTCTATTTACAAGATATATAAGACTAAGAAAAAAGAAGAGATTTATAATATTTTTCTCTGAAGTGTTGAGTCTTTCTTCATGAGACTTCATCTCTTCTATTCCTCTTAGCCAAAGATGCGGTAGCTGGATGGTCCTCCATCATGAAGATATTATCATGATGACTACATTCCTAAAGTGAAGAGGTGTTTAGTAGTCATCACAATATTGTTAACTACTATCCCCAATCCCTTAGGCAACATAGGACTAGAAACCATACCTTTCAAGGAACTTAAGTTTGACTTTCCCCGTTCCTATGAAAAAGAAAATGTAGAAGAATATTTGGATTAGGAGATGAAGGTGTAGCAAATTTTTGAGTGTCACCAAGTGAACCATGAGAGAAGTGTGTCCCTAGCTACACTGAGCTTTTAAAAATCAGTTATGTATTGGTGGACATTCTTAGTCACCGATGTTATGATTAATCATAATTCCTAGATATGTTATTGGAATTGACTTAAGGTTGTCTTAAAGAAAAAAAACGTGTGCCCTCTTATTATGATAAAGAGTTGATGGATAAAATCCAAAAACTCCAACAAAGAGATATGAATATAAAGGAATATATGTAAAAATAGAGTTATTATTAATAAGGGTGGGAGTTAAAGAAGAGTATAGGATAACCTAGATTAGGTTCCAACATGGCATCAACTATGTTAAATTACTACGATGTAATGAGATAAATAACCTAATTCAACTATGTGAAAAGATAAAGCAACAATTGAGAAGAAGATCTACTTCAAAGTAATCCACAACATCTTTTCCTAAGAAAAATCCTAAGAGGGAGAATTACCCCTCCAAATCTAAGTATGAAGGGTGACGAGAAAAAAAAGACAAAAAAAAAAAAATAAATAAATAGAATATATTTCTCCAAAAGTTACAACTAAAGACATTTATGATTTTGCTGTATTAAAATATGACACAGTTTCTAAGTATCCCAACAAAATAATCATACATTTAAAAGATTAAGACATTAAAAAATAAAATAAATATACATCTTCACCAAATAGAATGATAAGCTATTTTGTTTTTCTTTAGTAATTTTCTTTTAGTTTAAAATTTTAAATTAATACATTCTTCAAGATTTTAGATTTACTTTACTTATATTTTTTTATTTTATAATATTATATTATGATTAATTGGGTCTTAAATATTAACATAAAATATCATTGTGTATTAATCATATCTAATATAATTTTAATATCATTGTGTATTAATCATATCTAATATAATTTTGTTTTAAAATAAATTCTTATCATAATAAATCGATGTAATATAATACAAAACTTGAATTAAAAATAATGAATTTAATATAAGATTTTGAGTCTTAATAATAAAATATAACATTTCAAATATCATAACGAAAAAGTAGCAGTGCAAAGGTGTGACGAACTATTATAAATTATATCCACAATGATAAAGGACTAATACCTTGACATCCATAAAATAAAATATAACTATTTCATAGCCTAAAATATTAATATTTTAGTTAGATTTTTTTTATCTTTTAACTTAAAATTATATTATTGGAATAATTGTTAAGTGGGTTTGATTTGTTTTGTGAAGAAGAAAAGGAAAGGCGAGTGAGGTGACGTGATGGTGTGGTAGGTGCTGACACGTTACAATGTATTAATTAAGCTGTCACAGCACGCAAGCAAACCAAGGTTCAGTTCGGTTCCAGACCCAAACACTGCTCTCCAACACGTGGCATTCGTCCCTGCGTTTACAACTTCGACAACTTTAAAAGTGTAGCTTTAGTGGGCCCCTTCGTTCCAAGCTTTGGCTGTCATATCAAATCACAAAACCAGACAATTCCCCACCCTACCATTCTATGTTTCAAAACTCCTTCCACTCTAATTTTTTTACATTAACCTAATGTTATACCTTTCTTTGGACGAGAAGGTGTGAAAAGGAAAATAAATAAATAATTAATAGGATTATTTGAATTATGAAAAAATGCTTTTGTCTAAACTTTATTTTTATTTATCTTTTGTTTATGTGAAAATACTCAAGTGGAAGATTGTTTTCCTTTGTTTCGGTGATGTGTCATCTGTGAAAAAATGAAAAATGTAAATCGGTTTTGAGTATTCTCCTTGAAATGAGTTGAAGAAAAAGGAAGTCGGCTTGATATTTTATTTTTATTCTTCCTTAGTTCTAATGTAGAGAGTTTCAATTTGTTGTTTTCCATTTTATGCTTCTTTATCTATACCTTTGTCTTGTGGTTCATTCTTTATTTTTGACATCCTTTATTTTCATTGCTCTAATGTTACACTCATATTTCACACGAAATGATCATAGATTATTAATTATAGAATATTATATTAAATTTTATTAATTATATATTATCACACGAAATGTTTTAAAACATAAATAAATAAAAATTCAGATCAAAACACGTACGAAGAAATACAAAGAATAATATAATTAATTATGTTTACATTGATTTTATATATATATATATATATATATATATATATATATATGATCAACGTAATCAGTTTACGTATTATGTCTTTAAACTTGTATTATATAATATAATAAAATAAAATAATAACAAAAAAATATTAATAATAAAATAAAAATAATAGTAATATTAATAAATAATAATATAAATAAATACATATAATAATAAATATCATTATTAATAATAATAATAACAATAATAAATAATGATATTAATAATAATAAAAATAATACAATAATAATAATGAAAAACAATAGTACTAATAATAATAAAATTAAAATTTAATATTTAAGTATTTATAACAATAAATGTAATTTTATTAGTTTATAAATATATTTAGTTTATTATTTCTATAGTTATTATATCAATCCAACCATTCCTATACTTATGAAAGGTAAATATGTATAAAGATTATTCTATAACATCTTCTTTTATATCTTCTCACGTAAAAAATATTTACACTAGGTTTAAAAGACTTGTAACTATAAGTTAAGCAAATATTATAAAGATAAAACGTCTAGAGCTGAAGGAGAAAATTAGAGCAGATCTTGTGAAAGAAAAAAGGAAGTAAGAATTCAATTAAACTTGTATAAAAGGTTTTGAGCTAATTCTTATTGCATTGGATTCCTCATTTTAAAAACTTCAATTTTACACTTCGATCATAAAAATTGGATTTTGGAGCTAAAGGAAATAACTTACACAAAGTTGCACCAAAATTACTTGTTTAGTAGATTTTTGTTCTTTAGGGGTATTTTTGTATTACATAGTGTAATCAATAACTTGGGCCACTTTGGTAGTTTTTTTAGGTTCATATTTTTTTCTTGTTTCAGAACCTTATAAATATAATACAAGTGAAGAAATTACAGGCTTAGATTTAAAATTAGAAATAAAATAGGACTAGTCGCATTTTTAGTTTTTTTTTTTTTTTTTAATTTTCAATTTTTACAGTTTTTGATTGGCTAATGAAATTTATATAATTCCTACTTTCGCTTGTATGCGTCATTTCTCTTCTTCCATGAATGTTTGATGTTTCTTTTATTGTTTGAGATGGATGTAATAGAAACATTGAGTTGAATTACAGATAGAAGGTGTCATCTGATAGAAAATTAATGAAAAATTTAGGCAAGGTTAAGTAATATATTAAGAAAAAGTCTCTAAGAGCCTCCAAGGCTCCACTGTATACAAAAAACGAAGAAGGGAGAGGAGCAAAAAATTTTCTTCGCTATCAGCGAAGATTTGCGAGAAGAAATTCAACAGTACTCAATAAAATAATAATAAACTTAATTAAATTATAAAATGATAATAATATAATAAATTAAAAAATATTAATATTAATTTTATAAAATACTAATAATATAAGATAATTATTAATAATATTAATATATAAAAAACTAAAAATATTAAAATATTAAAAATAGTAAATATAATAATAAAAATTATAAAATTATAAATAATAATTATAATAATAAAATTATATTAATATAATTTTAATTATATTTGATTTTTAATTATAATAATATTTGTAATTTTATAATTTATATATTAAAAATATTAAAA
>Ga0099824_1005191_pt1 | contig 18439 bp, 7 predicted proteins | sample SiratrowhiteBW_FD_76837 | JGI IMG/M metagenome (GOLD analysis project Ga0099824, IMG submission 76837) | Root nodule microbial communities of legume samples collected from California, USA - Siratro white BW | ecosystem: Host-associated > Plants > Roots > Nodule | place: USA: California... | reverse complement strand
ATATATATATATATATATATATATATATATATATATATATATATATAATATGATAGTATGTGTGATTAAGTTTTCCTTTTGTTTCGGGGGTGGGGATATGGAGGGCATCTTTGTTCTCTGAGCAGTCTATATCTTTTGTTCCGATTAAAGACAAAGGCAGCACTAAGTAGGTAATTATGAGCTGCTGAGGCTCACTGATCATTTTGGTGTCATCAATGGCAAACCCTTTTAACAAAACAAAAAGGATGGTTTTGATTGAAAGGGGGAGCTCAAATCATTGGAACATTATATTTAAAAGTTTGAAAAGTGAGGAAGACAATAGGATTTCTCCAGATGGAAGAAAAGGATCCTTTTGTGGATTAATTGCCAATGTGAAGCTTACTCATCCTTCTACTTAATCCAATGATTTGGTTTGCATGTTCACTAACAGATTTTCAACAAAGCATTAAAGAAAACCAAGGGTTCATCAAGAGACAGATCAGGCCCACGTGTATTCCAAAGGGCTTATTGACTATCAAGTAATTACAACGTTTTACCACAAGTTACATGATTAGGCAGATTAAACAATAAACATGAAGCAATTCCACCTATGATTTGGAATTTACAATTTTATAGCTTTTATTGTGAAAAGGGTCATTATTATTATTTTTTCTTAAAAGAAAGGAAAAAAGAAGAAACAAGTCTGTGATGAATTGTGGTTGACAGCTCCTACTCCTAGGGTTACGTAGCACTTATTTCACAGCTAGGAGGAGCTCCTATAGCTTTGTTTGACAGAAAAGACAAGCTCATGTACTTTCATCAAACCACCAGTGATAATTTTTCTAGTGATGATAGGTTGGTTACCCAAAACATTAATCAAATATGCATTAATATATTCATTCAATCTTTTTTTGGATACATTTGCGAAGATCAAAGGAAAAAATCAGATAAAAATAGAAAGCAGGATTTCAGTATCTCACGTATACGTTTGAATTCTTATGTGAAGGTATTGATCACAGTTCAAATTCATATTATATCACTGAAGTACAAAGTTTCACACCACTCGTATCATGAGAGGAATGCATGAGATTGCTTATCAGAATGCCTTGGATGGTATTTTTTTTACCCAAAAATAATGCAAACATAAACTGAAAAAGGTAAAAGGTAATGTTACTCGATAAAGGATTTTAGTTTTTTTAATATTTTTAGATATTAAGGACTTATATTAGGTTCTGATTAAGTTCTGTAAACTTTATAATTCAAATTGAGTTAGGTGAACTTACACGAGTTAAATTTTTTCCAATATCTGATTTCTTCTGCTGTAAAACTTGAATCAATAAATTTTATACATTCTACTCAGGATCAACTTAATTAGACTAATAAATATAGATTTAATTTTAATATCTACGTTTCAACTTCTCAACCACTGCTAGGTTTCTACTAGATAAAATCTTATATATAGATAATATACGCATATCCCAGTTAATTTACATCTTGCAAAGCACTGGCGGATGATAAAATTATTGAAGTTGAAGTTTAAGATTTAACAACAGCTAGTGTTGAATCAAATTGACCTTCATGCACACACAATTACCTTAAGTATCTGTGATAAAATTGTTAAAGGAAGAAAGAGTGGTGAGATAAAGGAAAGGGAATGTGTGTAGGTGGGAGGCACAAAGAGAAGGACAGTGGAACCCACAAGTAGCATAGAGCCTTTGATTCTGAGATGCATAAGTAACCACATTCCTCACTCAAAAAAGTTAGTATTGAAGAGGTGAAAAGAAGGCCTAGCGTGCTACTTTATACATTTTCCCCACCAATTATCCTCTATATAACTATATTCTATTCTTTTATATTATATTCTTTTTTACTCGCTCTCTCTCTCTTACTCTCATGCATGCATGATATGTTTAGATTATGGATTATACTATAAAATATATGTTCAAAAACTCATGTAATTTTAAGTGCTTGTTTTTAAACATAATACAATCACTTTTCCAACTAGCTTGATTAACAAATTACTTTAGATATAGTAATTGTAAATGTTATTATGGGGTAGCTAAGTGCGAGGCAAATAATTTAATTATATTTTTTTTTACATAAAATATTGTTTATTTATATTATTACTTTAATTTATTTAATCCTAATTTATTAGTTATTAATATCAATCTTTTATATTTTTCTAAGTTTGAAGTTTTACAATTTTTTGTTTTAGTACATTATATGAAATTAATGTACACATAATTCCCTTTTGTAAGATTTTTTTTTAATGTTTTGAAAGTTATCTAAAAACTTGATAATATGTGTACAATACCTGTTCCAAAATTTTATTTAGATTTGGGATTTAACATGTGTTTTCTACATCTGTCTGTACTTCAAAAGCAGCAGAGAAAAATATGTGTAACCCTCTTTTCCCTTCCTGAACCTTTATTCCCTGAAAGCACACACAGTATTTGATAAAAATTCTGTACATCTCCGTGATCGTCACACAGAAACTTGTCTCCTGGCTACAATTCTGTATTTCATAAGGCTGTTTTTTTTTTTCACTAATATATATTATGTTCTTCTCAGTGGAATATACAATTCTTAAATTACATGTTCGCTTTTGTTTTTTATGGCACTATAGATTTGTGATGTCACACGACAAAATGATTAACCTGACATTCAAAAAGGCCTACGATATTCTCATCCTAGTAATAACTTCATTTGTAATTCATCTCAAGCTCAACGCAACTCAAAGATGAACAGTTATGTAGTTATGCAAGCAAATATTGAAGCATTTATCATTCAAGAACAAATAAAAGTTTCAAAGTTATTCCATCACACCATTAGGAGATCAGGTTGAGAGCATTTATGGCCATCATTATTCATAACAAATGGATTTGTTTGATGGTATTAACCTTGGAATTAAGTGGATGAGTGTGTGAGAGAGAGGTGAATATGAAAAGTGAAAGCAGGGAAGTAAAGGAGAAAGGAGAAAGGATAAAGGAGGAAGAAGCTTTTGTTACTGAAATCTAAGAGAGTGATTAAAGCAAATGAGGGAAGTAAAGCAAAGAAAGTGAAAGGGAAAGTGATGAAAGTATGTTCCTTTCTTTCTCTGCTCATCTTTCTATATTGCATGCAAAACGATGACAACCTAAAACCATCATTGCTGCCACTCTCTTTGTGCACTAATCCCCATAAAAATGTCATGGATCTCTTTCTTTTCTTTCTTTCTCTTTGTTTTATCAGAGACACTCCTTTTGCTAAAGAATTCATTCATAAATCAACAAATTAAAGCGGCTGTGTTTAATCACAAAAGCTGTCTAGAATTAAGAATAGAAAGATTTGTTGGTGAAAATGATCCAACATGTCTTTGCATATTGTCTCAGCCTATACAAATGAATATAATATAAAAAGGCATTATATGGCGCCTAATGTATAATTGCGAGTTTAAGTAACCTCCCCAAATTCAACCTACATATCTTCCTATGTTAATTTTTTTAAGTTGATTTTAACCTTATAACTTTTTTATCTATAAAAATTTACTTAAAAAAACAATGTTTATATAAAGAAGGAATGTAAAACCCAGATAAGTAACTCTAATTAACTTTTTTTAAAAAAATATTTTAAAAAACTCAACAATAATAAATTATAAGGCTCTTATATAGAGACAACAACCTTAGTAGAGAAACATTGGAGTAATCTCATCCACTTATTTGTTCCACCAAATAGGCATTCATCCTTTTATTACTTACATGAGTATCCATTACAAAATAATTCATGGACTTTTTATTTTTATCTTCCAGTACTATGACATGCATGCATGCGTTGCAACTATTATTATGAATTTATAAATCAAACATTAATAAAAAATGGTCATTTTAATACAATTTAATACTTTTTAATTGTTATATAAATTAAAAAAAATAAAAATCCACAAATTTGTATTCTTCTCCCATATAACAATATAAATTTCGATATATTTATAAAAAAACATCAAAATATTGAAAATATCTAAAAATTATTCTTTATAGAAATTCAAATAAAATTATACCTTAAAACATAAATTATCTTGTACATTATACAACTCACTTAAATTGTTTACAGATATCTCTATTTTTTTGTATGCTACCCTTGATTTCTTGTGTTTATATTTACAAATTATTTTATTATACTTCAGCTTGTATCTTAAAATTAATTTGTCTCCTTTAACTTTCACTTTTTTAATAATAATACGTCTAAGAGTATATTTTATGAGGTGAATCCAAGTAAACGATATAAAGTAACGCTCATTTTTCCTAGAAGATGAATGAGAAAATAGGAAGTTAGAAAATATATAACACCTTGAATCTTATAATTTTTAAGATTTTATCGGTTGATGATTTAATTAGAGCAAATTATAAAATAGATTAAAACATCATCTTTAATTTAAAATATTAAGATAATTAACTTGTATATTTTCTTTTATTATATTATTAATTTTGTTCAATACACGAGACTTAATTTCATATTTGAAATTCTAATAATATTTTCTTCATGTATAAGTTTATACGCTTCTTTTAAAAACAACTTAATAAACTTATTTTTATCATTATTTTTATTAGAACTTGACGTATTTATTTAAAACTTTATTTATGACAAGAAATTCTTAAATTTAAAACTTTTCATCCACTTATTATTAGTTAAAAGGAATAACAGTTTGTTAATTAGTTTTTCTAAATGGCATGTCTTTTTTTACTTTTGGAATGGACTAAAATAATCTATAAACTTTACATCTTTAGGAGGACTTCTCAGAGAGATTTGATAAACTGGACTGATATTACCAAAACCGAAAAATTTCAACATGGGGATGTAGCTCAAATGGTAGAGCGCTCGCTTTGCATGCGAGAGGCACGGGGTTCGATCCCCCGCATCTCCAAAGATATTTTAGTGTTATTTTTACAAGCATTAGATATTGTTAGCTTCCACTTCTTAATTTTAATGTTGTTTTGTATTCTTCTTTCATTTTGATGAACCTAATCCCCAGAGGGGAGACAGTCACATGGCTTGAATACATCACAATCAACTGGTCCCAAGTCAAAACTATATATTGGCTTTTCTGGTTGTTCTATGTGTAGTGCATACATACACATAACCAAGTAATGGGACCAATAGTTCCCATCCAATTCCAATTGCATGTTTTGTTCTATAGTTTCTTTTTAACAAGTTCCTTATAAATCATTTTTTATTATCAGATTTTTTTTTCATTTTATTTATAAATTTCATAAAATTTCAATTTTAAAGGAAGATTAAACGGGAGAGGAATTAAAAGGGTGACAAACACAATTTTTTAAGACCCTAAAACTTTTATGCAATGAAGATAGAAGTTACCCAGTTCCCAATCTGAAAACTTTAACCTTGTAAATGTTTATTCCGCATGTCATGGACATTTATGGATATGTCGTGCCCAATATAATGTTCATGAGTAATACACGGTCTTATTTACAATTCCAACGCAGTTTGCATGAAAATATAGGAAAATTTACTCAGAACTAAACTAATACTAAATACTGAACCAACTAATTAAGTTTTTCCAAATTTCTAGCAACAGATTATAATTTTTGACCAACATTATATTTGGAAACCAAACCAACATGAGCCTAGTGATTTTATTCTCTTTAGAGTGATCCCTTTTGCAACCTTTTGCTAAGACAGTTAGACAAAAGAAATTATAGCACAAAGATGGTCGCACATTAGTGTGTAAATTGATAATGTATAAAAAGTTTTCTCTGGGCTCGGTTGTCCATAACATTGATTGATAGAGAAATTGGCAGGAATCGGGTAGCACTTGAATAACATATATGAACAAAAAACACAAGAGAACAAAACAAAAGCTAGCTATGGCATCTATATCTATATAAGGTAACAAAATAGGTCAGGGATGACTCAGAACAAACAAACTCTGCATGTTTGTCTCTGCTGGACTGAAAATAGACCTTTCAAAAACATCACTTGTTTCTTCAGAAATAATACATTTGGGTTCACAGAATGCTGGTTAATGAATAGACCTCTCACTAACTGCTTTCCTCTTCTTCAACATAATATTCTATTCATCTAATGTACTCACTGCACATTACCTGCTTTTTCTTAACTTTATACCATTTAAGCGTGCCATTCACCATGACCATAAATAACATTACATTTACCTTTTATTTTTCCCTCTCTTATTCACCGTTTACACAATTTCATATTGGGGCCACTTGGCCACGACTCTGTCAGTTTCCTAAAGATGGATCTTAACTCAGACAACGGATGAGATTCTTGATCAAATTTGAAAAAACAAATGTGCTCTTTACCTCAACTTTGGTAGTTTTATTTTTTGGATGTGCAGCATAGTTCATATCAGTCTACATTTTTCTTATGGCAGAAGTTTTCAAATTTAAACTCTGTCTTTAAATAAAATTTAAATCATTCCTAGTCAAGTTTATAAATATTCCTCTGAAAACACTTGAAAATGATGAGTATAAATGAGACCACCAACATTTTACTAAAATTTGATATCACGAGGTGAGAAAATAAAATATGACATGGAGAGTGCAAAGAAAGAATGTGACAGAAGTAGGAAAAATATAAACGGTTTTTAGTTGATATATGTCTGATTCTAATAATTGGTGCCTTGTCTAGCACCTCTTAAATTGGAAGGCTACCAGTGCTCTTTTTAGTTGGCCTTGGCCCATATTTATCTGTCACCTATATAAAATTTATCAACATTATCATTCTATGGATCTGAATCTATATATGTTTTAGTTATAAGGGTTTAACAGTTTTTATCTTTTGTAATGGAACTAGAACATCATTCTGAAAAAGAACAATTGAGCAGGGAAGTATAAAGATCCTGTCAAACGGGATTCTTCTTTGATTAAGCCAGTATTGTTAATTAATCTTTTGACATGAAATGTGTGATTGTCTGTTACATGCTTCCTCAAAGATTAAAGACAGAATAAAACGTAGGCAAAGAACTTTTTTCTGTATTATTTCAACAATGGTCAACTCTGAACACAAACATCAGCTTACAAAAGTTTAACTCTATGGATACATATTCAATGATATGTATTTCAATACTTAACTCTATTGATTAAAGTCTCGAATTTGCATTTTAAATAATAAAAATAGAAGTTATTTAAATATATGAATCAGGCATTACATTTAACTTTGACTCTCTCGATACTAAACATGCATGAATACGTTTTATACATTTAATCGATAGTGATTGTTATTGTTTTGGATGGAAGTTTCAACAATGATGATGATAGTGTTTGGATGGAAGTTTCAACAATGATGATGATAGTGATTGGTAGTATTATCTGTTGGATTTTAAGGGCTGAGTTTTGTATCATATATACAACAACTCATACATTTGTGATGAGATTTCAGTAATGTTAAATATTGCAATTCTTGTTGAGGTGCACTTAGATTCTTTTTCTCTGTGTTCATCTTGTTATATCTTCAAGCTCACCTAACCCTGTTAGAACAAGTTAATATAATAGATATTTAAATGGTAAATCAACCAAGAAGCCATTAATATCTATCAGAAGACTTGGTAGAATCACATGAGAAAGTATCCAGGGACATATTAAAAAAATTAAAACTGGTGTGAGTTATCATTTTTATAGTCAGTGTTACTCAACTAAATTACCTCTCTAAAACATTAATATCAGTAAATTTTGAATCAGAAGAACAAAGAAATCTGAGTTTTCGAACTTGGACATCTCATAGTTGCAACTAATACACAAGCATTTACAACTATGCAAAAACGAGGTAAAAAAATAAAGTAGTGGTCTCTGTTTCTACCTAGGAATTTACACCCACATTTATCCTACTATTTCTCAAAGGAACAACTCTAAACTACTTATATTCAATTCGACCTTCTTTTCTACCGTGCAAATGACGTGGAAATTCCTCTTCTGTGTCACCACTCTCTTCATTGGCAATTCTAGTCATAATTCTTAAAGGGTGAGCCTCCGTGTTGAACACCCATTCATCGAGGGAAATGACTGATGAAGGCGAAAACAAGAGATAAAGATACTTGAGTGTTTCTGAAAGGAAGTAGCTCTGCATCATATTATCTTTCGTGCCAGTAGTCACCTAAGCATTTAGTCAGTTATGTTTAGCAATGTATAAAGCAGTTAAATGCTTTTGCTTTATAATGTATTTGCATTGAAGAAAATTAAAGAAAAAAGTATATGAATATGATCAAGTCTTGATAGAACATGCATAAGCTTGCAACACAATTATACATGTCAAACTAAATAATGAGAACAGTTAACAAATGCATGCACAACTTTTCCAAGGGTGAGAGTTAATCATGTAAGAGAAAATATTGAAGCAGTTCATGAATTTCTTACATCTTTGAGTCCAACATATCCTGTCTCGATCCGAGAATTGTTTTCAAATGCTTGGAAAATGTTCCAACCCCATTCTTGGTATGTTTTGTTTCCAGTGAAACGCCAGAGGTAGAATAATGACTCAATTGTTTCAGGCCTCTGGATATTCCACGAGGTACCAACACTCATATCCTACAGTTTTCATAAAACCTCAGAACACAACATCTTAGGGAATTTGACAAACAATGTGAGAATTAAAGGTTCAAACCTCTCCATTGCGAAAGTAATAGTTCTCTCCTGCCAATTTAGTTGGTGTTGATTGGTAAAAATTGTAACAAGTCCATACAAGCTACGAGGCAAGATGAATTGGAATTCAGTATAAGTGTGAAAGAAAAATAGCAGCTCAAACCAATATATTTTAAGCTTAAATTAGTAATTATTGTCACGATAAAGCTTATTCCTTTCGGAAAAATTATTTAATATTCAGTCAAATCTGAAACCTTGGATGTTTGTGATTTGGTTTGAAAGAGAAAATACAAATAGAACCTGGTTCTTCATTATGTTCTGAGTAATGTTTCCAATTCCAAGGGAAGATGCAAGAAAAAGTGTGATGTTGATTTTCAGAAAAATCACCAGCATATCCACTTAATAGCTTAAGTTTTTAAGAGAATATGTACTCTAGTATTATAAAGCAGGTTCACCTCCTCTGCAAGTGACATAAACTTTTCAGCTTCTCCAGGGTCATAGCTTGAAGATCCCAAAGCCAACATTCCAGGAACAAAACAAGCTAATTCATCCATCTGATAAGGAAACAAAATCAAATATTCTTTTAAAGACATACTCAGCTAAGACTAAAATAAATTTCTTTTTCAAATAACACCTTATCAAAGACTGCATTTCCAAGCCTCTCGGATATGTATGCAAAAGACGAAGGTGTTGACCTTTTAATCAAGCTTTGAAGACCTATCATTGATTTCTCCCACATTTCCCTGATCCACCATTAGCTCACATTTAAAATATGGTTCAATATATGTCTCTTAACTCAAAGTTTGAACTTTCATATTAAAGTAGTGTCGAAAAGAGTCTGCTAAATGTGTGTTTTGTAGAATATGCATTTTGGATGAGAGGTATTCCATTTTGCAATTTTGGTTTATTCCATTCTTTCAAAAGCTTATGGCAACAAAATATATACATGGTGGACTAGAGTAAGGCAGAGTCAAGTGTATGCTTTGTAAGATGGTTTATTCCTTAGTTAGGTACATAGTTTCTTACAGAGGTAATAAAATTATTTAATTTTCCAAAGAACAATCAACATTTAAAGCTCATTACCTGTAAAATGTCACAACTTCAGTTTTATTTCCTTGTATCCAGGCCTTGAGTAGGTACTCATAAAAGCTGCAACATATAAATGGGTAACCTTGTAGTAGGTTAGCATATTAAGAATCATTATGCAACATTTCAAAATAATTAATCAATAACTCAAGTTTGTTCCACATTCCCAAAAAACATAGCACATGAATAAGGGCAACTCATAGAGATTGCTGAAGTCATTTTTACCATATTATCTATATCAAGAGTTTAACAAAAACTTATACAAAATTGGAATTGAATTTTATTTGAAGACCAACAATTACAAGATCATAACAATAATGATGTTAGCAAATTTTATTGGTATCATTACCTGTCACCCATGGCACCAAATGTAATTGATCCACCTGTTTTAGTTCCAGTAAGTGGATTAAGGTATATAGGAAGTAAGCCATCATCCGGAAAATTCTCATGAAGCTCCTTGATGACCCTTTCTGCCTGAAATTATCATTGTGGCATTCTTGAAATCAATATGCTTAGTAATTTTTAGTAATGTTTTGGGTTTGAATCCACTGACAAAAAACTAACTTTAACATTTACTGATAGAAAATGTTTAGTAATATGAAGGAAAATGATAAAAAATGTTTAGTAATAAGAAGTAAAAGACATATAAAGTTGACAGTTTTTATTGCCAAAAAAATAGTTAAGTAACAGATAAAGTAGTAAATGTCACCTTTTCTTGGTACGTGGGGTCTTTTGTCCTTTGAGAGAGAGCAATAAATTCGAGTTGTTCGGAACCAGAATCCGCAAGAATACTGCTTCCCTAGTGATAAAGAACGACCAATCAAGAACATAAAATATCTACAATAAATCAAAATATGTAACAATGAGATGGAATTAGTCGCAAATAAGATTTGATATCTTTTAATTAAATATTTGCAAGAAAGAACACCGTATGATATGTTGTATTACCAAATGCAATATGATCATTTAAGCAATCAAATGACACTGATAAGATCACTTAAGCAATCAAAGGATATCTTACCAATCAATGATGTTGGAGGTGAACATGATCCAAATATTCAAGTCAAACAAAAATTGAAAAACATAAACTCAAGTCATCATGTTATAAATCTCTAATAACAGAACATTATCAGTAATTAGAAATGATTTTGATACAAAGCTGAGATTCTGTGTTATGACATTAACTTCAGATAAATAAATGAAGTAACATAATGATGAGAAAACATACCCGCGCCCATGCAGGGTTATTTGTACTGCCAGATGCTAAGTTAATTCTATTATAGGGGATTCCTGAAGGTGTATTCCAAGCAGGCAATAACTTATCTGCAATATCTCTAGCCTTCTCAAGGAAAACATTGTCACCAGAGAGATCATAAGCACTAAGAAGGCCACCCATCACTCTAAACCAAAATGATAAATAAATGAGAGAAAATGAATTAGAAAGAAAAATTGTTGCAATCTACGAAGCTACAACAACTGCTAGGTGGGGGAGGAAATTAGCATTTCAACAAAACTAAGATTGAACCTTCTAATTCAACCTTATGGTTGTCTCGAACACACTAACTTCGATGTTCTTGTCGAAAGACAATGACTGAGCAACCCACCTGCAATTTTATCTCATTAGATGCTCTGAATGTATTGTATTCTTTAATACAAAAACGATATTAATAGAGAGAATCCTTTCTCTTTTTCTTTTTTTCCAATTCAACTTGTAGCAAAAGTGGAAAAGAAAGAAGACAAACATTTTCAAGCAGAAATAGTGGATTGCAAAATCGAATGTACTAGAAATAAAATACAACTCACTCTCTAGCTCTATTAAATTGATCATCAAGACCCATTATAAATAACGTGTCGAGTGAATCTACTAAAGTTGCCCCTAGACCGCCAAAATTGTCAACACCATTCATTGATTGTGGCTGTGCAAGGAATAGCAAACTAATTAGTTGCATAGTTTAAATTTGACTATTCCAAACTGTGTGCTATTATAGCATAAAACATAAATGGATTTAGAAACGAACATGCAGACACATTTTGTTGTTACTTCTCCTAATGTGTAATATAGGTGAAGTTCAGTTGTAGAAAGAATCTGCATATATTATTGTGTCTTGTAACGTAAAACTTCATATATCCCTAGATTGATCAAAATTTGAATGAGGTTTCATTTCTTATTATGTCAAAGATATATCTATTTTTCAAGGTTCAATGGCTTATACAAAAGGGTTGCCTCCACCTCGTTGTGAAAATAATTTCAAAGCTTTGCAATCATAACCTAACCTATTCTACCTTGTATGGGGAGAGTTTGATTTGCTCTACTATGGAAGAAGAGGTGGAATAATGTTGTGGTAATGAGAAATGCGATAGATAATAAGTTTTTACTTGCTACTCTCAGTTACAAGCTTTACTTGTTGATAATCACTTTGCTGATTAAAAAAAGTACAATTGTGCAAATGACTCGAATGTCAATCTCTGAAATCAACTTAATGAGTGCAATGAAAGGCTATAGTTGACCAACTTAACTAACTAACTTATTTGTTAAAAGATAATACAACTCAAATCCTACATAAGAAGAGGAAGGTAGAAGAAAAACAAGCAACAAGAATATAAAACTCATCATATCAAGTAGTGGATTAACAAAAAAGTTAAGAAAATATTATGAAAAACCTTAAGTTCATCCCTTCCCCATGCATACGTTTCATAAGAAGTCCAAGCATGAAGCATGGCATCTTTTATTTTATCTCTTCGTTGTAAGCTAATAGGGTCATCTTCAACAGAAAAATCCTTGGTGAATTTATTGACTTCATCCTCCTTTTGAATACTTTCTGCCGAGTCTTTCATATGGCCTCTTATATCTTCTAGCTGCAGTATCAAATAACTCAAACCAAGTCAATTACCACCAAGGCACAAAAACAAAATTTTGAAAGTATAACAAACAACCCTATAGATAATAAAAATCTGCACATCTTACTGTATTCTGCAAGCGTGTAACCTCTTCTTTTAATTTCGAAATGTCATCCTAGCTCCACAAAAGGAAAAAGAAAACAGCTTAAAGAACTGTATTTCAAGAATTCCAACTATCAAAAGATTACATAACCAAGTTTAAAATACTTAAATTAAATGATCAAATAGACTATTCAAATTGAAAACATTAACAATGTGCGAGATGAGACCACAATACAAAGCAACATGGTACCCCTTCAATCCATTTTAACATCAGAACTTTTTCTTTTATAAATGCAATATAAAAGAAGAAGAAAAAACTCTTGTAGAATTTATAGAAGAAGGATATTGGTTTCACATTCATAATGAAAATGGAACTTTCTTGGTTAATTTAAGAGAACATTAGAATAGACAATGAAAGAACCTGTCCGCTGGTGAGTGATTTGCGGTCATAGAGTATCCATGTAAGTAAAACGCAGAAGATAAGGACCAATGCGAGTCGTTTAGGCCTCTTAATGTAATAACGAGGTTGCAAATACCTCCATCTAGATGTAGACGATGATGAATGAGAAGATTTTTTACCCATTTCTTTAACAATCTTGAATGAACCCAGAGGCAAAGTGAGTATGAGAAAGAGATGAAGTATTAATAGTGTATTATTGCATGCGAAAGAATAATAAGAAAGATATTATTTGTAATGGGTGGTGGTGCAAAAGCATGCGTAGGTTGTAACCTCAACGTAAAATTCGGACGCAGTAAATGTCGGAGGACTTTTCCTTTTTTTCTAGAACCTCTCCCATCTCTCTCTTTATCTTCATCATTCTCAACCTTCACTTAATTCATCTTCTAAATTCAATTCTCAAATGCTTTTGTAATTTAAGATATTTGTCCATAAGAATTATTTCACCCAGTATTTAGCTTTTTGTTTTATTTTATTACACAATAAATTTAATTAATAAGAAACTTATTATGTCATCTTAATTATGTCTTTGTTATATTTTGAATTATTAAATAAATATGCTTTTGTATGTTTTAAACTCAAAAACACATCTTTTTAATCCCAATTTTTTTGCATTAAGATTATATATTCTCATCTATTGTTAGTTAGCTGAATTTAGTTGAGTTCTTAGGTTAGTGAACATTCAATGCTTTTTTTAAATATTTATAACTTCATTCAATAAAACGTTGAATGGGTTAAAAATTTAACACATTATTTTTGTTTTTGTTCTAATTCAAGATTTTTAGAAATAAATTATAAATAAATATATTTTTAGTCTCAATAAAATGCTCAAGTTATAATTTTTATTCCTATTTTTTTCTTTTTGAATGGTATAAATATGCATATTTTTATATAAACCTTATTTATTGCTAATATGAATATTTATAGATAAAATTTTCTTCGTGATTAATTTTTTATAATTCCAGGAAAATACATTTCTGTATAAAATAATATAAATAAAAAATAAATTAAATTATTATAAATTTCAAAACTAAATTAATATTAAAAATAAAATTAAAAGGATTTGAACTTGAACGTAAACTATTATTTTAGAGATAATATGATTTATTAGGACTTAAAATAACATAATATCAATTTAAATTCATTAATAACATTACTTTTATTATTTAAAATTATATATATATACTTCTACATTAGACTAAATTAATATTATTTGCATAACTAAATTATTTGTGGGTAAATATTTTTAAGTATATAATTTGTTTTACAAATATAATTCATAACAGATAAATGTTTTTAATATAGAAATAATAGTTTAGATCTACAATTAGTATTTTAAGTTGTAATATGAAGATCAACATGTTGTTAGTCTGACACTGGACTTGTCCGCTTATATGGTTATAAAAAATGTAATATAAGGTTGTTTTCAAATTAAGATATTTTTGGCTAGTTAAGAAAATGAAGTACAAAATGTTTCTTTGAAGAAGAATGCGCGTAGAAAATGTTTATTTTAATTTTTCCTTAAAGGAGGATGGTAAAAGTTTCATTCTTCAATTTATTTATTCTAATTTACTGAATACGAATATAATTTAATTAAATATTATACTTATGACAAGCATAATTAAATCTGAAATATTTATTTTAAATGTGTAGACTACATTTCCCTCTATCCACTCTCTTGTGTTTTATATAGTTGCCTTCTTCATGCAAAAAAATTCCAAGTTATCCAAAATAAAATACTTTTAAAATATGAAGACGGAAATACTTCTGAACCCTAAATCTTTATCCCCTCATTCTATTTGTACGCTGCCACCTCCAACTACTTCCAACCATTCCATTTTGCGTTGTGTTTGTCATTTTGATTTAGTGATTTATCAATAAGTATTTGAGATAGTATGATGTATTGAAGTATTTGTAGTGTATTTGGGAATTTCATTTGATTTTTGCAATTTCGGTGAAGGATTTTTTGTTAAAATTTATTTTCAAAATAGAGTATTCCAGGTTCTCCATGTTTGGAGAATAACTCAGAAACACCTTGTTTTAAAACTGAATTTTAATAAAAAATAAATTTCGAAATGAAGTGTTTTAGAACTATATTCCGAAATACGTTGTTCGGTAATACATTCCTACTTCCAAAATTATATTAAAAATTTCAAAAAAAATTGTCAAATTAAATCACATTTTCGCACCATGTCAATAAAAAATAGAATACAACAACAGAAAATAATAGTATTTCTGGTTTTAGTTATTATCCTCAACATATTACCTGGATACGATTGTCTGAATTATCTAAAACCTGGTCTCAAACTCCTCCTTCCTGTGCAGAAAGAATAATTTATTTAAGCATATTCAAAACTACAATTGATTATCTCTCACTGGGAACTACGCCATACATGGTGCAGTGCCTGTCTATATTCACGGCAGTGCCCTGTCGATCTTCACCGCGTAGGCTTTTGAAAGAGATTACTTAATACAAAACTGGTTACAAAATAAAAAAAAAAAGGCGTAGCAAATGGAAGGTCAGAGATTGGATTTTAGTCACTTCCAAATTTTACACAAAAGAAATGGGGACCAATTTTTACCATGAAAAAAGTTTGTCATTAGCACCAACTCCAAAAATAAATAATGTAACAGATAGATTTAGTTACACATATATAAAATTTTGATGTGTTGATGTTCTACCGGATCATAAAATTGTTTTCAGTTTTACACTAAAATTCTTCTTTATATATCCTTTACCCTTTTTGTATGGGTGGAATATTTCATCACAATATTATCAAGTCCTCTTTCTGAGCTGTACTATTATATGTATATCTGCAACAATAAACAATTTACAAATTTTGATGATAATATCTATCTTATTACTCAGTCTAAGAAGATATATCTGAAATTCAAATAAAAATTGAATTAACAAATTATTTTATTGTCTCATTTTCATCTTGCATTTAGCTGCCATCATAACATGTCATGAATGAAATGCCAAACATACGCGTCTAAGAATTTTCCAGGGTCAATAGAAGATAGCATCTAAAAACCAACACAGTTCACAGATTTTTATTTATTCTCTTCTTTCTATGTTTTTTACACTATTTCTTTTAAAGCAAGCAAAACAATTAGCGAAATAATTTCGACACATACGACGTCGGATTTTTAACCATCAAAATTATATATGTATATATATATATATACATATATTGAGTAGCATGAAGTGTGTGCATGTGAGATATGGAAGAAATAGAAAGTAGAAACTAATGAAGTAGGTTGGATAATGGGAGAAATTGGGTAATTGTGAATAATTGGTCAACTATTGCGTGTGATTTGTTTTACGCGTGTCCTTCTAATGCTACTTTAACTTCAATCCCAAAAACCATAACTTCTCTGCTTCGCTGTGCCACTCTAAAACACTACTTCAATAACATAAAGTAATGCAATTTCTTTTCTTACCACATCGTAACTACCACGGTTAAACATATGTCCCAATCAATGCTCTTCAACAAACATTTCTTCTTTCCAAGTAGTGATATTTGCCTAACTACCATTAAGGTTACTTCCTGCTTTTTAAGTTTATGGGGCTTTCAACCAAAAAAGTCATACTAGATTCCATAACGTGTCAGATCTTTCAGATTCTTATTCTTATGCTATTTTCAAAATCAATAGCATGATAAGCCAAATGTTTGAAGTGAAGAGGGGGTCGATTCCACGTAGTTTCTGAAACGAAAGAGATGTACGTCAACGAAGAATCTGACTAAAGCGTGTTGCACCTTGTTACATTAATTAAATCATACTTCAAACAAAATGCATTATAGACAGCCTCATCACAGTTATGCATTCAAATTCTGTATGAAAATCATTTTTCTAATTTATGTTTTCTTCAAGGTTACACCTATTCAACCATCTCTGTTTGATGGCTTTATTTTATTTTTACACATCAAATTATTAAATTCATCGTGTAAACCATTATTTGCTTCATCTTATAATTATTATTTATTAATAATAAGAACGAGATCCAAATTGCTTTAAGAAAATAACAAATAATAATAGGGGTTATCTTTACTGTATAAGAGAATTATATTTTTTAATTTAAATGAAATAAAAATAAGATCGGCGTATATTAAGTACGAGAATTCTTATAATATTCTTTTACATATTTTAAATATATGTCACACATTTTAATTTTAATTTAGTTTTTATTGTAATGTCCAATGTTACTAAATTAATAAATAAGAGTAATATAATCTTTCTATCCTTTTTAAAATTTAACCATTTAATATAATTTTTTTGTAATTTTTAAAATAAAATATACCACTTTTATTATTACATAATATTCTTATCTATATATAAGAGGTCTTACACATAATTATACTAGTAATATTATAGTTTAATCTCTACAAATAAACAAATTAGCCATACAATAAATTAGTAGTCATTGCAGAAATTATTAACTTAATGGTAATAGGACCCATTACAAATATAATAGTCGATCGGTTTAAGAAGTGGAAGTGTTATGAGATACAATCATTATTATTTTTTATAAGTCATCGTATTATTTTTAACATTTACGTTCCACTCCATATGAAAAAGTGTTACTTATATTATGGTAGATAATTGTTCAATATAGGATGAAGTCATTTATACAAGGTGTATGATCATTTTTGTTTATCATTTTTATTAAGAAGAAGAAACAATAAACTTAAAATAGTGAGAATAAATACTATGTAACTAAATTAAATAATACAAAAATAATTAATATATATATATATATATATATTCATATTTTCAATTATATGTATTTATTTTTATTTTTATTTTTATATATTTAAATTATTTTTAATTTTAAAATAGATAAGATATACAAAATTATTTTATCTTATTCAAATTTTACTGTTTAAATTTTCACAATGAAACCTTCAATTATCCGCGTAGAATATTATTAATTATCTATATCCAGATTTATGAATTGAAATAAATTATAAAACTAATTTCCTTATTTTCTTATTAGATGAATATATATATATATATATAGAAGAGACACGTAGTATTATTCTGAGATCCTTTTAATTAGGTAATATTTTCTATTGAATTGAGAATACATTTCTCCTATATAACAAAATTTGTAATGATTATTTTAATTATAATTTGAATGGTTTAAACTAAAATATGTCATTTCGTTATGGATGGGTTTAGGGAAGGATAAACTTGCACTACGTATCTTATCTCTTCCACTTTTTTTTTTTTTTTTAGACGTTTTTGAATTTTTAAAATTTTTTTTTTTTTTTTATTTTTTTTTTTTTTAAAAATTTTTATTTATTTTTTTTTTATTAATTCTTTTTAAAAGATCACTTCTCTAAAAGTCTTTATCGTAGATTGAAGAAAGATATTTTCTTTT
>Ga0099824_1005187_pt1 | contig 18443 bp, 9 predicted proteins | sample SiratrowhiteBW_FD_76837 | JGI IMG/M metagenome (GOLD analysis project Ga0099824, IMG submission 76837) | Root nodule microbial communities of legume samples collected from California, USA - Siratro white BW | ecosystem: Host-associated > Plants > Roots > Nodule | place: USA: California... | reverse complement strand
TCATTACTGAAAAGGTTTCATAATATAACAAAATTAATCCAACAATGACACAAAAGCACTCTCCAACAAAACTAAACAATAACCAACATAACTTAGAGAATTAGCACAGAGCACAATAAGATATATAAGATTTCATTAACCTTTTCCTCCTTTACTTCCTTCCACTACTTCATAATTATATAGTAACAATCTATGAAAAACAAACACAGACAAACACTACAAACAAGTATAATTCCAAAATACAGGATACACTACACATTGAACATTATTATGAATTATTTAAATTGACAATCAAGATTATATTCAAAATCATCCATAAAAAAAGTTAGTTAATTATAACAATCTTAACACATTATTTCCTAAAACAAAAACAAATCTAATTCATCCATCTAAAATCCAAAAAGTGTAAAGAGGATCTAATTCATTTAAGACATTTCACCCCCTTATTGATCACCATCATTGAAAAAGAAACCTTTTTAAGTTAGATTCATCTAAAGACAAATGTAAACAGAGAAAGTGAAACACAAGATGTAAATGAGAAATAGATAGTTTGTTTGTTTAAAGGAGAAATAGAAACTTACACAAGTTATTCTTAAAAAAGTCAAATCATGGCGGACACAAAAAAAGTGTTTTTTAAATTCTACTCTAGCAAAGTGTCTAACATTGTCATATGAGTGTCAGTATTAGACATGAATACATGGCATTGAAGAGTTGTGTCCAAACTTCATAGGTTATAATTATTAAAAACATGAACCTAATAGGTCTGGAATAAGTAAAATAAGTCTGCACCTATGATTAGATCCAAATTTTATTCAGATCATTGCCCTAGTTACCATTTTAAATCCATTACTTCCTTCCACTTCTATATAACAATTTAAGCAATCTCCTTATTAAAAAGCCTATTTTCCCATTTGATACATTTGTTGGCTTTTTACCTGTCAAAGATTACTTCAAAAGTACAGACAATCACAAATCCCAACAAAAGATTATTCAATTTATCAAGTATCTTTTCAGATCAGAAGCATTTCATTCCCACTTCATTATAAGCCTAAAATTACAAGCTTCACATCATACCATCACCAGCATTAAGGCAGACTTAGTAATGTATCCAAATATCAGAAGGCCTTTGATAAGCACCCAAGCGCTTGGGAAACCTATCCTCAAAAGCTAACTATCAAAGGGGGAGAATCATACTTTATGTGGGTCCTGGGCGCCCCATAATATAGAAAGTTCCTATCCTAGCACTAGGCCTAAGAGCAATTGTCTCAACAACTTTCACTCTACAACACTTAAATCAGCTCCCTTAGAACCCTTTTTGAGACATTGACAATTGGCTTTGATACCAATTGATAAGTTTACAAACACTTGGGGAAACCACCCTCAAGAGCAAGCTAATAAGGGAGAAGAATCAAACACTTAAATACCCTATCGAGCATCTGGAGCATCCCACACAACCCAATGTGGGACTTGGACACCCCATTAATATCTAAGTTCCTATGAGCCCTTTACATTAAATAATGTTGCTGAACTGCCAATATTTATATACAATCACACTTAATCAACACAAACAATCTGGTAATTAAAATGCAACCATACAAAGAAAAAAGGACCAAAGCAGAATTAAAACTCAACAAGGGTAAAAACACATTTCATACCGGAAGAAGAAGAAAGTCACACAGCTTTGTGATCTCTGGCTTGAGCAAAAGATGTAAGCTACTCCGCTCATCGTGCAGTCTGCTTTTTTGCTCAGATTCAACATTGTATCCTTGAGATCTATCTGACATTTGATCAAGCAACCAGATTGAGTAAGGGCTACAAATAAATGACATGGAATGGAATACCAGAACAAGTAGTCGGATTATGCAAGAATTGATAGACATAATACAAAAACAAAAAAATATTTAATGATTCCAGAGGTTATAATATAAAAACAAAACAAGGAATACAATAATTGTTACTATTTGCCAACTTCATTGAACAATGAAAGGTCATAATAAAAGTAAAAGTAACAAATGTCACCACTAACCTGCCTTGATACCAGCGAGTAACTTTTCATCTTCAAATTTTGAAGAAGGCTGATCAACAATATTATTAACTTTCCTGCGCTTCTTGGCTGCTACTTCAGTTACAAGATCAGGCCCATTGGCAAAAATATCAAAATGATGAACTTTCTTCCTGCTCCGCTCAGATGAATTATTTAAGTACTTCCACTGAAAATGTTTTCCATCCAAAAGTTTTGTCCAAAAAAATTGGGATGGCTCTTCATCCAGTAACCCAAGTTTTAGCTCACCAAGCAAAGAAAAATTTCCCTGGTATGTTCCCCCATTTTGCTGCACTTTCAATAAGACTGAACTGTTGCTTGAATCAATATGTTCTCCATCCTGAGATAGTAGGGATGAGAATTCATGCATTGTTTCTTTCAGAAATGGTCGCCCAAACAAAGATTTCACATTTGATGCAGAAGTTTCACCATCATGAAAAGCTTTCAGTTCATCAAATAGAAAAGAAGCACCCCACATCAACAGCACATGACTGGTATTCCAGTTTATGTTTTGTAGATTGGAGTCAATTGACTTACATTGCTTAGCAAGGATTAAGGCTTTTTCCTCAACAGTGAAAGTTGAATATAACCGGAATATTTTTATGAATTCAAACTGTGAATCAAGTGTTATTTTCTGAAGGGATCTTATATCATTCATTGGGTTCCAATCACTATCAAATATAATAATACAATCAACAGACAACAATTTGATGCTTGGAAGGCAAGCACATGTGTCTAACAAAAACACAAATCGTCTGTTGTTCTTATCGTTAAATTTCTTCATGGCAGCTTGCCTCTTAGAAGGCAGCATATTTTTATCAATCCGTTCGTACGAATCTGGACCAAATCTTGGTCGAAGTATGTCTTCCAAATAATCTCCTATAACTCTTCCAGAACCCCCAATAGACTGCAAATTCAGTAATAAATTAACACGGTTCAATGAACTATCTTCCCCAAAGTGAATGAATAAAGTATAAGGAAAAGGGGGACATCATGGTCTCATGTACCAACAGACACAATACATGTGAGAAAATTAAAGAATACAGCTAAAACAGAACTAAACAGGAAAATGTGACCTCCAAGTCTTAGTAAGATGTATCTATGAATAAAATCTTCTGAACAAGCTTTTCTTATAGCCCTCTCACACATACAATCCCGAACAATTTTAATAACTAAAAGAAAACAGATGAAAAATTGGCCAATTGAGAATTAAGAAGAACATACCAAAATATCTATATACACACAGGCACACACACAGACACAAAACTCGCCCATATAAGCTTTAATTAGATAATGATAATGTGTTGAGATATTTGATTTAATCATGGTATAATGACAATATATGTAATTAGGGAGATTCAGGCCTCTTTTGATACGTAAAGGATAGAAAACAAAAGGGTAACAAAAAGAACTTCTTCTCTGCCTCTTTTTTTCAAGGATTTTCTCCTATAAATACCTTGTACACACTGAAAATATCTTCCTAGTGTGACACCTGATCGCTATTCTAACAAAATATTCATTAGGATAGAGATGTTACAGATGTAGCTTAGTATCATAAATTGACAAGTGACTTTTACAGTTTTTATTTGGATAACAAGGAACCATCTTCGTCACCTACATCAATGGTACAAGACAGCTTTTTGTTCATTGTAAGGGGGGGTTGGGGGGTGGGGGGTGGGTGGTTGGGTGAAGCTGTAGCATAAATTGACAAGTGAGTTTTACAGTTCAGTTTTTATTGACAATGTATTGGATAACAAGGAACCATATCCGTGACCTATATCAATAGTGGTGACAATGACAGTTTTTTGTTCATTGTAGGTGATAACATGGAAGCCATTGAGGAGTATGATGCTCTCTTTATGCAACATGTTTCTGATTAAAACAATAAAAGTCACTTGTTATTTTACATTAACTGTAATATCATTTTATATTAATCACAAAACCTCATATTTCTTAATAGATGAGCACAAATAAGCAAGATGACAGGAACAAGATAATAACTATGCCAACCAATTAACGAAAAAATTAAATGGCAAACACTCAACTAAAAGAATATAAAGATTGAGTACTCAATAGACCAAAAAAAATTAATAGGTACTCAATTGAAAATGCCAAATTTATGAGGGACTTGAAACTTGATTAAACCTATAAAATATTTATTCTGTATCAAATCTTTGATACGAAGGTCACCCAACTACAGCATTTTTGTGCTCAGCTCTCCTCAATATGATTCATAACTATGAAGCTAAATAAACTACCAGATGATGATGTCAATTTAATGAAATAATAGGTAGACAGTCTGCAAAATGTATACCTGAAAAAGAATGAGCACCCTTAAATCATTTTTTCTCAACTCCTCAAGCATTGAATCAAGAAGTTGCAACTTGCCACTTGCTTTTAAATCATAATCAAGATATTCAGTTGGTTCGAGACCCTTGTTAAGAGAAGGTTGCAATTCTGGACCAACAAGATAGGGATGAATACAACACTGTCAAGAGATACCACAAGAAAAATAAACTGTTAAGAAAATATACAAACACTTGACAGCTCTGGAGATACTTTAAAAAAAGTAAAGGAACACCAAATCAACTATAATTAGATAAAAATGGAATTGATTTTTTATTAATAATGAATCAGACATGTACCTAATTGATTATGTTTGATATGTCATACTCAAATTGTAATTATCTCGCTCACTAGTGAGAACTTATTAACAGTTTAATAATAATAAATACATTATTTAAGATAGTGCAACCAGATATTGCAGCATAAAACATTATTTAAGATAGTGCAATCAGATACTGTAATTATCTCGCTCACTTTGATGTTATGTCATGCATGCAACTTATTCAGAAAGTACAACCTAACCTTCCGAGTTGAAATAAGAACACCACGAACAGCCTCAACGCTATCGACCTTAGATGAGGAGCGCAGAATTGAAGCATTTGAAAGTAAAATAGAACAATACTGTTCAAGCTGCAGATTAGATATTCGTACAGGAACCCAATACTCAACAAACCTAACGGAATCAGACTTGCATCTGTATGGATTATGACTTGATAACCTCTCCTTCAGTTGAGTGACACTATTAATGGAATTAGTTATTAAACCAGCTTCTTTTTCATTATCAATTTGAGAGTCCTTCTGCAGCATGCTTGCAGCAATAGAATCCCCCTCTTCAAGCTGTGAAAAATACCAAGAGATCAAAAATGTACCCACAGATAAGCATAAACAAATATTGTGTGTGTGCACACAGGCGTGTCTATTATACATGATTAGTTAATTACTCTAACTTGTCTACCTGTTAGTAATTTGCTGATCTATATATAGGATTCTAATCAATAAAATGTCACTCAAACCATATAATTCTCACAAGCTGGATTTCTGTTCACAAGATCTTCAGTATCTCACAATCATCTGACTGGAAATATGTTTCTAGGTTAACAAAGTCTGTCAGATTACATCAGCTCCCCTTGAGTCTCATTGGACTACTGTAAAACGAATACTTAGAACCTAAACGGAACTCTTTCCTGTGGTATACAAATTATTCCAGCTGTTGCTAATCAACCTATGATAATTCAAGCATTTTGTGATGCAAACTTGGTTGCTGACCCAAATGATCGTTACTACCTCTGGAGCTACAATATTTCTTGGTCCTACTTTCGTTTCATGTGGCCTTGTACGCAAACAGTTGTTATTAGATGCAATACAGAAGCAGAATATTGAATCCTTGCCTCAGCCACCACAAAACTTCTTTGGATTCAAACACTACTTAGTGAACTTGCAATTCTGCATTGTGTTCCTGTTCTTTATTGTGATAATTTCAGTGCTGTTAATCTCTCTCATAATCCCATTCTACATGCCAAGACAAAGCACATGGAAATTGATATTTTCTGCTAGACAGAAACTGCTTGTCAAGCAACTAATTGTCAAACACATTCATGGAAATGATCAGTGGGCGGATATTCTTACTAAACCCCTATGTCCTATAGGATTTCTTTATTTTCAAATGCAAGCTGAGTGGTTGATGTAGAAACTGTATCACCCACATTGAGCTTCCGGCGGGGTGTTAGAGATACTTCTCTTTCTGTTTGTTCAGTGTAACTGACCTTCTGTTCTTCTGTTTTCAGTTGTAACTGACATGATTAGTCAGTTACAACTATTGCCTACCTCTTAATGCTTCTCTGATCTATATATAGGGTTCTCCAACAGAGAATTACAAACTCTTTAGAATGTACATATTCAATTCAGTTTCAATAAGCCAGACATATCTTTGTAGCTATTGGAGTGTAATTCTACTCTATATAAACTTCTTTGTTCACGTGTACAGTAGTATAATAGGATGTTCTCTGTCAGCTATGGTCTGACAGCTGTTATCTCATCTCTAACTAAAATTAGACATCAGAGGTTGCAACGGCTATACCATATAAACCTCACATAATGTTACAACAGTGTTAATCAATAATACAATATACAAAAGGTTTCTCTCACTCTAAAACTCAATATTAGAGGTGTAACTGGATTGCACTCAACCTGCAAACCCATCCAATCCAACCTAACCCAATCCCATTTTTGTTTTTGGGTCGGGTAACAGGTTCATAAATTCTAAACTTGACGAACCCAACTACATAAAGATATATAATAAAAATTCTATTTGTCTAATAATTTTATTATAAAAATTAAATTTATATTTTATCATGTGAGTATTAACTTATGTATGTGTTGTAAGTATTGTCGTTACCTTAAAAATATTAAAGAACATTGAAAATATTTACTTTGAGTTTTTTTTTTTTTCTTAATAGATGGTAGTTTTTTCTAAATCACTCAACCCGGTTACCCAACCCGATCATAACTGTATTAGGTTGCTCAATAAAGAAAAGTAAATCCAACCAAACTCAATTACATTTAATTGGGTTGGATTGAAAATTAGATTGAACTTGAACCAACTCAGGCCACTTGCACCCCTACTAAAGGGATCAGTTTGATCCGTCCAACCTTAATTTGATCGATTTGCATAATACTACTACAGTCACAGATTACATCACATGCATAATACTAACAATGAGGAACAAAGCATCTGACCAACCTCGGCTGTAGATGGGCTACAAGACTCACTAACTGTAGGATTATAATCTAACCTGCAAAGAAAATAACAAATTATTTAGGCCTGAAAACACCAAATAAGTCAAAATGTAGGCAAATAATGCAAGGTGAAGATGCTACAATTCCTGCAAAATATTCCATCTGCATATTTTTGCAATCAAATATAGTATTAGAAAGGGTTTGGTGAATAGAGCTGCACATGACTTGTGGCAAAGGAGAAACCAGTTATGTACTAAATGGTAAGAATATGCATCATCTTCCGAAACCAATATGTTCGACAACAACACAATCTAAAAGGACAAAAGGTGCTTATTGGAGATATACTTGTAATCTAACAGATTCTCAAATCTCCCTCACTGTTCGACTCACTCTTCACCCTCTTTGACTCAATTATCTTTTTTATCCTTGTTGCAAATCTACTTCATGAGCTTGTAGTATCTGTGTATCCAACCCATGGCCTCTCTTGATGATTCAGTCTTCATTCAGGGCAATCGCCCATCCACCACCTGTTTCCTCCAAATCTAAATCAAACTTATTCTAAAAATTTTCTATCATGAAAACAATAAATAAGATGTGCTCTCTGCTTAGATAATATAAATCAATGGTTGAATAACAGTTTAATACCTCTCTCAAGGCCATTCAAATTTATTGTGTAGGGATTTTAAGCCTTTAACTATATCTTAATGACTTAGGGATCCCACATCAAGTCATATGTCCCCATACACATCACTAGAATGAGGTTGTTGAACCCAAGCACCATCGCATTGTTGAACTTGGTCTGTCATTCCTTAATCAAGCCTCTCTTCCGATATCCTTTTGGAATCACACCTTTCTCACTGCAATTTATAAACTTCCTACCCCCACATTAAACTTTGTTGTCCCATGCACTACATTTACATACTTCTCCAGATTATAGCTTCCTTAAAGCCTTTGTCTGTGCATGTTTACCACTCCTTCATCCATTAATAGATTATCACAGATTAGAATTTTGATCTCAAGAATGTCTATTCTTAGGTTACTCCACCACACACAAAGGGCAGAGTGTCTTCCTTCTCTGGGTAGATTGTTCTATTCAATGAAACTCTACCCCGATTTATTTCCTCTATAGTCCTCCACCAAATCCCAAAAACCCCCCGCTTACCCACATACCAGCTCTATTGCCCTTGTCCCTTTAATACATAAACTTTCCCTATCCGCCTGTCACTATATTTAATTCCTCCTCTTCCTCTACTCACCCAACTTCATCTTCTTCAAACACTACTTCTCTTCCTCCACAATCTCCTTCACTTTCACCATCTAGACCAGTAAATGTCTACCAAATGCAAACCAAATCTGAGGCCAGTATTGTCAAACCGTGACTCAGTCCCACTCTTCTTCTCACCCATGTAGAACCCAAGAGTACTAAGCAAGCTTTACAAGACCCTGAGTGGTTTCATGTGATGAATGAAGAGTTTTCTTCTCCTCAACGGAATAATACTTGGCTGGTCTCTTGTACCTCTTCCCCAATTATACTCATTGGCTGCAAATGGGTTTTAGGATTCACAGAAAATATTGACGATTCTATAAGGCTCACTTAGTAGCCAAAGTTTTCATCCAAAGGTAGGGTTTTGATTCAAAGAAACATTCCCTCCAGTTACCAAACCTGTTATCGTTAGAATTATTCTAAAATTTGCAGCTACTTATATATGTTCTCTTTTGCAGCCTAAATGCCCGTCTTTCTTAATTGTGGTCTTGCTGGGGTTGTTTAAACAAAAAACCTCAGCTTTGAGGCACCTGATACTTCACCAGTCTGCAGGTTAAATTAAGGCAATTTATGGTCGAGCTTGGTTTGAACGTGTCTAGCATGCCTATCTTCAGTTTGCTTTAATGACATTAAACGTGATCTCCCCCTTCTTTATTCACAGTCAATAATGCCAATGTCTATTTCTTACTGTATATTGATGACATACCATAATCGGCAGCTCTCCAACACATGACCCAAACTCTTCTCTTTTTTTCTGCCAGATTTTCTGCCATTTCCACCATGGCCAGTGCTCCTACAATGGCCACCATTCTAACAGAAGCTGTCATAGCAACTGAATAACTACTTTCTGACAACGCTAGGAGCAGCAATGTGTCACTTCTCTCTGCTACCCCACTATCATGTGATTGAAAACTATACTCATAACTGAACTAATTCACCGCTCCCACGATCCTGTGTGACAACCTAAACATTGTTACACTATCTCAAAACCCAGCACTGCATGCCAAAGAAGAACAAGTGGAACTTGCCATTTTTCTCTCTTAGGGAGGCCCTCATCAAAAGTATCATAGTTCAACATATCACAGCCCCTAATGAAAATGCTGACTTTCTCACCAAGCTTCTCACTCCTCTTTAGTTTCCAGCCATACAAGACAAACTCAGGGATGTTAACAAGTTCTCGCTCACCAACCGCCGTGAGTTTGAGGGGGAATATTAGAGATATACTCATTGCATTTCATGTGGATTTCATATGCATTTGCAATTTCAACTAATGTACAACTGAATGACTATCTGCTGAGTCAGCAGTTAGTAAAATAGCTAGGTGATATAAATTCTAATATCACTGTATTTTGAACATAATGCAATTCTAACAAATTATCATATCTCTCTCACTGCTCAATTTCATCTGACTTATTTTTATCAATGTTGCAATTCTATCAATGCTTAACACGAAATATCAAGCAACATGCATCAAATGAATAATATAATAAAAGAACTTATGATTCAAGAATTTGAAAATCCTTGAGAAAAGAATATACTAAATCAAGAATAATGAGATATATAACATTGTTTTCCATCATTTTCCAACAAGTAACAAATACCTTATCCGCTTGGAATGTGAACCTTCAGTCCCCATTATATTGCCACCTAGAACTGAAGGGCTACTGCAATCAGGAACCAAGTTGCAGTTGTTATTACCCTTAGCCAATGAGGCAGAAACATCTGAATCCATGTCCACCATAATTCCCTTTCTCTCAGAAGGTACCAATTTGTCACCACTACTATCATATCCAACTCTGTTTCTGATTAAGTCTTCATCCAATACGGAATTGTGTGACACTAACATCTGTAATGTTTCCTCTCTGAGGCAATCAGGTTGAATGCTTTTAGGCGCCAAACCATTCTCAAAAGTTGCAGCATTAGATGCTGCCAATGAACCTAGAGAAACATTATTTTCTACTAGGTCTTTCAAAGGACCACTCAACCCATGGTCAACTCTCATCTCTTTTGATTTTCCATCCTCAGATAGCAGCACACCGTTCTTCGAATTGCTTGATGGTAATGTTTCTTCTCTGCAGCGATCAGGCAGAACCCTTTCAGATACCAAACCAGTCTCAACAATTGTGGCATTAGATGGACCATCACTCCCCATAATTTTGCCATTGATCCTTGACGGGCTACCAGAATCAGAAATCAAGTTGCAATTGTTATCCTTTTCCAAGGTAGTGGAAACATCTGAATCCACACCCACAGTGATTTCCTTTCTCTTAGAAGGCATCAATTTTTCACCTCTATTGTCTCCAACAGTGTTACTGATTAAATCTTCATCCAATATTCTTTCAGGTGCCAAACCTGCCTCATAAGTTGCAGCATTAAATGGTGCCAATGAATCCAGAGTTATGGTATTTTCAACCAGATTTTTCACAGGGTCACTCAACCTAGAGTCAACTCTTATCTCTTTTAACTTTCCATCTTTAGATGGTAGTGCCCTATTCTTGGAGACTTCTCCACAATCAGAACGACTACCTTCAAAGCACCCATCAATCTTGCCTCGAATACTGTTGGCACCTTGATTTGACTTGTTGATCCTATTAGACTCTGCAAGGCAATCTTTTCAGTCAAGCAATTAAAATGATAAATAATTAAACAAAACCTAGTAATCATTAGCAAGCCTCACTCAGCAATCTTTGACTTGTCTTCATTTTGATAAGTAAACAAAAAATCCAACAATAACTACATTCTTTTAATCCAACAATAAATACTTTAAGAAAGGACTAGCATTACAAGTACCTTTAACTACTTGCTTTTATTACATGATAGAGTATGTAAAATAACCATCATATTAGCACTAGTTTTTCTGACATTTAGATATGTAACAAAACTCTCAGGGTTCAAGGAAAACAAAATTGTTGAAATATGAATGACACTAGGCATCTCAGTATATTACCTTCCTTTGGTAATTCAAAGAGAGACCGGTACATATGAGCAGTCATTCGCTTTACTTTAACCTGGGGTGTTCCCAGATCTTGTTCCTCATTTTCCTTTGCTTCTTTAGCTTCAAATGTCAACTGTCTCATACTCTTCTCTTCTTTTGGCTTAGGGTTTGAATTCAATGAACCTGAGCTTTTAGAATCAGAATGACTTGTAGAAGAGTAACTCCCAGTCCTTCCAGATCTTCTCAAAGGACTTGGCATATTCTTTTTTTCAGCACATTCAGATTTCCTTTTATCTTCCAGTGTTGGTTTTGCTTCCTTCTCAAATTGTCCAGACTTACGAGTACTTGAAAGGCTAGAAGTTATCCTCCTTGATGGTGTCTGTCTAGGAGACCGTCTGAGACAAGTTGAATCTGATACATTAGGATGTGATTTGTTTTTTCCCTTGTCACCATCTTGTGTGACCCTCCCATATTTATTTTCTTCATCCTTAGCACGGTCACTAGAATGAATACCATTTACCATTTCTTTAGCAGTACACCTTGCGTGAGACCTCCAAAATAATACTTCACATCAGTGTAGAAACACAGTCCTCAACGTTGTTCAGTGGCAAATTTCATCAAGATGTAGTACCCAGCATAGTATCAACTGAGAAGGGCAATAGAAAGAATACAATCAACTAAAATTCAGTCATTCATCATTATTCAAGTTGGAGTTGCGGAAACATATAAAGCAATAACATTAACTTATTTTATTACAAAAGGGGATACTTATAGCCAGAATCATTATCCACCAGTTAAAAATAAAAGAAAATAAAATCTCTGTGTTTGCTCAAGTAGTACAAGGGAAAAGCACTCATCTCAAAAAGGCAACCGAAACAAGAGAGTATCTGTCTACTCGTAGGGAACATATCAATCTCCGTAAGACAAATCATCCCAACCAACATAGACACAATAATCCTTGCAAATGCAGATTAAAGAAAACGAATAAGATCATTAAAGAAACAAGCCGAATTTGTACATGCATGGATGAACCGGGATACACATAATATAGATACAGCTTGTGAAATACACTAGTGCACAATGGGGAAAAGGAAAAGCTTATTATACATATATTAAGAAGATTGTCAACATGCAATACAAATCAAACAAAATAGAATGCAGAGAAATTTGGATGATTTTACCTTTTGTACAATCGGAGCGCCGAACCAATGCGAATACCGCTGCATACTCGCCACAAGTTCGGCTTAATGATTCAAACAAACCCTAATTCACTGACAACAGAAAATTAAGTAGACTGTCTTCTGCAGCAAAGTAATGGTGGAAGGGGTTAAAAGCAAGAAAAAAAAAAATCAAAAGAGAGACCTTAACCAACCTGTATCAAAGGCCAACGGTGAGAAATTTGTTAATAGGGTAATGTCAGAGAAATTTATGGCACTCTATATTGCAGCTTTTCTATTTATTTTGAGTTAAATTCCAGAAGAAATTCCCTGAGAAGGCTCACAGAATATGGGAAACTTCTTTTGTTGTTTTCTTGTTTATATTCAAGGGAATATTAAAACTAGGTATATGATTGGACCATACAATCCACCACCTCTGATGAAAACCCGTTGTTGCTCTGAATTCGAATTTAGATGATGTAATTGACTAAATAAGAAAAATATTTTTATACAATAAATAAAAAAAAATATACTCAAAAATTTGATAATAATTTTTTGTATATAAATATTTGTGCATATACATTTTTCAATTAATTCATCTTATTTATTTTATTATTTACAAAAAAAAGTTATTTAACATTTTAATAATAAAGATTTTGTATATACACTTTGTGGCTGTTTATCTTTTTTATTAGTTTAGTTAAATTTTCACTGATATTTTTTATTTTAATAATTATTATAATGTTTGATTTTTTAATTAAATTTTTTATTATCATGAAAATGTTTATACATATGCACTAAACATGTATATTTAGCTGGTGTTTATGATAATAACATATTATTATAAAATTGAATCATGTTATTTTTTTAAACCTTTTATATTTAAATAAAAATTGAAACCGGTATATGGATCATTCTACCAATCCAGCTGATGGTGTTTATCCTATTCAATGATTTAAATCCTGAATATCTGTTTGCATTAAATATTCCATAGGGAAAAAATGGCATACCTCTAGCATATAATACATGGTTTAGATTAAAAAAAAACTGTGAATGTGTTCTTTTCTTTGGTGAACCTTGGTAATTTTTGTTGAGATTGATTGAAGATTATTTGTTATTTAAATGAATTATCTCTCTTGACAAATATTTTTACATATACACAGATCATGTAATAATATACATTATTGTCTAAATGATAATTGTACAAAAAGATATTTATAGTACTGATAGATTTCTTTATATTGTTAAAAAAATGTTTAAAGTTAATTAAAATTGTATTGAATAACTTAATTTACTATATTCATATAAAAAAAACAACATTTCATTTAAGAACGTATTCATTGATAAGAAAAAAAAAATAAAAGATACACTCCTCTAAACTCAGTTATAAAAGTATAAAAAAAATGTTTAATAAACATAAACTTATTTTAACTACATTCACCCTATTTAAATATTTCATCTCAAAAGATTTCAACTAATTTAAATTTTATTTTCAACAACTCTTTTTTATTCATGGTATCATGTTTTAAGAGAGCGTTCTTGGAAAACAAATCTTTTTTAAATGAGTTTATTAAAATTAAATAACAGCGCTATAAAATTACATACGAATAAAAAAAATTGTTATATGTGATAAATTTAAGCGTAGAAAATAATTAATTTCACCCACTTAATGGTATCATCCCAAAATACTATTTATTTTATTTTTTCTAAAAAATATTATAAATATAAATATATTTTTAGAAAAACTTTGATTAAATAAAATAAGCATATAGGTCAAAAGAGATAAATTATATAAAATAAAATAAAATACAATATCAATTAAGTTCGAATAGATATGGAAAAAATATAAGATAAATTTAGTTCAAATAAGATAAAAATACTAAAAATACTTGAAGAGATTAAAATATAAGATAAATTAGATCCAAAATATAAATATATTTAAATATGAGAAGTCTATGAGAAATCATACAATAGATTAAATAAACATGTCAGGAGTACACTTTTAATACAATGACAATTCTTTACATTATTTTTACTTTATTTAAAATAAATCTTCTTTAAGTATTTTACAATATTACTTACTACTGATATAGAAATAATATATTTTTAATTTAACATGTGATAAAAGATATAATTCGTTGATAATTACATGAGAGAAAAAATTGCATTTCAATTTCATTAAAATATTCTATGATACTTAAGGAAATATTTGATAGTTGTAAATATGAAAATTAAATTTAAATTGATTTTGTAAAGAATGGAAATTTTAAATAGAGATTTGAGAGAAGCTTACAGTAGCACAAATTATAGTTTTATTTTCTTTTTATATTTCTTCTATTTCTATCTTTCTCATGACCAAACTATTTTAGATTAATTCTTTTGTAATTTTTTTAATGAATTGTGAGGCTTTTTTTTAATAAAATTTTGTTTTTGAATTCTCTTTAACAATTTTGTCTCACGGTTAGTGTTTTTGAAGTCTTTTTGAAATCTATCATCTAAAAAGTAGAAGTATGTGTGTCCTGAAAACATGTTAAGATTGTGAGTTTTTGTTTAACAAGAATATGTAATTATTACTTTTAATTTTATGTTTAATGTTAATTATAGCAAAACTGTTATTATTAGAGAGATGAAGTTGAAGACTCTACTATGAGTTTATATATTGTACCTCATATTTTAATAAAAAATAAGAGCAGAGATATATTTTTTATAACAACAAAAGTCTATTGTATTATATTTTTCTCTCTCTTCAAGACGAAAATTAAAATATGTTTTGTCTTTTGTTATCAATAAGGATATTTAAGTATATATAGTAAAATTAGGGTACAATAAAATTTTAAATTCAAGATCTAGTACAAACACAGACTTATATTATCAATTGTAGAATATTAAAATTTTACCTTTGTCTTTTACACCATACGTGAAGAGTGTTCTTAAATAAGGTACCAAGATAACTTAATTAGGAGAAGGGTGTTGTTTTGAGTCAGAATTGTCCTTGTGTAGGATAGGAGTTAAATATGTACAACACATATCTTTTGAATGTGGTTTTGCTAGAGGTAAGGTGGGATAAGTGGGCTGACATTGTTACTGTGTGGCATAATAATATAGAAAGCATTGAATTGGTGTATTTTTTATTTTTTATGCAAAATTCTTAAAATGATGCATTTTTTCTTGAATATGGGTAAATTGTGTATAAGAGACATGATTTCATTGTGAATAAATTATGTCCTTATTGTATGATTTAATTTAAGGTGGAAGGAAATCATATACTAAAGGTATGATTCAAATAATTGGTTAATTAATTAAAAATCATTAGACTACTGCACAATTTTAAGATAAGCTAGTTAAATGGAAAGATGGTTTTTATAGTGAAAATTTAAATTGTTTGAATTAAAAAAAAAGGTTGATGGGATATTTGTTTAAATTAAAATAAAAAATAATGTTAGTATGTGATTTATATATTGAATTAAATTAATAGTAAGTTTGATGTTGAAAGAAAAAATAAATTAAATTAAAATTTAGTAATAAAATATATTTAGTAAAATTAAATGTAAGTTGGATATTTGAATTTAGCTACTAGTATAGATATAATTTAAAAAAAATAAAATTTAAAAATAAATTTAGAAAGAGAAATTTGAAAATATTATATATTTTTTAAATAAAATTTTTGCTAGTTTATAAACACATGAATTATAAAATAAACATTTTATTTTACATTGCAATGAAAATTATTAGTTATGTTGACAAATTATCCTCTATAACTTACATAAATTTTCTTCCAGAGGTAATCTTCTTCCATCTAAATTAACTTCATATTTATTTTAATTATTTAATCATAATTAATTTCAACCATTATATATAAATAAAACAACTTCATCAATATGTATTGATTTTATTTGCACAACCCAAACATACAAATTGCCAAAATAACAAAAGACAAATGGTGAGAGAAAATTAATCACCCTAAAATGGTGCAGTAGTCTATGGATCTTAATTAACCAATCTATTCAAATGGTGCCTTAGTGCACCACTTCATCCGGTCAAATGGTGTTTTTTTTCTACAGTTTCACTTGACCTTAAATTAAATTGTGTCACAAAAAATAAAAGTGCACCATTTTAGAGATTTCGCTTAAAAATTACACCAGTTTGAAAATTTTGCCTTTATTTAGCATACTTAAATAGTCAAACAAATAAGTGTATGTAGATTGTTATAGTTTGATTCATCTAGCAATGTAGGAATAATACTATGTTCTAAAACTGTGTGATTGATGTTGATGAAGTGTTTTACTTAGCTAAAGTTAGGGCATAGACATGAATCACAAATAAAATTCCTAAGGACAAATTTTCATACTTTGATTGGGTTTTTCCGAGAACTGTCTCTAATTTATAAGATAGGAGTACATTGATATTTGTAATGTTTTGACATATTATTTTACATGGAGATATTTTTTTTGTATATTTTGTAGGTCCTAGAGTTAGATTTTGATCACAAATATAGAATGAGACTATAAGCAAATATAATGAAAGATCTGAATGAATTGTAACATGACTCATAATAAAATAAGATTATAAACAACATGAGATTATAAACAATATAAAATTATAGATAGTATAAGCAAAGAGTCATCTCTTTATCTTTTTTTCACTTAGCATATGTTGAAATCTATTAAAAATGTAGAAATAGAAACCTTTGGATATTTAACCTCTAGTTGAAATTGCTTTGATTTGTTGTTGATATTTTAAGTATAGATGAATGACAAATATAAATTATAGGTAATGCAGAATGTTGAATTGATCTTATTTAATATCTTACAACAAACAGTGATTATATACTTGGATGTAAATTAACTTGCTTATCTAGACTGCTTTATACTACACATGTGTAATTATTGTTATTTTATTTCTTACAACCCTTACGTAAAGTCATAAAAGAAATTAAAAAAAAAAGGTATATCTACGTATGTATACTTAAACGAAATTTATGTATACTTAAAGGAAATTGTATAAAGACTAAAAGATTCTAAATATTGTTTTTATTAATTTAACTTTTGATCAAAATAAACAACACCCCACATTTCAAAGAGAAATAATATATACAAATACAGTAATCACCTTAACTCAATTTTATAAATTATTATTGTTATTGATTTTTCATTAATTAATTTTTTCAACCTTATCACAAAAAAAAAAAAAAAAACTTTTTTTGACGACCTTTTAACTGATGTAATAAATTGCTAAAAATATTTTAGTTTTTATAATTTTTTAAAAGTCACAATTTTTATATTTTTTAATATTTTTAAATTTAGTTATATTTAAATTTAAGTATATTATTTTTTTTTCTAGTTAAACTTCTACCTAAGAAGGAGCCTCTCACGATGAGCCGATCTCGATAAACTGGCTTCGAGATTTACTATTTTGCTTTGTTTGTGGAAACCATATAAGTTTGTTCTGTTTAAATTAGTCAAAAATCGTCTTATGTTTTGAAAAAAAAAATTATTATTTATAATGTAATTTTTTTTTATTATTTATACTGTATTTGTTCTTAAAACATATAATAGTATTTTTAATTTATAATTTTATTGTATAATTTGAACTATGTTATGGGTTATATATGATATGTGAGATATAATGTTGGATATTGAAATAATTTCCACATTTCATTATTTACTTTAACCAATATTTTTTTTGCTTGTTCATGATAAATGTTTATATATAATTAAACTTTATCATACTTAAATATTTTGAATTTATAAATTATACTATAATTATATTTTAGATCTACAATATACTCCACACTTTAATCTACAATGGCCTATTCTCTAGCTTAATACTTGTAAAATTTATTTTTATAAGGATTACAAAAAAAAAAAAAAAAAAACTAAATAACAATATTATGGTTTAAAAAAAAATTAATTTGTTATAAGTATTTTTTTTTTAATAATTTTTTTTTATAATTTTCATTATTTT
>Ga0099824_1005186_pt1 | contig 18444 bp, 8 predicted proteins | sample SiratrowhiteBW_FD_76837 | JGI IMG/M metagenome (GOLD analysis project Ga0099824, IMG submission 76837) | Root nodule microbial communities of legume samples collected from California, USA - Siratro white BW | ecosystem: Host-associated > Plants > Roots > Nodule | place: USA: California... | reverse complement strand
CCTTCTTCTCGCTTTCGTTTCTTGATTAGCAAACTCTCGATGCTTCCTGTTAATGCATCGTGAGTTTGAGGGGGGATGTTAAATATTATGTTTTATATTTATGTAAGGGTAGTTTAGTCCTTTAATTATTTCTCTTTGTTGTATATATTTACATTGTATTGCTCTTGCTCATTAATGGAACCCTAATCCTCTTCTTCTCATTTTTCCTCTCTTCTTCTCTTCTTGAATGCTAATCTTCACAGGTCTATTACCATTTTGATGGAAAAGGCACAGTTATGTACAGTTACACAACAGAATAATTACTCAAAATTGAAAAATAAAACCTTTCACACTTGAAAGAATGAATCAAGAGAAGCTTAATTTACGACAATCTAAAAATTCAGAGAGTCTAAAAATAAATAATATGCAAGAAAGAAGAAAACACCAAACTTTTAAAATGGAAACCCCAAATGAGATGGACAAAAACCACGGGACCTAGTCCAGAAATAATCTCCACTATAATATCAAAGAGTAAAGAGTACAGAGAAGCACTTCTGAAAAGTAATCTTAGTTCTACTCACAAATAAATAGTGAAAAACGCTCAATAGACAAATAGAGCGTACTCAAACAGTGAGAGAAATAAAATTCTAAAAATACCAGATTGATGTCGGTGGTGAAAGGAGCAAGAGGATGAAATTTCACAAAAAAACAGAGCACAAATGAGTACTCAAACAGCTGCTCAAAGTAACCAGGAACTCTAGCAGGCAAAAAGACAGCACAATCTGTTTTTGCTCTCTTTTCTTATGTGAAGTGTAAGACTTACTGAGTCACTTTAGGTTATTCCCTTAAACTTGTTGGGCTGCCTCAATATTTTATTATTTTAAAATATAATGTTGTTAGGCCTAACTTGAGGAGGACCCACACAACAAACTCCCCCTTCGACTCAAGAGAGGTTATAATGCCAACCCAGAAATAAACCGACAAGTTTTAAACTTCCCCTTTGGTAGAGTCTTTGTCATCATATTTGAACCATTGTCATCTGTATGAATCTTCTCAAGCTCCAATAGTTTAGAGTCCAAAATATCACGGATCCAATGATACCGTACATCAATATGTTTAGATCTACCATAAAAAGTAGGATTATTGTCAAGATGAATAACACTTTGACTATCACAAAATAAAACATATATCTACTGTTGAAAAATAAGTTTTTGAACAAATCTCTTCTTATGCTCACTCTTCATAGCCTCTTTATAGCATTCAGGTTCTCCCCCATCAGTGAGAAGCACAAATTCATTAGATGAGTAGTGAGTAGAGGGCAAACGCTGTCTAGAAGACCTCCTAAGAGGAACACGAGGTTCACCAAAATCAATAACAACATCATCATTATCATCAACAGAATCATTTGTAATATGATCCTGGATATCATCATCATGACAGTCAAAATCTGCTGTATTAGGCGTATCGGTCTGAGGAGCTGGATCAAAATCAACCACATCGTCTATGCTCAAAGACTCTGATTTTTCTGTCTTCCCAATATCTTCAATGGTCTGATCCTCCACAAAAATAACATCAATGCTTCTTACAAGCTTTTTTCCAACAGGATCATAAAATCTATAGCCAAACTCATCATGGCCATAACCAATGAAGATGCACTCTCTTGTCTTAGCATCTAATTTAGACCTCTCATCTTTAGGCACATGCACAAATGCCTTACAGCCAAAGACACGAAGGTAACTATAGGAAACATCTTTCCCATACCACACTCTATTAGGAATATCAACCTGCAAAACAACATCAGGAGATAAATTTATACATGTGTAGTAGTATATAAAGCCTCACCCGAAAAAGATCCAGGAAATTTTGCTTCAGAAAGCAAACATCTGACTCTCTTCATCAATGTCTTGTTCATCCTTTCTGCCAAACCATTGAGCTGAAGAGTCTTGGGAGGAGTTTTCTGATGTCAAATACCTTGCTGCCTGCAGTATTCATCAAAAGGTCCACAATATTCACCACCATTATCATCACATTTTAGCTTCTTTCCAGTTTCTCTTTCAACTGAAACTTGAAATTGTTTAAATACACCAAGCACCTGGTCCTTGGTCTTCAAAACATAAACCCAAATTTTTCTTGAATGATCATCAATGAAAGTGACAAAGTAAAGTCCACCACCAAAAGTCTTGGTCCTCATCGGACCACAAAGATCTGAATGCACCAACTCAAGTACCTCTAATTTTCTGGAAGGAGGATGGCTTTTGAAGGAGACTATGTGTTGTTTCCCAGCCAAACAATGAGCACAATTTTCTAATTTGGCTCCTTTCAAACCTGGGAGTAAATTCTTCTCAACTAGACAATTCAGCCCCTTTTCACTAATGTGGCTAAGCCTCTTAGGTCATAAATCAGATGAGTTATCACAATCAACAACATTTACAGCGTTAAATAAAATAGAAGCTTTCAACTAATACAAACCAGAAAATTTGATACCATGGGCCACAACCAAAGAACCCTTAATGAGGTTCCATTGTGCACCACCAAAGGTATTACAATAACCACATCATTAAGAACACTAGTAGAGATCAAATGCAAACAGATGTCTGGTGCGTGCCTGACATTTTTCAAAATGAGCTTTGTCCTGTTGCTGGTTTCCAAACAAACAGTACCAATGCCAACTACCTTTGAAGTATCATTGTTACCCATCTTCAACACACCAAAATCACCTAGAGTATAAGATGAGAAAAAATCCTTCCTAGAAGTAACATGAAAACTGGCACCACTATCAATAACCCAGCCAGAATCATCACAGGCAACATTAATCAAATTTTCATCATAAACAATCACAAGATCATTTCCAGTAATGGTAGCAACACAATTACCATTCTCATCATTATTCTTCTCTTGCTTGTCTTTGTTGTCATTTTTCAACTTATAACAATATTTCTGAAGATGACCTTTCTTGCCACAATAGTTGCACTCAAAGGTTTTCCACTTAGACTTTGATTTGCTTTGGTGCTTGCTTTTACTTCTATGACCTCCATCTTCATTTCTGTCTCTACCTCTCCCCCTGTTTTTAGTAATCAAAACTTTTGCTTGTGAAGAGGAAGCCTGTTAAGTTTAACATCTGACTTCTTCATTCAAAATAGTAGTTTTTACAAAATCCATGGTCACAACACCACTAGGAGCAGAGTTAGTTAAAGTAACACGAAGATTCTCCCATGAATCAGGAAGAGTATTAAGCAACCAAAGTCCCAAAATTTCATCTTCAAATTTAACACCCATAGAAGACAATTGATCAAAACAACTTTGAAATCCACTTAAATGATCTGAAATAGACGTACCTTCTTTGTACCTCAACATAGCCTGCTTCAATAAAAATAATTTGTTGTTCCCTGATTTTGAAGCATACAAAGTTTCAAGCTTGTCCCACAAAGTCTTCGCATGTGTGTCATTGGCAATATGATTTAAGACATTATCATCTACCCATTGACGAATATAGCCACAAACCATCTCATGCTCAAAAGCCCAGTCTTCATCAGACTTGTTCTCAGGTTTCTCAGTAGTAAACACAAGTAAATGTAATCTTTTAACCAATAGCAAATCTTTCATTTTTCCTCTCCATTTATGATAATTAGTTCCATTCAAACTAATCATTTTACCGTAATTAGGCTCCATCATTCAGTCAAGTATATTCCCAGAAAAATAAATAAATTAGCTTTGATGCCACTTGATGGGAAAGACACAATTATGCACAGTCACACAGCGGAATAATTACTCAAAAATATGCTTGAGAAATAAAATCTTTTCCACTTGAAAGAATCAATAGAAGCTTAATCTACGGCAATCCAAAAATTTAGAGAGTCTAAAAATAAATAATATGCAAGAAAGAAGAAAACACCAAACTTTTAACGTGAAACCCCTAATGAGAGGGACAAAAACCACGGGACCTAGTCCAGAAAAAATCTCCACTATAATATCAAAGAGTACAGAGTATAGAGAAACACTTCTGAAAAGTAATCTTAGTTCTACTCACAAATAAATAGTGAAAAACACTCAACAGACAAACAAATAGAGCGTATTCAAACAATGAGAGAAATAAAATTCTAAAAATACCAGATTGATGCCGGTGGTGAAAGGAGCAAGAGGATGAAATTTCTCAAAAAAGAGAGCACAAATAAATACTCAAATAGCTGCTCAAAGTAATCAGGAACTCTAACAGACAAAAAGACAGCACAATTTGTTTTTGCTCTCTTTTTTTATGCGGAGTGTAAGACTTACTCAGTCACTTTAGGTTATTCCTTTAAAACCGGTTAGACTGCCTCAATATTTTATTATTTTAAAATATAATATTATTGGACCTAATTTGAGGAGGACCCACACAATATATTTTCTGCGACTCCTGCCAAAATCACTCAAAATATATAAACTAATTTGTTAATATCTATTTTTTATTTTACTTTTAATACATCATACCATTTATCGTATTTATATATTCTGTATTTTCCTCTTAAGGTGTTAAATAGAACCAAATTCGATTTTGTTTATACTAAATAAAGTTTATACAACATTTTTTATATATAAGTGAACAACACGAAGAATCAGAAAGTAAGAAACGTGATAAATTATCATATAGTTTTATTCTACGAATGTGATATTTCATATGAATTAGTATATAGACTCGAGAAGCTGTCATGTCTAGTAACAATCACGAATTAATAGGCTCAACTACTCCTTCTTCATACATACATACGCGTATACAAATACTTCCATATATATATATATATATATATATATATATATATATTGAATAAGAAAACAATACCCTAATCATCTGCAGTTGTTCTACACATGAAGTCTTTTAGCTTCAGTGACGTGCATCATATTCTTACCAAGCTAGCAGTATCTGTCAAGCGTGATTATATGATTCATTATTCAAACTATTAATTACAATTGATAGATGATGACAACACCCTTTGACGTGTTGTATAAATGGAAACACAATTTTAAGATAAAATCTTACCCCACATACGTGGCACATAGTGAAATTCATGTAGGAAAACAAGAAGTTTTTTTCTTCAGTTTCTCGAAGAAGCTATTGACATATATATAGTAGTACCATGCCTAACTTCTCCTGTTCAAGGCTAAGTATGGAAGAAAACAGAAGACGGAACATAATATAATTATAATTATAACTTGATCTAGATCTTCGATATCCAGGGTTTAAATTGTGGTCGTATTCAAAATTATAATTTGATCTTGAATTTCGATATAGTAGGAAATTGTAACAAATATAGTTGATGAGATTCATTTGTGGAGATCATGGAACGTATTTATATAGATGAAGATTTTATATTACAATCATAGTTACTATTATGACCTAATCAAATCTTTGATACAGTAAGGAAATTGTATACATAGTGGATGTATATATACATGCTTAGATGCCTTTTAGATATATTTTAAGTATGTCATTTCATATGAGGTTGCTTTAGAGTTTGGCTGGAATGGATCAAGCTAAAATTGCAACTTTAAAAGAATGAAAGTTTTAATGTTTAAGGTTCTAGAAATCTGAAGAAAGTCTTGGTAGTGGCCAATCTATGTGTTTTTAAAACAGGGCATCTACGATTATATCGTGAGTGGATTGCTATAACAAAGAAGTAACAACACATTTTATATATTACTCTTTTTCAATACCCTTATGATATTGGTTGAGATAGTGGGAATGAATCATTAAATGTGGAGAAGGATCAATGTATTTAGAAAATATCTTCACCATGGAAAATGTTATCAGAGGTTATTTTCGGTGGGTTGAAGTAATTTTTTCGTTAGAGTGGCATTATGTATTAATTCAAGGTTCCTCAAAAAAAATTAACCATGCTCAACTTTATGAATAAAATATTACTATTTTGTTTATTGAAATAATAAATTATTTTATTATGTACAATAGTAAACTTTAAATTTAAAAATATAGAATTGAATGTATTTGAAATTTTTTTCTATTTCAATAAAATTTATGATCATGTGATACATTAAGATTATAATCTTTCGATTATGCTGTTATATAAAAAAAAGTTTTATTTGCATGTTATTATTATTTATGGGGGGAAATTGTAATGGTGATTATAAAATAATAGAAAACTAGTAATAGCAAAACCTTATTACTTGTCTTTATGTTGAATAGGTATATCCTTCTTGACGAATGTTAACAAATATCTATCTATAATATCTATAAACAGAAAAAAGAAAGAGTGAAAAATACTATACTAAGATTATTTCCTCCCACTTCTACTCTTTCGTTCAATTCATCCTTTAAGCATAAAAAAAAACAAGTTATTGTACAGTTGTCCTTAACTTAATTTTTTTAAAAGGGAAATCTTATATTCAAATTTTATAGATAAAAATCCAAAAAGAATATCTGATCAACCAAATTCTTCAATAAATATTAATTACAAATATTTCATATCATGATTATAAAACAAATACATTATTTTTTATGTTTTTAGACAGATAGTTAGGGCATGAGAGATAGGAGAAGAGATAAATATAGTATAGTTTATTGTTAAACTAGAATAAATTTTAGAGAGAATTAATTATGTGCTAACTCATGAAATAATTTTACATCAATAATCACAATAAATTTATTATATGTAAACAAATGGTTTACAGTATATTTGTGTTCATATCAATAATGCATAACCATTAAAATCTAACTCTTGTAGATATTCAAATCAAAGAAAACATTAACCACGAAAAATCAAAGAAAGGATTAAGTTAATATTCTTATTCTATTCTAAATCTTATCCGGAAAGTCAGTGTATTATTTTTTTTGGAAAAAAATTATGATGATAAGATTTAATACTCACTACCAGAATTCACTTATATAACATCGGACGCAAAATATAAAAAATTGAAACCCACGCAAAGATAGTAGAAGCTTGCGGGGATCAGGCGTGCTCAGTTAAAAAGTACTTCCTGCATATTGACAGAACCCTTAACCATCATACCAGAAAAGTTTCTTTGTTATATTACAATTATTATTATACTTATTAATTCAATTACAATTATTACAATATTATGATGCGTGGGTCTGGCCCCTGCTTCATTTTATTTTTTTTGAATTTTTTTGCGTTTTATTATTGAGCATGTTGTTTTATTTATTTATTTTTATTATGTGTGGGTAGATCCCACACTACTTGTAATTAATTAATTCTAAACAATATTGTGGTGTGTAGGTCTGACTCCCGCTTCATTTTATTTTTTTCTGAATTTTCTTTTGTATTTTGCACGGGTCTAGCCCACACTGTTTGCAATTAATTAATTACAAATAATATTATGGTGTGTGGGTGTGGGCCCCACTTGATTTTATTTATTTTTTTTTAATTTTCTTTTACGTTTTATTAATGTGTATGCTATTTTATTTATTTATTTATTTTATTTTATTTTCATTATGCGTGGGTAGAGTCCACACTATTTGTAATAAATTAATTCAAAACAATATTGTGGTGCGTGGGTTTGGCCCCGGCTTGGTTTTTTGTTTTTAAATTTCTTTTACATTTTGCGTGGGTCTAGCCCACGCTGCTTGTAGTTAATTAATTGCAAATAATATTTTGGTGCGGGGGTCACAATTTCACTTTGTTTTATTTTTGATTTTTTAATTTTCTTATCCACGTTGTGTGGGTTGTGTGACATTTTAGAGTGGGTTTGGCCCATGCTTCTTGCGTGGGCCATTAACCTATGTATTTTTTTGGTATCTATTTCGTTGTTTTCTTGTAGTGACTTTGAATAGTGTTTTTTGTTTATATTTATTATGTATTATTATGTTCTTATATCTAGTAGGTACTTGACCTTTCACTTAATAATAGAAGAATTCAACAAAATTCAATTACTAGTTTGAGACTTTTTTACTTTGAAGTTTCTTTTATTTGTTAATATTGTTGTATGCAATAGAGTAGTTTTAGACTTTGTTTGGATTGGGGAGTGAATTTTAGGGAGTAGATTTGAGATGAAAGTGTGTGAAAAATTGAGTTGTTTGGATTAAGGAAAAGATGGTAAGATTTGAGTGGAAAATTTATAAAAATTTGTTAATGATGTGATGTGTATGATTGATAAAATATTTTTTTCATAGATGAAATTATAGTAAAAATTAATTTAAATTAAATATAATTAATTTGTTGGGTGTGATTAATAAATTATTATCTTTTAATTGTTGAAATTATAAGATTATTAATTATTTTAAATTAAAAATTAAATTAATAATAATAATATTATTATTATTCTTTTATAAATTTATTTTGATTATTATTATAATTATAATTTTATTATTTTTATTATTATATTTTTTATGATTTTATTATTATTTTAGTTTTTAATATTAATATCATTAATATTTTATTTTTATTATTATTTTATAAATTTATTATTAATATTTTTATCTGTATTAGTAATAATAATAATAATTATTATTATTATAATATGTTATATAATTAATTATGTTTATATTATTATAATATAAATATAATATTAATAAATTAAATATATAAAAATTATTATAAAACTTCATCTTTCTTTCAAATCTTGCCTCACTTGTGAAGAAATATTGTTTATTAGTGTTGTTGTTGATTTTCTGTTTTAAATAATATTTTATGCGTTGGAATTCCAACTTTCTCCTTAAATCATCGATGTTCACCTTCCTGTGAGAATCGGTCTGCAGAAACAAACGGGACCTTAGTATTTTGTGATGATCTCGTGATTCCCCTCACAACTGTTTTTTTAGATTTGGATAGGAAATTATATTTAGAAGACATTCAAGTCAATTTTGGTAATCGTGATAAATGTTTATCTAAATATAATGTTTATCTATTTCAAATCATTCTATTTATAAATTTACAAATGACTTTAAATAATTACATATATTAGAATTAATCATGTACACATTCAGAGAATATTGTTGGTTTATGAAGTTAACTTAGGATTTTGATTGCTAATTATGTTGTTTTTTCGACATTTTTAAGGTGTCTTTGATGTGGACTTCAAGATTATTTTGATTATTTTCGTTGTTGTCGGTAAGATGTGTCAATGTGACTTCAATTCTCAAGTTTTGGTGATGTGTTTTTGACAATATATGATATATTAACCTCCTAGACTCGAGAACTTTGTTTGAGAGTATTTTTTGCAAGAAAATTTTACCTATTTTTTTTATAATGTTTAGCCATTTGGTCGGGATATATTTGACTACATACTAATAACTAGCCCCCGGGCTCAAGGGATGTGTCCCAAAGAGTCTACAAGAATCTTGGTACGGATTGGATGAGGATTTGAAGCGTCATCACTCGTGATCCTTGTTTGGAATCATTATAACCTTCAGATGTGAAAAAATATAATGGTTAAGGAGGGATACGTCGCTTAGATAGCCTTCCTCCCGATTTCTATAAATAGTGGTGGGTCCTTTTGTGGAGACCACTAGTTTCTTATAATTAACCCGAGTAATGGCTAGGTGTAGAGAGTTCATTTTCCCTAGTGATGTCCTCCTCCTCCTCAAGCATGTCAACTTCTTTGGGTGGATTAAAGGATTCCAATGAGTTTATGGTTGCCATTATAAGTATTAGTTTAGCCTCCAAGATAGGGTTATGTAGGGTTGATGCTCCGACCGAGCCTAAGACCTTGCCGCAGAGCAAGCTGAAAGTGAACTTCCATTTTGGTCAGGCTATAATTGGGTGATTACTCAAGTAATCAAATACTTTTATAATTATCGGTAGTCGTCCATGGTTGAATCTTTTTCGGCGAGTATACTAATGCTAAAAAAGGAGGTTGAAATAGGTATAGTTTCCATGGAGCATTGTAATGCCATTGATAATGTGTGTCATGATCGAGAGGATGCTCCGTACAATTTTTTCTATTTACACATGTGCATGTTCATGCATATGTGTGTTTCCCCTATTGATGAGTTCATGATGGTTGTTCTCTGAGTCCAAGACTTTTCCCTTGCCAATTACATTTGAATTCTTAGGCCTCACTACAACCCTCTCACTTAATATTTGAGATGAACCCTCACCTCAAGTCTTTCTCCATTATAGCTACAATTGATGTAAAAAGTTTCTTATTACATTGGTTCTAGCTTATAATCAATGTAATATGTATCATTTTTTGCTCTTTTTAAATGCTCTTTTACATCGGTTGTGTCTATAATAGATGTAATATTGGTATATTTTACATCAGTTGAAAAAACGATGTAGAAAGTCATGGACTTTCTACACTGCTCGCATAAACATCGATTGTGAAACAAATGTAGAAAGCCTTTCAGAATCAATATAAAATCTCAATTTTTCTACTAGTTTTTTTTTGTTTTTTTTGTAATATCTTTGTATAACCTTGTAATATTTGTTTCTATAGATATTTTGTAAGTGAAGGTCAACTTTTAGCTTGGTTTAATATAATTTCCTTCCAATATTTTGTTGCCATTTTATGTTGAGTTAATATGAGGAATCACTTGGTCTTGGTTTAGTATGTAAAAATAGAGATTAATCATTTAAATTGAGATGAACTGTTCAAATTGAGATGAAGTACTTGTTCGTGTTTTTTAAGCAAAAATTGAGATGAATTGTTTGAAGTGACACAAATTTCTTTGTTTGCATTTCTTGAGCAAAAACTAAGACAAACTATTTAAATCGAGATAAATGAATTTATTTGTGATTTTTAGTTTTGTAATTATTAAATTGGGAAGGATCATCTGGTTGTGAAGCTTCCTTGTCCGATTTCTTATTTCATGAGGGATCAATATGAATCATTTTTGGCTGACTAGTGTTGGAAGGGATCATATTGAATCATCCTTGACTGAGATACTCATCACAAATTTTGATAAAGTGACTTTATTCAAGGGCCTCAGTGAAACCTTTTCAGCTAAACCCCACCTTAGGGATAAAAAAGGTCAAGTGAGGAAAGAGTGCACATTCATATTTGTTGGTACAACTTCCATTAAAATAAAATTTGAAGTATGTTGTGTTCCATGTTCTCGACACTTGTTTACCCGAGATCTGCTCGATTCGATATGCTTCATTCTTTACTTCACTGTGAATCCGAAATGACCCTTCCTAGATTACTGAGAATTTAACGTCATTTTTTCTAGCTTCACTTGTCATTCGCCACATGAGATCTCCTTGGTGGAAGCTTCTTGGTTTGACCTTCAAATTATATCCTTGTATTTTTGATTTTACATGTTTCTTTCACGATTTGAGCCCAGTCTCGTAACTCACTAGGCAAGTCCAGGTTAGCTGCGAGGTTCGTGCTATCAATGTCCATGTAAAAGAGTTGTCTTCTCAAAGAGGGTTTGACAACCTCCATCGAGATCATGGTGTTGGCTCCATATGTTAGGTTGTATGGAGTTTCCTAAGTTCTCGACTAGGGTGTGCATCTGTATGCACATAAGACTTCTACAAGCTCCTGTATCCATCTTCCCTTAGTTTGAGGTTGTTCAACCGAAATCATGACATGTTTTATATTGACACCATTATAAAAGCCGATGAGTCTCGATGCGTGTTGACGAATGCGTCCCAAATTAAATCAAGAGACTAAATTTGCAGTACAGCTAACAGGTCATTCTTCCCAAGGACCACTCAAATGTTCTCTTAAAGTTTAAAAGGGCGGGGGTTAACAAAGTATTTAAATTCAATAATGAAAATGAAAATCAAACAAAAATAGAAGAATTCAAATAATGAAAAACTAACATGGTCTCCCTTCAGTTCTCCCAAATCCCTCACCTGCTACTCCACACAGTCCAAATTACATCCATGGGTTAAATAAACTAGAATCACTGCATCTATTTAATATCCACACTACTCCACAATTGTGAAGCACTTACTCGAACACCTAATGTGTAAAACTAATGCAATCGCATCCTGAGCAACATTTTTAGTTTGGCTTGATTTCAATTTAGAAATTTAACAATTCATTCCAATCGGACTGTATTAATTCAATTACAGAATTAATCCAACTAGTAAATATAATAATCATATTGAAATAACAAATGAACATGTAATTTATAGAAAAAAATACAAAACACGAGCCTAAGGATTAATGTAAATGGGATAACCTCTGGATACCGGATTGAACAAAGAGGTTAGTCACTCATCATCATGATTGGTATCCCAAATTAAAGTACAAAGAACACGAATTGAGAGAAGAATAAAATGCAACGTGAAGAAGAACAACAAAAGGAAAGAAGAACGAAATGTATTCCCAAAGGAAAACTGTGTAGTGTGGTTGTAAAACTCTTTTACAATCTGTCTGAAAAAAGAAAAAACCCTAATTCTAATTCTTTTTGCACGAACTAAGGCCTTAACTCATTCTACATTCTCCGAATTTGACGAAGCATTAATGATTTCCGCTCAAAATGATATCCAGATTTCGTATGCTAATTTCAAGGCTGATTTAGTCCACTTTTTGGTTCGAATTTGGTCTTGGGCCTTCTAATAACGGTTGTAGATATTTGAGTTATCTACAAAATTATATAAAGATTATGTTAATACGAGGTCCATAGCAAAAGTTATGGACAAAATACGAAACATACTCAAGTTTGAAAAAAAATTCAGAAATTATATCAAATTGAATCAAACTTTCAATTAAAGCTCAATTAGCCCAAATATAGAAAAATGGGCACAAGACCTATTAATTACTAATTGATTCATCATTATTGTTATTATTAGGAAATAAGAAAGCGATTAAAATAAATAAATATCAAGTCCACGGTTGATAAATTGTTATTCGTTATTAGTTATAATGGTGTAAGAATGCCATATCACCATAGAAATGTTCCTCCATACAAAGTGTTGTACTATTTTTGACAAGATATTAGATAAATGTCTTGCTTTGATTCACTTGGTGAAGTAGTTGATGACTACTAACAAAAACTTACATTGGCCTCTTTCAGGTAGGATTGATCCTATGATGTCCATTCCCTAAACGACATAAGGCCAAGGAGAACTAATGTGGTGTAGTTCCTCGAGCTTAGAGAGCATAATATTTTTGAACTCTTGATATTGTGTTCATTTTTTATGTAATCAACACAATCACTTTACATGGTTGGTCAATAATATTCAGCCCAAAAGACCCGTGTTGTCATGGTTCGACCTCCCGAATGTAAACCACATATCCCCTTATGCACCTCGTACATGACATATGCAACCTATTTTGCAGAAATACATCTCAACAAGGGTCGAGTGTAGTTTCTCTTGAACATCTCTTTGCCGATGATCACAAAATGAGAGCATTTCTTCTTTATTCCTTTTTCTTTTGAATCGGCACATACTCCATCCTTAAGGAACCTTCTGAATGGTGTCATCCATGTTTCACTACTAGAGACCAAAAAGTATTTGGTTTGATCAATACTAAGCATTGTTATTGTTTGTTATTCGACTGACTGGTGCTCGCTTTTCTTCTTTGCACTAACTAATTTGATATTAGGTCGGCTCTAAATGTTCTCTATAATTTTTGTATCAAAGTCAACAAGCATTGTAGGCATTTTATGATAAGATCTGAGAAGCAACAAGTCCTTCACCTAAAATTCCCCAATCATGTTGTCAACCGTTAACAAGGAGTCACTTTTTCATACAACATTTTAGCACCCATATTTCGGGTCAAGGCTAGTGCTATTATGAGTGTCTCATACTTGACCTGGTTGTTTGATATCTTGAAATCGAGGCACAGAGACTGTTCTAGGAGTATCCTTTCGAGCCCTTTTAGTATTACCTCAACGCCACAACCTCGTGTATTCGAAAAGTCATCAACATGTAGATCCACTGGTCGAGATGTAACTTAGGTTCTAGCCTCAGCTCACTTGTGAAATCAGTTAGGAATTGTGGTTTAATTTATCCTCTTAATTCATACTTGATACCATACTTAGAGAGTTTCACCGATCAGTTAATTATTTGTTTGGCTAGGTTAGTCTTGGAAAGGACCTTACTGATAGGATAATTGGTTATGGCGATGATTGGATGATTTTAGAAGTAAGGTCTCATCCTTCAGTTGTGACCATGTGATGTAGAGCCACTTCCAAGTTGAGGTTTCAGATGTTCAGTGCTACCTTTCTAAACCTTTCCATGAAGAGTTTGAGCAACTTTTCCTTCTCTTATCAGATGTTTACCAACGTTATGTACATCAAATGGTGCAATTAGGTTATTGCATATTGTGTGCAGAATTTTCCACCAGCATGTCAAATGAGTCAATTGAAAGGCTGGAAGTTACATGAACTAACTTAGCGCTCCCCCTTTCAATGATGTACGAAAGACAATGCAAAAGACAACAAAATCAGTCACATACAGGCTCATCTGTGACATAGACATTAGTGTGCTCATATGGGTTTATGGTTCCATCGTATTGGTTGATTGTCAGTCCTTTCTAGTTGGGTGGAAGCACAATGTCCATTATGCATCAACGAATGAGTGCCTCCTGGTGCTTCCTATGGTCATTGGCATGTTTGTCGAAGTGTGTAGTTGGGACTTGATCATGTGGCCTTCCACCTCCCAAGCTCGAGTCACTATAATGAGGGAGTGGGGTTTTCTAGTCTAGGTGAGATGGTCATATCCTTCAGGGTTCCCTAGTCAACCTCGTCGAAAGGGCAGGATACATGGGTCCTTTCTCACAATTTTTCCTCATCTCCTTGTTATCTTATTTCAAAGCACTGATCTCTTCTACATTCTCTTACTTCAACTCTGCTACCTCCTTCTAGAGAGCCAAGAGCAATGTCATGTGCCTGGTAAGGTCTTCGGTTGATTGTGCATCTATTGATTTCTGAGGTCATTGGTCATATTCCTCAGCGATACCATTGCTTTCATCAACGTTCTTCTTGACGCAATGATGGACGCCAATTGTTCTTGTATGGGCCGAGAGAGTCTTCCTTCTGTTCTTCCGTGATTATCTTGTCACTTTACTCCACAGTTGCTTTCTCAGATTTGGATAAGGGGATCGTACCCACGAAAGGTTCTCAAATGTTCAAGTTAGTTTTGATAGTTGAGAAACATAAAAGCTTATCAAAATGTAATGTTTACCTGTCTTATCATCCTATTTATAGATTTATATTGGATATCTATACAGATAGGTCTAGATCAATACAATTGTTATAATTAATCTCATATTAATTCTAACAATACAATCAATTTATGAAGTTAATTTAAGATTGTATTGTTGTTAATAATATTAGTTTTGAGTATATATGATTTAGGCCATATGATACAATTTACCGAAAAAGGATTGTTCATTAAATTTAAAAAAAAAAAATCCAAACTGTATAAGATAGAAATGGATTGATACAAAATTTGATGGTATTTTCAAAATTCAAAAACTAGTATATACAAAAATAAAGAATATTTTATGAGTGGCATTCTCCTAATTATTGAAAAGATGGAGAGCGAGAGAGAGATGAAGATCCGTGAGGAGAAGACAAGAAGCAGCAGGCATGTGCGTATGAACAGAAGAAGCAATTAAATTAAGAAGACTGAATACAAAGGCCAAAGAAAGTGACTCCTACTACTATACTATTTCTCATTAATATTCTTAGATAACTACGAAATCTGATACATTCATGTTTTGAATATTTAATAATTGATGCCTGATTTACCATACAGAAAGATTCCCGAAAGTTGAGTAAGGAATGCGAAAGCACAAAAACACAGAAAAGGATGGCTTATAGAGACATCACATTTTCAGTGTTTTCGTCACTTTTCTCTTTGTTAAACACTTTTTTTTATTTCTTTCTTTAGGGTGATTGTAAACACATTTTGTACATTAGTTAGTTAGGGTAGTGTTTTCTTTTACCGACTTTCTTGCATTCCTATTCATTTTTTTATGATTTGTGATTTTTATTCTTGTATGAGAAGTTTTTCATATTAAAATGTTAATGTTATTTATATTTTTTTTTTTCTAAATGTTTCTACTTTATATTTATTAGTCCTTTTTATATATTTTAGTGATTTGGAAAAAAAAAAGAGATGTTTTCACTCGACGATGTGATTGAGTTGCGTGTAGAGGTATAAGGACCGGTCTGTTTGTAAAATTTTATATTAATTTGGCTTTGTTTTTTTGTATATTAGTGTTATTTTTTACACCAGTAATTAGTACCAAATTATTGTTAGTTTATCTTTTAAATTAATTTTAATAAAAGTTAACAAATTTATTTTATGAGTTTGTTATCAAATAATAATTTTATCAATTTTCGCCGGATATATTATTTTCGGTATTCATTATTTATTCATTAATAAAACATAAGAAAATATATATATTTATATGACTTAAATACGTCAAATTATGTTTTCGGAAATGTCTATTCCGAACCTAAAATTTGACTTTCAAAATAGGTTTCTTTCTACTTCTTTACCCAATAAATAGAGACATGAACTTCTTTCCACTTTTTAAAAATTTGTGACTTTTAGAATAATGTAGGCCCAACGGGGGATAGGCAATCTAATGGCCTTTAAAAATTTGGACGACTGATTCTTGCTGCACTTCCATACTGACTTTCTCTATCTTCATAACTTTGATACATTCTATTTTAATCTTGAGAAAAAATAAAAATAGTTTTCATCGACGGTAATTTGGTTCATTTTTTTTTTCTTTGCAGGTTGCACAAATCTCAAACCAAAAAAATTATAAATATATTGTGAGTTATACAATCCGTAATATGTTCATAAATTCTTTTGTATTGCGGGTTATACAACTTGCAATACAAAAAAAATTTAAATATATTACGATTTGTACAACTCACAATATATTTAAAAAATAATTGTATTGCGGGTTGTTTCACCCGAAATGTATTTATAAATTTTTTTGTATTGCGAGACCTTTAGGTTAAGTCTAATGCGATAACCACCACTACATCACATCAGCGGGTTGTACAACCCGCAATACAAAATAATTTATAAATACATTACGGGTGAAATAACCCACAATGTATTTATAAATTTTTTTGTATTGCGGATTGTATAACCCACAATATATTTATAATTTTTGTATTACAATTTGTGCAACAAAAAAAAAATTGAATCTAGTTACCATCGACGAAGATTACTTTTATCTTTTTATCAAGGCTAAAATGGGAATGTATCAAAATTATGGAGGTGCAGGAAGTTAATATCGAGGTACAGGAAGAATCACTCAATTTGGACCAGTCTTTGGAATTTTGGACAATTTCGTTTTGCACTCCTATGATTTCCTCCTGCACCTCCATGGGGCAGATAAAGACAAAACTACCCGCTTGCTGCCACCCTTTGCCACCATACTCCCTTCTCCATGTGTTGTGCCGTACATTCATGGAAGAAACGCCCCAATTACAAATTCGAACTTCTGAAATGCATAATTTAAAAGTCATTTAAATAAATTTTTAAATTGTATAGTATTAAAATATATTTTAGATTATGTAATTTAAAATTATCTTTCAGATTACAAAAATTATTTTTGTCTTTTATAAAAAATACGATATTAACTTCTAAATTATTATTTTATATTGTGTAATATGTTTTTAAGTTTCGGGTTATACAATTTAGAAATAATTTAAACTAAACGACAAACCGAAGATTATAATATTTATAGAGGTGGAAAAGGAATGCACGGGATTAGATAAAGAAATTCTACAATTTTGAAGCCTACAATTTATATATGGGCCAGATTGCATACCCACAAAAAGTTAATTTCTTTTTACGCCCCTAAAATTTCCTTTTATATATATATATATATATAATTTTTTACTTTATTCTTTATTTTATGAAAAAAATAACTTTGTGTAATTTGAAACTAATATTTTACATAAAAATTATTTTTAGATTATACAATCTAAAATTTAATTTTTGCATGAAAAAAATTAATTTATATAATATAAAATTATTTTTAACTTATAAATTGTATATTCCGAATGTGTTTTGTAAATTAAACCACAACACTTTTTTTCAGTCCATACATGATGCAACATCTAAATAAGAAGACGATGATAATAAAATAGAAATGACGGTAATGTGAAGGGTGACTGGAATAAGGTGAGAATGTGGATTTTTAAGCACCTCCATAAATGTGCCTACAGAAATTATGGAAAATTTTACTGCAATAATACCATTTTAAAAAATAATTTCTCAAATAACATCCATTCAATTTTATTTTCCAAACTGTATATGACCAAAATTCTATTTCCATGAAGCAGAATTCTCAATTCAAAATTTGTAATTTTAAAATTTATATCCAATCACAATTCTATTTCCTGAAAATAGAATTCTGAATGTTTTTTTTCTTTAAGTTTTATATTTTTTTGTTTTTAATTTATGTGTGCCTTTTTTATTTTAAAAAATCTGAAAATATATAAAAATATTATAAATATTTATTGTAACAACCTAGAAAATCTATCATCTGAGTAGAAGTGGTAAAAGTGGAATGAACATTTGATTATTATATTATTAAACTGAAAACACGTATTTATAGGAAAAGTTAGTAATCAAGTCT
>Ga0099824_1005185_pt1 | contig 18448 bp, 5 predicted proteins | sample SiratrowhiteBW_FD_76837 | JGI IMG/M metagenome (GOLD analysis project Ga0099824, IMG submission 76837) | Root nodule microbial communities of legume samples collected from California, USA - Siratro white BW | ecosystem: Host-associated > Plants > Roots > Nodule | place: USA: California... | reverse complement strand
CTTGATTTGAGTTAGGCCCAATTAGACAGTAACCCTAGTTTCTCCCTATAAATACACAACTTGTATTTGTAATCTTCAGCAATCACAAGTGAATAAAATTCTTCCTGTTGCACGTGGATTAGGAAAACCGAACCACGTTAAATCTTGTGTGTTGCCCGTGTTCCGTTTTTTTCTTCTATTCCTTGTAGATTATTTGTGTGTGTTGTTTGTTTAAGACTCATCAAATTTAACAACATGTCAATTATGCATGACAGTACATATAAATCTAATCCAATATTGTATACAATATTTTACTGTAAATTTTTGTCCCACTCCTCACCCACATTCTAAACCCAAATAAAATTGTCAAAATATCAAAGTTTTCAACCAAACATTCAACCTTTTTCCTTAGTTCTTATCTGCATTCTCACATATTTCATTTTCTGCTAAAACTTACAACCTTAAAAAATTGTTCATGCCTTCAAGCCAAAACACTCAACCTTTTCCGTAGCTCTTATCCACATTTGATAAAAGATCCTGCACAACCAAACATATGTATATGTACAAACTTTGATCTTTATTTGTTTTAATTCTCCAAATTAATAATTTCTTTAACTCTACCCTATGCCACGTCTAGTGTAATTTAGATAGACAGCAATTTTCCTACAAGCTGGGGATACAATCTAACAATAAAATAAACACTGTTACATCAATCAATGTGCCTTAGATAAATAAAAGGCAGTTTCTTAGTAATTAAATATCAAAAATAGCCTTTAATTTATCCAATCTTTGACTTGATTTCTAGTGTTGTTTTACTTACTCTTACGAGATCATTGTAGAAGTTCTAGCATGAGTAGTTAGAAAGGAGGGTTTTTTTTTTTTCAAAAGGTTTATATTAATTATTAATTTTGATTAGTTTCATATTTTGCTTTTAATCAACAATTGTTGTAATATATAGATTAATCTCCGTTTGTATACATGTATGTAACCATGTAAGAGATATTAAAAATGTAACTAAAAAAATATTATAAAAAATTATATTAACACGTTTCTTGAAAATTACATATACGAAAATTAAAATCAAATCATTCAATTATTATCTTTACAGTATATTGTAATTTTAATTCTTAATTGTTCTGAATTTAATATTTATTTGTCGATCTTTTAAAATTATTTCTTGGTAAGTATGAGAGTGTCTCTGTGTCTTAACTCTCTTATATTGACTTCACATTTTGACTATTGTTATTTTTATTTTGTGTCAGAACATTTTAAATTTTATTTAAAGTTTTGGTGTTTCTAGTTTCACTATACACTTAAGTATCTTCAGTTTTGGTGTCAAACAATAGAATTTTATTTGAACACACTTTTGTTTATTTAACATCTTAAATGTGGATAAATATTACATATTCAAATAGCCGACACATGTACCAAATACTTTAGATCTTTATTTTATCGAGTTTTTAAACAGAAAAACAAAACTAAAAGCTTTGCTATGCAACAATTTACATGTGTCGTGATTGATGGTAGCTGATGTCCAGCAAAACATTTGGTGATGCAACCATTCTATTTTTTTAAGAATCCATAACATAAGCAAAACAACATTATCCATTTCAATGTTAGTGTAAATTCCAACCACTCCATCCTTCAATTTCTCACATCTTATCTTATATAATATTATATATTCACATTTTTTTTTCAAGTGTTTCTCCAATTCTAGGCATTCATGCCACGATTCATTGGAGCAATGGAGTCAGAAGTCTGACATAACAATAATTAATTATAGTAAACTATAGATTAAATGACCCTCAAACCCTACTTTCATTAAGAAAAATTATATTTAAGGCGAAAGAAATAGGTGTAACATTTTTAAAATCTTTATTAGGAGTTTCTATTATACAAAATACAAAATAGAAATACACGATACATAATTTTCTGAAGAGCTATATATTGATAATACATAATACTAACATACGGTATCTACTCATACGAAACTGCAACATTTTGTTGTCGTTTGAAGCATGTTCTTTGTCGTTTTGAGGAAGGTGGGAATGAGATACATGAAAGAGGTGGTGCAAATAGTCGAACCCAAACGACCCCACAGTAACATTGATACCAAACATATGATAACCAAGCACGTGCCAATCACGTGATCCTCCTTCTGCTTCTGCCTCGCGCCTGTCGTTTCATGCACCACATGTTGCCGTTTTGAACTTGGCAGAGAAACCGCGTGTTGACGCGTGTCATGCTGAAATTAAAATTAATTAACGAAGTATCAGTAGAAGAGAATGGGAAAATATACATGAAAAAAATTGAATAATAATTGAATAAAATTTTGAAAAAATCATCTTTTACTATATTGATTAAATGTGTAAATATTGATACCTGTGACTGTGATTGTGAGAGTGGTTTGTTCAGAGTAGAATTGATTTGAATGTTATTGAGTGACTTTGACTTTGACTTTGACCTCCACTTCCAACTTGCTGAATGCACTTTGGTATAAGGCTTAATGTTAGCAAACTCTAACCCTTCTTCAAGCGGCACCGTTTTGGCCATTGATTTCTTCACTCCAAATTGCCATGGAAAGCAGCAGCAACAGCTCCCAATCTTTGGTTTTGGTAGACTATGGTGAGTGATCATGGTGGAGTGATCTTTTGGAGTTTTGTTAAAACTCTTCCAAAGAAACATAGATAAAGAGAAGCTTTGGGTTTTGGATATTAGGTTTGGCTATGGAAAGAAAGAGTAATGGAGGTTTGAGTGATGGAAAGGGTGAGAGCCCTTGCTATTTAAGGTTTCTATGTCTTACTCAAGACTTTGACCTAGTCTTTGTGGTTCATCCCTTAAACTTTTAGGTAACCTAAGTTCATTTCATACATACTTATTATCAATTGTCAATAACATATACAGAGAGATCTAACTTGTAACTTGTAACTTGTAACATATTCATTTTTTCTTGCCAAAAAGTTATTAATAATGTTTATTTTATAAAGTATACAATTAATAATACTTTTATAGAAAAATTATATATTATAGAGAGATGACTTGCAACTTATTAACGATTTTTATCTCAAAATATAAGGAATTATGATTAGTATAATTTTTGTGTTTTGAATTATTAACACACATATATATATATATATATATATATATATATATATATATATATATATGTATAATTTCAAATTAATAAAACTAGTATGCATAATTTGAATTTGTGATAAATTCAAATTAAGAAGTCTTGCAAAATTTATTAAATTAGTGCTTTGACTGGTGATTTCGAGTTCTACTGTTAGATTAGGTGTGCACTTTGTTAAACCGTTCTATAGAGAATTTGTGACCAGTTGTAATCTTATAGGTTTGAGTAGAATTAACTTTAACTAAGATAATTATTATAATCATTAAAAAAAGTAAAATAAGTATAAATGTCAAACAATTACTCAAATAATATAATTTGCTATTATTTTCGTCAAAAAACTAATTTAGAATTTGGTTCCGAAAAACTTATTAGGGTTTTACTCTTTTTTTTCTTATTTAAAAATGAATGAAACAATTTATAATTTTAGACTTTAAAAAAAATTGGTTTTTTTGAGCTAAAACGATATCTGACTTGGATGAAAATTAAACTTATAAAAGTTCTACTGACACATTCATTAGTTTTTTTATAAGCGTTATTTTTTAGTTAAAATTGAAAATTACATATTTTTTATTTAAATTTTTTCTTAGAGTTATATGTTATAAGAAAACTCATGGTGGAATGAGTTACAAAGTTAAAATTAAGTTAAAGTAGTGTACATTCATGTATATAATTACTAGAGTAATTTCATTATTCTAATTTAGTTTGCTTATAACAAATAAATTCATTAAAAATATGATTTACATTATTTTTATTTAGTCTATATACATTAAAAAAAGAAATATAATACTAATTAATAGTTTCACAACCGTTTTATGTTAAAATTAAAATAGTAAATGAAATATATTTCTTATGAATTATACAACTGATAATACAACAAAAGGATTCACCACTAAATTATAAGGGAATGAAATCTGACTATTAAAGTTGTAGTTTATGTTTCAAACAATCCTATAAGGATAATATATGTATAAAATCAAACTATTATTAATGTTAAAAACTAAAACTATGATTATGGTCAACACTGTATTTAATATTTGGTCATCTATCTAACTTAATTATTCATTAAAATCATAATAAATCATGCTTAATCATGTTATGAAAATCATATACAACCACAACACTTTACATGACATAATAATAATGATAAATAAATTTTAATTAATACAAGATACGTTTCTATTTTTAATAATGACAATGGGTATAAATATTATTACCTGGACTAACACTCATATTTTTAAATTGTAAGTAGTTGAACAATTTCATTATTCTCATTTAGTTTGCTCATAACATATAATTTTTATGAAAACAAATATATATTCTACATTATTTTTTCAATGTATGCATTATTAAAAAATGTAAATCAGTACGAGACTAGTTCATGGTTTCATATTTATTCTATATTGAAATTAAAGTAACAAATGAAATATGTTTAAAAATTGTGAATTTTTTGCTTAAATAGGTTCAGTAATTGTAGAATTAGTGAGTGTAGGATCTGTAACCATCAAGCCTTTGCTCAATCCATCAGGATGTAATTAATGGATCACCATACACTGTAGGCTCTAAATTTTGTAATGTTTGTTGCACTGAAAAAGGATATAGCACTGCCATGTATGAAGCTAGACACTTATGTGTGTGAATGTTTGTAATGCTTATTATAAAATTCAAATAAAATCAATTTTTTAATTACTATTTTATTACAATGAATTTTGTTTATAATTAACCACTTCAAATAGTGATGTAATTAAATATTAATTTGGATTTATCCTGTATTTTTTTATTCACGTAATTATACTTTAGAAGATAGGTCATTGTAACAACTCATAAGTTGTAATATTTTATTGATATAAATTATTAATAAATAAATAAATAAAAATATACTTTAAGTTCAATATGTATTTAAGTTCACTCTCACACTTTAAAAATTTGTAGTTTAACTACACATTTTAATTATTTTTAACTAGGCTTTACAATTGGAAGATTTGTAATTCATCTTTACTCTTAAAACATATTTAATTTAACATAGAAGTATATTTTGTTCAATTTTATGACAACTTGACTCTATCAATTAAAAATTGTAGCTTAAACTTATATATCGAATATTCATAGCTCAAACTTATATCTCGAATATTCATAGCTCAACCTCGTATTTTTAAAAAAATTATATAAACAATCACAATCAACATCATTATAATAAAATAATTTTCGAGTGTTTCTCCAATTCTAGGCACTCATGCCATAATTCATGGGAGCAATGGAGTCTGAAGTCTGGGCTGACATAACAATAATTAATTATAGTAAACTATAGAGTAAATTACCCTCAAACTCTAAACTTTCATTAAGAAAAATATATTTAAGGCTTAAGAAATAAGTGTAATGTTTTTAATATTTTTTTAAAATAATACAATTTAAAAATTTACCAATAATTAAGTCTAGAAGATTACTACATTAAAACCTGGTTGAGTTGAGGAATTTTTATTATACAAAATAAAAATACACTATACATAAATACATCATACATAATAACGACATATCAGTGTCTACTACTACTGCGAAACTGGAACATTTTGAAAGACTTTGTTGTCGTTTAAAGCATCAACAACTGAAAATTTTCTTTGTCGTTTTGAGAGAAAGATAGGAATGAAATAGTTAAAAGAGGTAGTGCATAGGATTGATACCAAACTTATTATAGCCGTGCACGTGCACATCACGTGATCCTCACGGTGCTTCTGCTTCCTGTCGTTTCATTCCCACATGTTGTCGTTTTAAACTTGAAGAGAAACCGCGTGTTGATGGGTGTAGTGCTGAAATTAATTAACCAAGTACCAGTAGGAGAGAATGGAAAAATATGCATGAAAAAAATTGAATAATAATTGAATAAAATTTTGAAAAAATCGCTTTTCATATATTGATTAAATGTGTAAATATTCATGCCTGTGAGTGGTTTGTTCAGAATAGAATTGATTTGAGTGTTTGGGTGACTATGTTTCATTGTGTCTTCAGTTTTCTCTTAGTGACATGTTGAGAATTAATACTACCTCAAAACTTTGTTTTGTTTTAAAATTTAATTTCAGGATCAATTAATATTTTAGCGCTAAAAAGAAAATGCATTTTTATTTAGGCCATGTGTTAACATATCATGTGAGATTTTATGTCATCACATAAAAGTTGTACCATAAGATCAAAACAAATATTTTACATGGATTATTTTTTAAAAATTATAGAGTCAACTTAAAAAAAAGTATATTACAAGGATATTTTTAGATTTTTTTTAATACAGACCAAATCACAAAAAAGTTAAACAAACTATATTTTATTCTTCCATTGAAATGTGATGAAAGTCAAAATGTAAGTGTGAAGTAAAAAAGTAAGTGATAAGAACCCTAGGGTTGAAGGAAGATGCAGAGATGGAGAGTGTAAGAAGAAATGCAGAGGCTCTGGTGGAGAAGGCCATGAAAGGGAACGATGCTTCCCATGACGCAGCTCATGTTTGGAGAGTTCGCGATCTTGCTCTCTCACTCGCCGAAGAGGAAGGCCTTTCTTCCGATCCTCACTCCATGCAAATAGTTGCTTTTCTCATCACTCCTTTCTCCATTAATACCCTTCTTATCTTCTTCTATTTTTCAGCTTTTCATCATATTCTTATTCCCAGGTTGAGCTTGCTGCACTGCTCCATGACATAGCTGACTACAAATACCTTAGGTTACAAAATTTACCATTTTTAAATTATATTTCGTCTGTTTGTAATGTATGATCAATTCAGTTCAAGCATGATGCTTTTGTCCTGTTTCTTTCTTTCGTACAATACAACAAAGTGCTGTAGTAGGATATGCTTGTTGCTCAATTTTTACTCTTTTTTCTCCCACTTTATTATTTTCTGTGTCGGTCTTTCCTTTTTTGGGAAACTGCTTTGTCATCCAGGGACCCATCTGAGGAAAAAATCGTTGAGAATTTTCTTGACCAAGAGGGAGTTGAGGAGGACAAGAAATTAAAAGTTTTGAAGATCATCAGAGGAATGGGTGAGTTTTGAGAGAAATTATAAATCTTTTGTCATTGTTATTTCAAGCTTTTGAGGGAATTTCTTACCTTTTGTTTTTGTTTGATTGAAATTGATGTTATTTCAAGTGTAATGTGAAGAATGTTTTAGCTCATCAGTGATCAATCGGATATCTTCTCTACTCTTGATGTTATCTTTTCATATTTTGTATCTTCTTTTGCACTTATGCTCTGAGGTGCTTATGAAATTCCTTTAGTTGGTGTTTTCTGATGGGTACGGGGATAGGGAAATATATAACACACATAAAAATATATTGATTATCTATATCCCAAGAAGAAGAAAATGTGCATTTTTCCTTATGATGAGTGTTCTTACTTCCTAGTATCTCTTATGTATTTCTAACAGGAGTTGGTAAATTTCTACCCTTGTATGTGTGCTCTTAACAATATCTTGCTTCTACCACTTATCGAATTGCATATCTGTTATTATAAAATACTCAAATAAGATGCTGCTTCCAATATCCAGGTTTCAAGGAAGAGGTGTCTGGAAATGGAAGTAGTGATTGGTTTCCAGAATTTGGAGTTGTGCAAGATGCTGATCGACTTGATGCCATTGGTGCTATAGGTATTTTGTTAAATTAACTTTGTTTCAGCTTTCAGGTAGGTGGGTGCTCCTCCAAAGGTACTTAAATTAAGTATTAGTGCTCAAATTCGAAAGCTGGAGCAGTAATTGAGTTGGGATATTAAAGCATAGCGAAATGGTTTTTCTGATTCCGTTCTGGGTTTTCTACACCCTTAGAGAGAGACATAGGAAGATAGGGAAAAAATGGTAGCTGATATAAGTGATGTAATGAGAGAATAAGAGGGATTTAAAGTGGGTGTTAGAAATGAGTTATGAAAAGTATAAATGGTAAATCTCTTACTTTGAGTTTGTTACCTCAATATCAGGAATTGCACGATGTTTCACCTTTGGCGGGAGTAAGAAGAGGTTGCTGCATGATCCCGCCATTCTGCCACGTTCTGATTTGTCCAAGGAGCAATACATGAACAAAGAGGAACAGACTACTATTAATCATTTTCATGAGAAGCTTCTCAAGCTCAAAGATATGATGAAAACCAAGGTATGGCTGTATAACTATTTTGCTGAACACATCAAATTTTGTCAAAGACTCCAAAGTGTGCATTCTTTTGTAAAGTCTGTCAAGAAAATGCTAGTGAATTGTGTCTGTCAAGAAGGACATGCATATCTATTAAAGTCTGTCGAGGAAATTGAATATCAACTATTTATTTCAGGCTGGGAAAAGGAGGGCTGAAAGAAGGCATAAGTTCATGGAGGAGTTTGTGAAAGAGTTCTATGATGAATGGAATGGCTTAAATTGATAAACATTTTTCATAGCTTCTTCCCTTGATGTATAGGGTCAGAGCCTCTCACGGATGGAGCTCAAGCGAGACGCTGGAAAATGTTCAAATCTTGTTATTAACAATGCATGACATATGCATTTAAATACAGCAATATGAAGTAAAGAAGATTCACGTGTAGTTTTATTCAATAGGGTGCGATGTGTTTTTTATAGCTAAATTATAATGGAAAATAACAGTAAAATAGAAACTAAGTGGAACAAAATTCAGTTATGGACGTTAGACTATACTGTGAGTTTGTTTGTTGGTTACAAACATTGTGAACTTGTTATCTCTTGTTTCTTTTTCTCCTCATTAGTAGAGGCTACATATACTGACTGATTACACAATTCTTCCCAGAACCAGCCGCTTAAGCATAATATTCTGCTGATAAATTACAATCATAGGATCAGTAGTGACAGTGCAACATCCTTTCCATTCATGAAAGTATTTTTTAGATTGTACATGAAGTAGTGATGGATTTCAAGTATGTTTAGAAACAGATAACTTTTTTTATTGTGGAGTCCCAGTAACGAGGTGTTTGATCCCAGAGCAAGAATTATTCTCTTGTAAGAAGTAAGGATTAAGAATTGAGATAAGAGAATAAAATTAACCAAAAAACCAACTAACCTTGATGTGGAAATGGTAGCTAAAACCAATTGTTAGAAAAGATTGCCGTTCTGATTTATAGGATATCTATTGGTGAATACTAGACTGATGATATTGACGTGTTTAAAATTTTAAAGATAAGTTATTATGAATCCTGTCCGCAAAAATTGATAATGCTACACAAACTAGATGGAATTGGTTCAAAATGAATAAGAATTTGCAATAAAAAGTGACAGGTAGTTGTGAACCATTTATTCATTAAAGATAACAAACCACAGAGACAAATGTTTGTAAGAGTACTGTCTATGTAATTCACACGTACCATAAATATATTAATTAGGAAATACAGTTCTGGAATAACCCATCAACAAAACATGAACTCCGTTATTTAGCATTTTTCCAGCACTAATCTATCCAATCCAGTGTCTTTATCATTTTGTACTTACAAACATGTTGAATAATAACTTTCCAAATAAGAAACAAACTGAAAACTAAATTACTAATGCACGACCATCATTAGTCTACTTGAACCCTTCCTCCAAGTGTCTGTGAATTTGAGCAACATCCCTCTGGTATAGGTTAACTTTTAAGCCATGCTTCATATACATAGTTAAGGCAAGCTTTGGCTCTACAGGGTGGTTCTCCACCACCTTCACACGGTACCGGAATATGATGCTTGCCGCAGCATATTTCATCTGATAGTATGCAAAATCTTTGCCTAAGCACAAACGAGGACCACCATTGAATGCAGTGAATTTGTAGGCAGACTCACTCATGAACCTCCCATCTCTTAGCCACCTGTCTGGCTTGAACTCTTTCCAGTCCTTCCCCCATATGCTTTCCATTCTCCCCATTGCATAGATTGCGTAAATCACTTTTGTACCTTTCTTTAGTACCGTTCCATCTGGGAATGTGTCATCTTGAACAACCTGAAAATTTCATAATTGCACACTAGCATCACACCAAGCTGCATTCAATATGACTTTGAATTGTGTGATTTTTCTTACTACAGTATTTACTACGCATGTGGGTTTTTAACTAATTTGTCAGATTTTTGAAACAAATTTGACTCAACACATTAAACTATTCTAGGATTTCCCACTTTTTTATGGATATTGTCATTGCTGGGACACGTGCCTAATTCTTTCAGGAGGCAGCCGAAGAGTTGTGTTAGTTTGACTGACGTAATAATACCTTGTAGCTATCTATCAGCTCAGAAGTTTAATAAAAACACTCATGGTTGCTTGAAGGAACAGATTTGACATACATGTATCAGAACAAAACTCAGAAGTACAATACTATCTATGGCGACTTTTTATATAAAAGATTTACTTTTTAAATTGTAAGTTTCAATTCTAATTGAACAGCAACTCTAAAAACAAACTGCCCTGACTCTACTAGACAATGAACATGCAGTGCTAAGATGAATTTTACATCTCAAAAGGCTTAAAGTGATATTTTTTAAATCTATTCTGTGTGTGACGTATGAACTATACATTAATCACCAAAAGGAAATTAATTATTCTTAAAGCTTATAGCAATTGGAATGGAAACGAGTATGAGAAAATTGAATTGAATACCTCCTTGTGATCCACTGGCACAGAAGGGTATAACCTGAGAGCTTCTGATAAAGCAGCATGCAAATAATCCATCTTCTTGATCTCCTCCGGCCTAAATCTGAAAGAATTATCAAACTCTTCCCTCTTTATGTCGTTCCTTTGTCTCAGAATTCTGCATATCTCTGCTAGAATATTCTCCTCCACTTCAGGATTATGTTCAAGCAACCAGAAAAACCAACTCAAAGCAACCGAAGAGGTGTCTCTCCCTGCCAATATAAAGTTCACACATATATCCCTCAAAAACTTATCCGAATAGGGTCTTCCATTCTCATCCTTCAGCCTCATGAACACAGTTAACAAATCTGACCTCTGCTTCGAGTCTTCACACTGCAAAGAGAGTTCCTTCTTTCTAGTCCGAATGACATTCTCAGCAAACTCATCAACCTCTTTTATGGACCTCTTCAGCTTCCTTTCCACCCCCAGGTTGAGAAGCCTCATGGCCTTCCAAACACAAGTTGGGGTAACAAAACGGAACACTGTGGCTTCTGTTGCATCCTCAAAGGCTTTGGCAAATGGTATCTCAGGTAAACCCAAGCGCAAACACCCTGGATCAACACCAAAGGCTATCATGCAAACATTGTCAAAAGTTAGCCTCAAGAGAATGTCTTGAAGATCTACTGCAACTGATTTCTTAACCGATGCCTCTAACACAGGCAAGAGCCTACAGTGGACAAGCTCGAAGAGGGATTCTGTTGTTAATTGTCTGAACCTGGTTGAATGAAACTCAATGCTTGCTGTTTTCCTTTGCTTCTGCCAGGTTTCATCGTCTGCATTGAATATACCATCTCCTAGTAGATCTCTGACTGTGTTCCTGAAGTATCCTCCCTTAGGGAAGAGAGGGAACTTGGTTTTGAGAAGGTGCTCAAGGTTGCGAGGATCAGAAGTGACAATGCAGTTGAGGCTGCTAAACCAAGGCCCTTTGAATCTGAAGGTCCCGTTTTGCCTTTTGAGCACTTCTGTGATCCATTCATACAAGTTGGTTCTGAGCCCTGTGACCATAGATGGAACCATTCCAAGGACAGGCCAAACGACCAGGCCATGATGCTTCTTTTGTCTAAGACTACGAATGAGTACAAAGACAAGAACCGCAAGGAAAATCTCCAGAACTTGGATGTCTTGCATGAAGAAGGTGAGGTTGAGGGTTCTTGGTTTGGTCATGGTGTTGGAATGAAAAGGAATGTGGGAATGCATGGTGTTGGTATGTTTTGAAGGGTAATATTGTGGGGTGGTGTTGGTCATGTGTGTTATATGAAGTGGCTCGCAGTGCATGCCTTGTGTTTCTTGGCGTGCTTAGTTTTGCATAATCAGTTTGATTTGGTGAGCTGAAATGTTTGCAATTGTGGTGGCTTCAGGGTTATTTGCTTGGTTGAAATTGTTGTAGGAATAAGAATGTTTGAACACTAAAAGTTTGAGTGTCAAAAATACCTTTTTGGGTTATGACTAGGAGGATGGGAAGTGGATGTAGCTGATTACCTAAGTCAGAACTGTTTGCACAGTTTTAATGTCACACGTTACTTTCTGATTAAGAACTTTATCAATAACTACCTAGTTGTTTGATTTAATCTTATATTGTATTCAATTAAATATTAATCTAGTTTTATGTGGGTCCACTGATTTGTGCCAAAACTTGATCTTCTTCATGCTTTATGTGTCCACACTTGGCACACTCAAGCAATTCAACCAGCAAGGAAAGTGGTTTGGAGTAAGTATAATTATTTATTGTATAAATAAAATTCATGAACAGTTTTTACTGATAAATTGTATACGTGAGCATTGACTATCATGCTGAAATAATTTCTGTGGTTGAATGTTGAATGATCATACGAAGGAATTTGAAGGTTGTTTCTAAATTTGGTTGGAACGTTTAATCAGGGAAGTTTAGTTTACTTGGGAGGGTACATTTTTGCTTAGTAAAGAAGCAAATAAGGTAAGAACTTAAGTTATTGTTTTGGCTAAGAATGCAGTACATAACCATTGACACGTAAAAATTAAGGTAAACAAAACATGAACAAGGTAACATTTGTTATTTGATTAGTGGTTGATGTTTAGTCAAAAAAACGTTTGACTAAAATTTGAATTTGCAGTTGAAATTGAATTGCGGTTGTGAAAGTGAGAAGACGAAATTGAGAGGAAGAAAAAAACAGATGAAAAAAAGAATGTAGATGAGGTGGAAATGATGCTGTTGCTCAACTAATACACACCTAATGTACACGCAAAACGCAACCGTTCCCACAAAAACTAATTACCATCACAAATTATATAATTTTGTTAAAATATATTACAATAATTAGTAGAATTTTTTACTTTAGTAAACAAATTTTGCTGTTATAGAGATTTTTGCTGGTAAATATATTAGAAAATTGTTTACTAACAATTTTCTGGTAAATATTTGGTGTTTAATTCATTTCCATTGTACAAATATTTGCCTTATTCACTGCAGATTTTTTTTTATCACCATTCGTAGTATAATTATAGTTACTATAATTTCTCTAAAATATTTGCAATATTTTTAGAGACATTTGGTGTACCCCATGATCTGTTTTAGAAAGGGAGAGGAATGTCTATAATGATTCGTATGAACCATTGTTTGGTAGAATGGTTGATCATTATTGATTCATGTAAGATATGACGCATTTGTTCATGTGAAACCATTAATTAATAGAGAATTAAAGTTTTTAATTGTTGTTCATTAATGATTTTTTTTCTATTTATGTTTAATTCTTTCTATATACTCATTTTATGTTTTAGTGTCTTTGAACATATCTATTTTTCATTTTAATTCCTTTCGTCTCTCTAATTATAGTTTACTACTAAAGTGATATGTCTTGGTCACGGGTAGAGCGTATGTGCTGCTCTAACAATTTTATTCCTTGACAGTTTATTTAACAAAATGACCAAAATAAAATGCAATATTTAAGAAATGAAAAGCATTTTTTAATAAAAATTAAACTCGGATTTTTTCTGTTTATGTTTCAGATGTTTCAGTGCCTCTAAATATATTTAGTTTGATTTTATTTTCTTTAATAAAAACTCTGTTTTATTCTAGTGTCTCTTATAATTTTTTAAATTTAAATATATTTTTAGTTCTTGAATTCAGTACATTTTTTTCTTTTAGTTTTTAAATCCTTTTCCATAAATTAATCATAAAAAATAAAATTATCTTCTAATTCTTAAAAAAAACTTGCATAATATTAGATGATTAATTTCTAAAAATAATAATCTTTTTCATTTTATTACTTAGGTGATAAAAGAAAGAACATCTCACCTATACTTGAGTTACATAATAAGTTTGAGTTAGATTTAATAATTTAATGTAAACAAACTTGCATTTATTTTCTTATTGTCTCTTGTATGAATATTTATTTTAAATATAAAATAAATAATTATTTTTATATTTAATTGATTTGTGGTTTTGTTTAAATAAGTTATTATATGACAACATTTACTGAAATTGATGGAAATTTATATGAAGTTGGAGTCATACATCTATAATAGTGTGTGAATTTTTTTTGTTACATGTATTAAGTATTAACATTTATGTTATAACATAAATTTTCTTGTTTCTTTAATGATGTATATCACATAGATTAAGTATGAAATATAAAGGGATGAGAGTAAGTTGTAAATAACTTACCTTCTTGATTCATTATTCTTATGATTACTTATAAATTTAAGTATTAATTTGGATGGTATGTTAGTTTTATGGTGTATGTCAGCTGATATTTTATTTGTTGAGTATACTTGATTATGATTTGTGTGGTTGTGTTATATTTTGGTATTTGAATGAAATTAAATTGTTTTGATTCATTAATTAAGATGTCTTCTTTTATGTATCTTTTATTATGTTTGAAAATTATTAATAGTTTTTTTTTTAATGTATAATTTGTTTTGTATCTTTGTAGGGTGTTACATTATGATATTAGAGAGTAATTAATCTTTATGTGTAAATTTATTGTGTTTCTTCTATATGAGTCTAGTTTGAAAATATATTTAAAAATTTATAGTTGAAGATTTGACAATAATTTTTGAAATTTTGTTTGTATTTTAATTAAATGATTGTTATGAATGAAAATAAATGTATTAAGAAATAAAAAGTCTTAATATAGTAGCGTGAATGCACACCCATAACTAAATCAAGCAATATGATTTTCTGCCTTGCTTGATTACAATGTAATATGTTTCATTTTATTAAGTGTTTGTTTGTAGATTTTAAAGTTGCTTTTTTAGGTTAATAATTTTACAAGAACATATGTTTTGGTGTAGTATTTTTATGTATTATAGGTGTTTTGATATGGTTGATAAAGACACTTCAAATGAATTTTAAATGATTATTTTTTAAAAGTTCTATATATTTCTTATGAGTAGTGATAATTGCAGAATACTTCTGATAATACAACAAAAGGATCCACCACCAAATTGTAGGGGATTGAAATCTAACCATTAAAGTTATAGTTTATGTTTCACAAACAGCCCTATAAGGATAATATATGTATAAAATCATATTATTATTAATGTTAAAACTAAAACTATGGTTATGGTCAACACTATATTTAATATTCGGTTATCTATCTAACTTAATTATTCATTAAAATCATAAAACATCCTTAATTATGTTATGAGAATCATATACAACCACAACCATTTACATGATATAAAAATAATGACAAATAAAATAGTATGATAATAATACAATAATAATTGTTATATAAAATATATGTGATAATTATCCTTCCTAAATATAAATAACAAATAAATATTGTACTGCATAATATATATTTAGTTGTTTCAATACATACTTTCTGTTTATTTATTTTTTTCTTAATAATATATACTAATAGAATATTACGAACTTATGAGTTGAAATGTTAAAATGAATCATATTTTTTTTTTATATTAATCTTTCAAATTCTAAATTTTATTTTCAATTCATCAAGAAATCACCTCCAAAATGATCTTTTGTTATATATAGTCGTAACATGTTATCTTCCACAATTTACTCAAAGTTATGGAAATAAAAAGGTTTTGCCATCTTGAATAAAAATGATAAAATGTTACAAACCTTAACCTTGTGCAAAGATATTCATTAGTTAATCACATCATTTTAAAATCTAAATAAAATAATGTTCAAGTCTAAATATGGTTTGTTAAATCAAACCAAAACTCAAATTTTAAACTAATTGACCTTTTTTTTTTTTCAAAACATAATTTTTCGAAGCAAAACAAAAATATGGCAAAATTAAAATAAATATTTAATTTGAAATGAATTATATCACCAACTATAAGTGATTATTTATAAACTAAACTCTTACCAATTTTCATGGTAATGAAATAATAATTCAAATATTTATTTTATTTTTATTTTGCAATAAAAATTACAATATATAACTCTATTTACGACATTCACATACATAAAATTGGCCTGATGGCACGCATATGCCATCCTTATATCCTTGTCCACTGCAACATAAACTACAAAATTCAATACCAAAATCGCATTTTAATCCATTACAATCTTTTAAAGCATCACTTTGTACTGTTATTGATTTTACCGTGACTGCTTCTGCAATTATCAATCCTGTATATGAAAAGAATTCAGAACATTTAGATAAAGATGCTTCACTTATTATTTCAATTTCAGCATAGAATGGAGATAAAATTATGAACTAGTGTCAGATTGATGTACATCTTAAATTAATGCATAAATTAACAAAATAATACAGAAAAATATGTATATTTGTTTTTTTTTGGAGTTATATGTTATAAGCAAACTAAATGAAGAAATGAAGAAATGAAGAAATGAAGAAATGAAGAAAGTGAAATTGATATACATATTATAAGGTAGAACCAAAATAACAAATAAAATTCCCAAAATGAAAGGTTGGTAGAAACGAAAAGCTATTTAAATAGTGTTTTAATAGAAGTATGTTGTCCTATAGTTTAAAAATGTAAGAGTATTAGTGTCTAAATATCTCTCTAATAGTAATATTTATACCCATTTTTTTTAATGGAAATTTATCTCGTATTAATTAAAATTTATTTTTCATTATTATTATAGTATGTAAACGGATATATGATTCCGACAACATGCTTGGAATTAATTTATAATATATGATCTCAATAAACAATTAAGTGAGATGGATAACCCACTATTAAATTTTAATTGTAGACTCAAAAAAACGTTTCAATGTTTTTTTGTACAAAACTATTAATCTCTTCGAATGCATCTTTCATTCGTTTTGGATTAAATATCAAATAAAAAACTTTTATGGATTAGAAAAAAAAAAACTGAAAACAACTATATTAACTATCTTTCAGTTATGGTACATATATACCTAATATGACATGTGATATGATGTTACTTTATTATTTTAAAAACAAAACTCATTTACATTAAGAGATTTTATTAGTCATCATTATATTATAAAACCAATATACAAATTTATTTACATTAGCAAACACAAGTGTGTGATCTAAAAACACATTCAAAATTATTAAAATTTAAGGTTTAACGAAATGGTTATAAAAAAAGTAACTATTATGTCCCTCATATATAAAGAAAATAGTAGTATGTAAGAATAATTTAAAATATTAAATCGGAGAATCTCATCATATCTTGTTATAAATATTTAGATTTGATTTATAAGATATGAATTTAATTTTAAATTAAAAAATAAATCGATGGATGATTTTATATTAAAGTAAAGTATAGATTAAATATTAAGAAAATATAATATTTTAATTTTTTATCTTATTAAATGAATATATATATATATATATATATAAATGTTTTAAATTGTTAAGTATTGAAAGAAATGTTCATAAAAGTTATTATATTTATTGGTTTTAGGACAGAGATGATACTAAAAACTGAAAAAATAATATAAAAGTTAAAAATTACATTAAGTTTTTTTAATAATGTTAATTTTTAATAATAAATGTTATTTATAATTAAAATTTTGCTTTCATTAATTTTAAGTTCACAAATTATATTTTAATTATAATTTTTATATATATATATATATATATATATATATTATTTTTATTTTTTTCAGTATACTTAATAGTTTTTTATAGTTAAGGAGTCGAGGTTAAAGAACAAAATCATGACGATATTTCTAATGTACAATTTTCCGTATAGTAATTAATACTGACGAAACGGATTTCTTGAAATATTATAGATAAATCTAATATCTAAAAATAATTATGAATTCACACTTCAAGAATCTAATAAAAAATATTTACAACTTCAGAGATGAATCCAATAAATAATATTTACAAAAATGCCATTTGAAAAAACCTGTGTTATGTACTTTAGATATATACACACCTGATATACAATGAAAGCTTCTTAAATTTAAAATCGTAAGCTTAAATTTAAATTATATGTATACCAGAGTTTAATATATATTCTCATAAACTTTTGTTCAGTATAATTTTAAACAAAATTTATAAACATGATAAGAATGACCCTAAGAATATACTTAGTCAAGATCTATAGAATATAATATTTAGTAAATAATTAACTAGGACAAAAGGTAAATAATCAAATATAGATTTTAATAATAAACTCGAAAGCATACAATAATGTCTTATTTTTAATTTTATTAGATTAATATATATATATATATATATATATATATATATATATATATATATATATATATATATATATATATATATATATATATATATATATATATATATATATATATTTTTT
>Ga0099824_1005183_pt1 | contig 18457 bp, 7 predicted proteins | sample SiratrowhiteBW_FD_76837 | JGI IMG/M metagenome (GOLD analysis project Ga0099824, IMG submission 76837) | Root nodule microbial communities of legume samples collected from California, USA - Siratro white BW | ecosystem: Host-associated > Plants > Roots > Nodule | place: USA: California... | reverse complement strand
GATTATTTTGTAATACAATATATAGATTTAATAAAATAGATTAGTTGATAATTTAAATTTAATTGTATTGATGATTTAAGAATTCTTTTTTTTTTTTAAATTGAGACTAGAAAGTGAATGAATGCATTAGTAGATATCTATGTTATGATGTGATATTGATAGAGTATTGATGAAGTTGGTCAAGGCCTAGGCATAGTGGAAAGAAAACATTGTGTCTGGGTTAGTTAGGAAGTGCATTGTCTAAGGATCTGATTAACGATTGATATCTTGACTCTACTAGTAATAGGAATCAAATAGATGATCATTACTAGGTGGTGAGAGTCGAAGGAGGTCTGAACTGGGTGGTTGCAGCTTGAAAAATAGCTGGTAAGAAAAGTCTCGAGGGGACTAACACTATCATACATGATTGATGATTCATTTGTTTGGAGGTTGTGTGAGTTTACAGCTTGGAGATGTATGACAGGTGCATATCTTGGGGTCCATTCAATGCACAAGTCTTTCGGAAGTAGAGTCTAGTATGTAGCGTGTTAGTGACTTATAATTGTGATAATACATGAAATGCTTGGGTTATATTGATGTTTACACTTAAATTGAATGACTCTAAATTATTAAAAAATCTGGTTAGCTTACCCTTTTATTTTGTTGCGTTTATGTTTTGATCTCTGTCTGTGATGATTATGTCTTGACACGGGAGCAGATGGTGTTGTAGAGGAATCTTTGAAAGATCATTTAGACTGAAGGATATTGTTAGGGATAACAGTTTACGTTGAAAAAATTTGTATATGATTTTGTAAACATGTTTTAAGATTGTAGTCTAGCATTATTACGTACTTTGATGCTTGTTAACTATGAAATTACTCTAAGATGTGCATGATTGTGTTATCATAGAATTTATATTTTGTGGAGTGTTACTTTTATGGTATCAGAGTGATTCGTCCTTAAGAAGATTTGAGGGTAGTGGGCTTATTGTGTTTCTTCTGCTTGGAAATTTTGTTGGACTTTAGTTTAAAGAAATAGGTAAAATATTTATAATTGGATGTTTAACTATTATGGGTGAAATTTGAGTGTAATTGAGCTAAGTTGATTGTGATGATTGGAAATGAAATTATTAAGAAAGAAAAGAATCTTAATGAAGTGATGAGGGTACACACTCATGACTAAATCAGGAGAGATTTCCATCTTAATGTTTCATGTTTAGAGTATCTTTAAAAGATATGTTTTGATTGATTAATTAGATTTTGTATGAAATTTAATGTTAATCATAAGTAAGAATGTGTGAAGTATTTCTTGAAGTGTTTGAATATTTTGATAGATATAACTTCTAAGATTGAGATGTTTATATTGGTGAATTTTAGAACTCATACATAGGACTTTTGTGTTATTGCTTGTCCTTTTATAGGTTTGGACTTATGTTAGTTTTGATTTCCTTTTTCGCGTCTTATCTTTGTAGATTTTATAGTTGCCTTGGGCTATAGATTTTCCTCTTAGGCCTTTTTGTGTGTCATCTAGAATGACTTATAGACTACCTTCCTCTTCTCCACCTTCTTCAAAGATGGACTAGGTTGTTATAGTTATTGAAATGGAAGCTAATGCGATACAATAACAGAATATGAGCATGACTCAAAAGTATCAGGGCGCGATGCATCAATGGGATATATATATATATATATATATATATATATCACTACAAGATATTTAGTCACTAATTTTAGCCATCGAAAATAGACAGTTGTATTTAGTGACTAATATTAGTGATCAAAATTCAATTTGGTTGCTAATTGATAAACAAAACACCTTAGTCACAATATTTAGGGACCAAAATATATTGGTCGTTGAATAACGATCGAAATAGTCATCAAACGCAAATGTGTTTCATTTTTAGTCACTAAATAAATAAAAAAATTAGTCATCGATTGTAGCAATAGAAAAGTGTTTGTCATAGAATAACAATGTAGTAGTCACCGAAATATAAATCATTCTAGTGACCGAAATGAAATTCATCACTAAATGTAAAAAATAATTAATCACCAAAATTAACGATCACAATGATAGTAACTAAATAACAACAGAATGTGAATTTGTTTTAGCAATCAATTTGGTTTTGGTCACTAAAACACACGTATAAAAATTATTCCAAATTAATGGCCGAAGTTAGAAAATTTACTTCATTGTTGCTTGTACTAAAATAGATCTAATACTTTGTTAGTAAGCAATTCGATTCAGAGAGTAAAATAAACAATCTCAATCAAAACAAATTAAAGATAAATATCATATAAATTATGATCAACCAACATAAATTGTAAATACTTCTTTAATTCAAAAGAATCAATGATACATTTATAATCATTCTTTTCACCAATCTATTATATCCCTTATGGGTTGAAAAAGATATGTTTTTTAATATTTCACCAATAACTATATATATTTTTATTTACAAATATTTATTTATATATTTTATTATTGTAGAAGGGTTTAAAATTTATTTTAATTTATGGATAGATAAATATAAATCTAGTAACGGTTTCAAAATATTTTTATTCTAAAATATATAAAATATAATTTTTATTAGTGTAGAACAATTTAAAATTATTTTTAATTTGTCACTACAAGAAACATGTTATTTAGAGACCAATTTTAGTTACTAAATAAAATTGTTACTAATTGTGACGAAAATAGTCACCAAATTAGATTTTAAATAACTACAAAATAGAAGTAATGATTGAATTTAGTAACCCAATTAAGTCAAATAATTGGTATCTAACATTAGCTACCAAGGTTTTAGTGACTTATGCCATTAGATTCTAAATTAGTCTCTAACTTAATTAGATACCAATTTAGAATCTAATGGCATAGGTCACTAAAACTTTGGTATCTAATGTTAGATACAAATTATTTGACTTAATTGGTCACTAAATTCAATCATTACTTTCATTTTGTAGTTATTTAGCAACCAAAATTTAATTTGGTGACTATTTTGGTCACAATTAGCAACCATTTCATTTGGTAGCTAAATATTGGTCTCTAAATAATTTTTTTCTTGTAGTGTGTTTTTATCATTGATACATTTGTATTATAAAAGTAATTTTTTTGGAATAACTAGCTCTTAAGTTTGTTAAGAAAAAAGGTCAAATAAAAAGAATGCAACGAAATTTAAAAAATGTAAACGTAAAATATTTTAATAACTAACAATTTTTTTTCTTGTAAACAACTATTTGAGAACCTTTTTAATAAGTAACATATTAAATTATAATAAAAATTAAATTATTCAATAAAAATTCAATAAAAAAAGATAATATGGTTGTTTGTAATATTATTATTAAAATAAAATTTGTATGTATAACAAATGAGTTATTTCTTGTATAAATTATTGCATTTGATTATTAGGGATAGGAAGTATTATGTTGTTGACATAATTCATGTGAATAATTTGTTGTGTTGTTTGTATTTGGTTAAATTGTGGATTAACTATGTTGTTGATAGAATTCATTTCCATCATTTGAAGCATTAATTGTTGTTTTTGATTGCATAATACTTATTGCATCCATTGAGGCATGTTCAATGTTGATAGTAGGATTTAATCCTTCTTGCACTTACGCTAGATGAACTCTAGGTTCTAGAACTATGTCGTGAATACTTTTTCTGTTCTCTTGTTTTGGTGATTTACTTTGACGCAAAATATATTTTTGTGCATGACTCGTCAGTTGAGTTACATTTTTTGTTTTAATATATTCTGAAATCTCTTTCCAATGTCTTATTTTATATATCTCAAGTCCTTACAAAAATTACCTATGGTTAAAAACAAGTATGATACTAAATAAATTAAAAATTAATAAAGCATTAATGTAATGCATTGCAAAAAATGAAAGTATAAAAATATATTGATATTATAGAAGCACCTGTGTTCTTTTATGGTTCAATTAATCCTTTTTGCGCGAGGGTGTTGGGAGTTTTGAGACGACGACAATATGGGAGGAGCTTCGACGATAATTTCCGACATCATTTCCAGCATCATGGGAGGAGCTTCGACGATAGCTTCCAGCATCATGGGAGGAGCTTCAACGGCAAATTCCAGCATCATGGGAGGAGCTTCGACAGAAACTTCCAACATCATGGGAAAAGCTTCAACAGCAACTTCCGACATCATGGGAGGAGCTTCGACACAACTTCTGACATCATGGGAGAAGCTTCGATGGCAACTTCTGACATCATGGGAGGAGCTTCGATGCAACTTCCGACATCATGGGAGGAGCTTTGACGACAACTTCTAACATCATGGGAGGAGCTTCGATGACAACTTCCTACATCATAAGAGGATCTTCGGGGCAACTTCTGACATCATGGGAGGAGCTTCGTCAGCAACTTCCGACATCATAAGAAGAACATTAACATTGTGAGATAGCACAGACGGAGTTTGGAACATATACCACAACTCGTCATCAATCCACGATTCCTCATTATTCTCCGCCATTATTCTTTCTTCTTTCAACTCTTTCTTCTTTCTTCTTTCAACTCTTTCTTCTTTCCCAACTCACTACAAAAACTTAAACTTTTTTTTTTTATCACACTTTCTTTCCTCAGACATTATCCTTTCACGTATATTTATAGATAAAATAACATGCATGATAATAAAAATAGATAATATAACACACCATGCATGATAATAAAAATAGATAAAATAATACACCAATGATAAAGTTATCATAACATAAATATCTAACAAAAAAATAAAATAGATCAAATATCATAAATTTATCTAACAAGAAAAATATCATAAATATATCTAGTAAGAAAATAAAATAAATCACAATGTCATAAATTTATCTAAAAAAAATAGATCAAAATATCATGTTAATAATATTAAATTTAAATGACTATTTTTTCATATTAAAATTATATGTAATTCTTTAAATTTTAATATTGGAGATTATAGATGATTTAATCACTTAGATAACGATAAGATATTAATAATATTATGTGTTTATCTATTTAGATAACTAAATAAAATAATTAATTAATAAATAATAAATTAGATAATGATAAACTATTAATAATTTTAGATTTAAAAGACGTAATTATTTAAAAATTGATAACGGAAATTGTAAATGATGTAGACAACAAATAAATTAGATAAAATATTAATAATATTTTTTGTTTGATAACTACATGATATATTTAAGAGGTTCCTTTTTCATCGAAATTATGTATTTTATGGTGAAAAGTATAAAATAATATATAATTATACTAAATACAATATAATAAATTAAATAGTTATCAGATATATATTGATAATATTAAGTTTATAAAGACTAACTTTTACATTAAGATAATGTGTAGTTATTTGAAAATTAATAATAGAAATTACAAAAAATGTCATCTAAAAATTATATTTTATTTATATAATTACTTTTTATACAATTAAAATATTTTATATAATTTTAAAATTATAATTAATATTATTAAATTTCTATGTCAAAATAAATATAAATATAAATATTTACGTCAAATAAGAATTATGATAGATATTTTTATATAAATTAATATCAACAAAGTTATATTTGATTGTCTAATTCCTTTATATTTTTGTTTTGTTTTCTATGTTTTAGTTCATTAAGTTTTAAAAAATTTAAAATATGTTTCTTAAAAACTTAAATGTAAAGTTTACTATGTAATTTTTCTGATTCACCAGTCTTCCATTTTCATTCATCTTGGTTGTTTAATTATAGTGGCACCTTTGTTAAATCTTATCTGGATAACTCCATTTGATATATAACCCTGACTCAAACCACTCCCTCCTTCATGTTGATGCATTAAAATCCTCAAACAACGTTAAATTTTGATCGATTAAAATGATGATATTCTTCATTCCATTTTTGTTTGTAAATTTTACTCATAAAACAAAGTATCTATTTACAAATAAAAGCAAAAGGAAATAATTAATTTGATTAAAAGAAAGCTGAAAAGGTCCCATACATGTAATAAGTTATGGTACCTTTCCCAAAGTTGGAATAAATACCACAAGAGCAGGAACATTATTATGTGGACACTACTTATAAATACTTATTTGCATAGTGAGGTTGGTCATTCGATAATAAAAAGGGAAAAAATGAGATTGAGAAGATGGTGAGGGTGTTAGGGAAACACTTTGTTTGTAGTTCTATTTTCCACACCTGCAAATAGGAAGGCCCCATTGAGCTATTATTGGTGATCCTTGTCCCTTTCCCTGCGGGGATTTTGTCGCATTCATCCCATCTCCTTTCATGTAAAAAATCCAACTTAGCTCTCAATTTTTAAGCTATTGAAGAAGTTTAATCATAAATTAAGTTGTTTGATTTTATCTTTAAGTTAACTGAACAAACATGGCATCACTTTAATACTTAAATCAAGTTCTTTAAATTAATTTTAAGCTATATATCATTTTCTCATTGGCCATAAAGCATGATACTTATTGTGTTAGGAATTTGAAGTGAGTATGAATAAGATGAATAATATATAAAAAAATCAATAAATTTATTATTTTAAAATTTTGGGTTGAATTTTGTGTTTTAATTTTGTATAAGTTTATTTACCATATATTGATATTAAATATCATCCGTTTTCCTTGAAAAATCTCACAAATAATATGAGGGATGACAATTCAACAAACTATTTCAGGCGAATATGATCTAAAGTAAATAAAAAATTTTAAATTTGTGATATCTTAATATCTTTTATATGAGGTTATTTACAATTTATTAGTGTTAAATCTCCTTTTAATAAATTTTGGTTTTTGTTTTTATTTTCTCCTTGAAAAATATCTGTGGAGAACTCTTGTAAACAAAGTCTGATGACAGTTGAGTCAGCATTAATCATTCTATTTCTTATATCGATAAAAAAATAATATAATAATATAAATAGAAAAAATAGGAAACACAAAGATTGTTTCAATATATATACAAATAAAATAGAATATGATCTTAGGGTGATTAATAAAAAAATTGAATTTCTAAGAAACACTTCTAAATCTCTCGGTAACACCATGAAATTATGTATTTTCAATAGCCAACAACACTATATCTATCAATAACAATTCAAATACCATGCATACATAAGTAGTGCTAACCAAAAAATTGCATTTTGAGTAAGTTTTCCAGCTTTTTCAGAACTTTGCTGCCCAATTGTAATGCTCCTTACTTATGCCAATCAAATTTGTCACTGTGTTCCTCGTCTGTGTGTTGCCTTTAGATCCTATTTGGAGCTACCCACTTCTAATCATTGTTACAAACCTACAAAATTTTGTGTTCGCCTACAATATAAAAACTCGTTCTCCAATTAATCCATAATAATCTTCACTCTTTGAATTATCCATTGTTCAAGGTTTTGTCTAAGCATGTACTACTTTATACTTCACTAAGCAACAAAAACTTGAGTAAAACTTGAGTAATGTAATATCCTAGTAGAAAAATGGTCTTTTACATCAGTTTTGAAAGACATTCTACGTTAGCTCTGGAATCGACGTAGACGTAGGCAACGTAGAAAGTCTTGGACATATGACGTCGATTATGCAATAGACGTAATGTGTACGTCACTACGTCAGTTGAAAATAAAAACTGATATCATATACCCAACTAAAATAACTAAATTACAGCGTAAGAGGTGGATATTACGTCAGTTGGAGCTTAAATCAACATAATATAGGACTTTTTACGTCGGTTGTAAGCTACAACCCACGTCAAAAGTCCTCTATTACGTCGGTTGTAGCTTACAACTAACGTAAAAAGTCTTTGTTTTAAAATAAATTAATAGGTTGATAAATTTATAATCAATACAAGAAAATACTACAACAAATTTTAGAATTTTCTAGCAAGTATAGATATGTGAATTCAAAAGCTACAATATAAAAAAATAGGTAAAAAATAATAAACAAATAAAAAAGAACCCTAAACGATGAAATTTTGGAATTTCTAGAGGCCCAACCGCATTTGACTGTTGGCCAGCGAATTCGTTATCTCATTTCGAGCAACTTTAATCTTTTGAGCGTCTCAATCTAAGCTTTCTATCAAAAGTTATGACCATTTGAAATTTTTCGTCCTAAAATTTTTGAAACCCAAATTCTATGATACAAACATACAGAAAACAGTCCAAGCGTACAAATAATACAACAACGTTTCAAAGATTAGAAAACATATCTCTTGTACACAGTGAGAGCAAAACCAGTGAACACAAATGGACCAAAATGAAATCTACCTAAACCACTGAATGCAAAAGTAGAGTGAATGAAAGCACAAGGACAGTGAGAGCAAAGGAAAATGAGAGAACAACACGCGACATACTAGTGAGAATAAACCGAAAAGCGAACCAATGGCATCCAAAACGTGAACCGAAAGTGTTAAGGAGTGCTCCAAACCAAACTTGGAGAGTGAACGAAATTGGGGGAACTGATTGAAACAATGACACAATGGCACGGGTAACAATGCAGAAGAAGGCAAAGCAAAAAGTCTCAGTGAAAGAAAATGAAGCGCGAAGGTATCATAAATCCCTAATTTTGATTTTCTATTTTTTCAGTCTTTTTATACGTTAGTTATTTCTGGAACTGATGTAGACTATGATATATTACGTTGAGTTTGTATGAAACGATGTAATATCTTTTCAAATATTTACAAAAATTACACCTTATTTTTGTTTACGTCTGTATCTTTTTAACCCACATTATATCGTATTGTAGAATGTATTTTTTTCTGTCTATTGACGGTGAATCTCAAGTAAACAACATGAAATATAATAAACATTGTATTGTACAATTTAGTCTCCTTAGTGATATTGGAAATTAACAGTCTCTTAATGATATTGAAAATTAACAGTGTATAACTATAAGAAACAGAAACGGTTAGAAGTTGATTTTAGAATGTTATTAGGTATTTGGACAATCACTCCTTGTGAGTGAGTTATTTATTGAAGAAAAATCAATATATACCAATTTTTTTGTATACGGACAGCAACATCTCTAAAATACTTCATTTTATTTAATATATTTTTTACCTACTAAAAATAATAATAAGCTGGCATTGTAAATGAGAGAGACAAGTCCTAACAAGTATCCTCTAATTTCTCAATATAGCAGTAGAAAACAATTCAATGTCTTCATCAATAAACTGCAGATTAAGCTTTTTTGAAATTGTGATACTTGAGTCCTATTTTGATGTGATAATGGATAAAGATATAAGATATATTTTTCTATAATAATTTACAATTCATTATAATAATATTATATAACATTATTATTTTGTATTACAGAAGGAGAAAATGTGAAAACCATGGAGAAGGTGGAAGTTTCTCAGGAAGCTATTTTTGTCTTTTTCTTTTGGGGCCAAGTAATATGTCGGAACATGAAAGAGCAATCAAAATTCAAAAAAGTTTGACGGGATCACATGCCTACATTTTCAGTATGCATGATTGTTTGTGATATTAATATTTTAGACTTTAGGTGGAAAAAAAAAAAGCTGTATGGTGTGGTGGGGCAGACATAGACTCAATGTGATGATGGTGGTGCATTCAAGTTCTTTTTTTTTTTTCTTCATTAAGAGTTTTTATATTTATTACCATTTATGTAGCAACTACATTTCTCCTTATACTTCAACCCTTTCAAATATAAATTTTACAGCTTGTTTTCTTCATAAATTCTCATTCAATGGTTCAAACTTGATCAAAATATGACAATTATGAAACTTGATCACCTTGATAATTAAATGCGCTTTGTTCTTTATGGATGTTTAATGTTTAAGTACCATTAGTGGCGACAAGCTTTCAATTATTAGCTGAACAAGAAAAATATTGAAATAAAAGTAGGAAAATTTCTTTAGTAAATGAGCTCAATTGCATAATGCATAATAATTGTTTTGTTTCACTATCATTAATAACTTACAATAATATCTCATTTTATTTTATTCAGAATTAAACTTGTGATCTTTACTTCAAACATTTTACAATTTATCTTTATCATTGAACAATTAATACAACTCAAAACATTTTATATACTATCATAATGGAATTAGATAAGAGAATATTTTTCTTTAGTAACATGATTAATTGAAACTTTTTAAATTAATTTTAATTTTTAAAAACTTAAATAATTTTACTTATTTGTCTGTGAGTAATTAAGAAGTTTATTCAAATTAATTTTCATGATCAATTTATCCCCATATGTGAAATTTCTTACAGTTAATGATTTCGAACATTGTGTGACTTTATTACCATGAAAAGTAAGATTTGTCACATTGAGTATATACTGTATAGTTAAGTAGGAAAATAATATAAAAGAAAATTTATTAAGTATTTTTTTGTCAAGTAGAATGTTGTGCGTAACACTTGAATATATTGAATATGGTATTGCACAAGTAATACAAGAATTAAATTCAAGTATTATATTATAGAAAATATTTGGACATCTAAAACAATAAGAGAATTAAAAGTACTCAAGAACAAACAAAATTGATAAATACAATACAGAATGTGCAGCCAAACTAAGAATTAGATTATGAACTCACAATATACATTATTAAGTATTTTTCTTTACTAATAAGTTTATTAAGTTTGCTTAACTCTTATCCACTGCGTGATTAAAATGCTAATATTAGTAAACGTTGCTCAACATGTTTTTTCTTAAACTGAAATTCTGGATTCATAGATGGTATAGCAAAAATAAAACATTAAATACATATTTGACAAACTATTTACTATTTCCGAATAAAATCAGAATGAAGTTAGTAAAACATGAGTGAGTGACAAATGAGAATAGAATGATGGATGGTGCATTTTCCATTAGATATGCATATGATTGTCCCTAGAAGTTAAAAAAAAATATGGAGTAAACTAGTCAAAATTTATTACACTATGTGAAAGAAGAAAATACCTAAAGCATATAGTTTAGTGTAAAAACTTATGTTGGGTTGATCTCCAACAAGAGACTAATTGCTCAAAAGAAACTTAATACTTTCATATAATGTGTTGAGTTGTCCATTATGTATTGAAAAGCTTAAAACTATAGAACATTTTTTTTTTCTTGTAGTAAGATTTAGGAAGTATGAAAAAAATGTTATAAATGGGTTTTTCTCAACAAGAATTCTAGCAATTTGCTCACGAATACATTTTTGACAGCATACAATGTTGGAAAGTTTGTTTAACAATGAAAAAGTGGGTAATTATGGGTGGGATAGGAGTGTTTGGAGGAAAAAGGATGAATGTGTCTTTAGAGAGAAAATATTTAGCATTGGGGATATGATAAAGCAAGTTAAAACCTCTATTCTTAAATTGAGAGAAATTTATACAATGGTGGTACTATTAGAGACTATGTATTTATGTGTGAACACCCTCAACACTAGGGTTGTGAATAGTTTGAAAGGAAAAAAAAAGAATAAAAACAAAATTAAAAAAATAATAATAATTGATTGAACAAATGTCAGAAAAGGAAGTTGGATAGGAAAAAATAAAATAAAATGGGAAGTAAACCTAATGGATTTGTTAGCACCAGTTGTTTTGACTCCACACCAATGCTAAAATGGAAGAATACAATGGAAAGAAGAGACAATGTTGATCATAATGGCAGTTGAAGGTTTATAAATCATTTGCTTTATTATTTTAAGGATAGTTATATGCTAGGACATAAATATAGCTAAACCATTTAATATAAGAATTTAGTTTCTGATTGTAAAAAGGTTAGACATCCCTCATGTCATAATTAATGTATTTACTACATTGATAAAAAAAACTTCTTGTTTAATTTAGTGGTAACTTCAAATATAAACTAATAAAGAGTTTTCATGTGGACGAATATTTGATACTTAATAATTATAAATTAAATTTTAGAATAACAACTACTATTTGAGTAAAATTTCTTTCAACAAATAGTTTTAATTTACAATGTTAAAATTGAAATATCACAAAAGAATTATAAAATAATTCTATTGAACATGATTGTTCAATTATTTAATAATTGATTGTGTTGTAACTAGTTTAATAAAATCTAATAGTGATAGGAATGAAAACAATAACACTACAATTTAACTATAGGGACCACTTATAGGTTGAATAATAAAAATATTTGTAATTTTACTGACCTATACATTGAGTGGGTAGGATTAGAGTTCTTAAATACTAGTTGTAATGAATCAAAATTTTGAAAATTGATAAATTTTTAAGTGATATTTCTACTGTAATCAATGCTGATTTAAATTGATGATGCCAAATTTTTATTTTTTTTATATTTTACTTTTCACCTTTCTATTCCTTCCATGATCGTTTTTTTTTCTCATACACACAAATTAAAACTTCAATATTGATGTCACCCTCTATTTCTACCACATCTATAAGCTAATATGAATAGGTTTTCCCGTTCCAGGAGTTGAGTTATAAATTTGGGGAGCTCCCATTGACTCATATCCTTACCATTTATATTTCTATTGTTACTAAAATTTAAGTTTTGTACTTTATTTAATGATATTAGTTATACAGACTATTTATTAGCATTTAATACATTTTTTATCATAATATATTTGTTAATAAGATGTTCAGGTGTAATAAAAATTAAATCTTATTTATTATACGAAATTGTGGATAAAATTGACAGGTGATGTTTTGGTTGGAATTATTGAAGCTTACAAATTTACTATTGTGCTACTAAAATTATTACATAATATCGAAAACATCTTTAGGGTAATATTTTACATCCTTATTTATATAATTTTGAGACTCGTAATTTAATATAAAATTATCAATGTTATTTATATAATTTTATCAATACTCAACGGAAAGATGAATAATATTTTAATTTTATTTTAGAATATTAAAATTTTTGAAGATGAGTCTTTTTATTCGCATTTATTCTAGTGAGAATATAGTGATCTTTCTTTAATGGTCCATATTTACTCACATTATGTTTTTTATTAATGAATTGTGATTTCTTCTTATCATTTAGTTCTTGTACATGAGTATCTTGATTCTCGTATATAGACAGTTACATTAGGTTTTTTGGAGTGGCAGAATAGACGTGTAGTCTGTAGGGTTTTTAATCATCTGGGGTGCCTTAATGATTAAGATATGATACAAACTGAGAAAACTTTTTTTGCAATTGTTGTACAAAATTAAATGTTCGCTCAGTGTTTGAATAATGCTTGCAACATCTCTATGTTCCCCTTGCCCCTCTCCTTGCCTCAAAGGAGATCTTATCCCTATGCACATCCCAGAAAAAAAAGACATATATGACAAGGTTTGAAAGTGTAAGAATCACTTACATGATATGATCGTCCTAGTCAAAGGATACAAGTCTTTACCGCACCTAGACATGTGCAAGAAGTTGAATGTTGCTTGGAAAGCTCTTATATCTTTGAAGGCAATTCCTTTTAGTAAGGAATTTTATGAGTTTTCATTCACCTCTTTGGAAGATACGAGGAATGTGTTGGCGGTTGGATCTTGAAATCTTTTTCCAAGATTTTTGCGAGTCTTTACCTATACTAAAGACTTCGTTTCAATAACTATAAAGTTTACTAAGGCGCAGTGTTGGGTCAGAATTCATGGTCTTCCTTTAGAGTATTGGCAACCTTGTGCTATTTTCTCTATAGCAAGAGGGGTTGGTACCCCTCGTGTGTTAGATGATTGTACTATGAAGAAAATCATTGGTTCTATGCTAGGGTGCTTGTTGATGTAGATTTACTCTATTCTCTATCGCTGTAACTTTTGATAGAACATCCAAAATTTTCCTTTATGGTTGACATGGAGTATGAACGACTTCAACCTTTTTCTCTTTTTGTAAAATGATTGGTCATATGTTATCTACTTGTAGGCACTACCCTTAAAGTGATAGGTTTGATCAATAAATGAAGTCTAAACATTGTTATGCTCTTAGGTCCAACTTAGGGACACGGGCGGAAAATGTGAATATACAAAATGAGGTGGTTAATGTTGTTAATATTTTTTCTGGTAATGACTCTAAATTATGTTCTTTAGAATGTGACGTTGTTAAGGGTGTCAAATCTTGTTGATGATTCTTAGCAAACTTCTCCAGTTCAGAATGTTGAGCAAATACAACATGTTTCTCTTAGGGTGGCTTGGCTCACCCGCCTGGTTTGCCTCTTTCAAACTATTTTTCTAAATTGTCTGTTCTGGATGAAATCTTGTCTCGGAATAAGCATGAAAATGTGATATACTGCAGATTCTAATTCCCTTTGGTTGCTCTCATTGTTGTTGTTCCAAGATCATCTAATAATATTTCTAAACATATTGCTTCTAAAGAGAATTCTTTACAAGGTACTGGTTTGTAGAGTTTGGTTTCTAAGAGATGGGTGGATATGTTGCATGAGGATGCTTTTAACTCAGACTTTGATGGTCATGATGATTTTGTCCAATCACCCCACAGAGTTGGTAGACCACATAAAAATGCTTCTATAACTGTTAAGAAAATCACTGAAATGGCTTCTCATGGTTCTAATGGGTTAAGCTTGATGCCATGTGTTGACAATATTGTTGTCTATTGTATTTAATGGAGTCAACTCAAGCCAAGAAGAAAGGAGACTTGAAGAAAACTTAGTATTAGTGTGTGTTAGTTGTCTTGTCTTGTGCAAATTTCATAGCGTATTGGAATGAGCTCCAATATTTCTAATTATTTTTGAAAATATAAAATTGGAATTGATCTAATTGTATTTGAGTAAAAATGGTTCACTAAAGTTTTCAACGAATTGTTTTTCAAAAATAGAAAGCTGAAAAAATCCTGTCAGGAGAAAATCAATCGACTTAAATCTATTTACAATTGATTGTTTTTAATATAACTGTAACAATTTTAAATCAATTTTTGAAACATATATAAGAGCTTTATCAATTTTTGAAACATATATAAGAGCTTTTAAAAAACACTTTTTAGTAGTCAGAAAGTTTTGAAAACGTAAGATAGCCAAAAACTAAGAAGATCATTGTGAACTAAGAAGATCAAAAGGAATCAAGAACGGATTCTTGAAGCTCATTCAATATTGTGATAGTACTGTACTGTTTATACATTTGTTGTTCATTCAAGGAAGTCATTGCAATATGTTTTCTTAGAATGGTTTTGTATTGATGTGATTGCAATGGTGATTTGTTTTCAAATTTCATTGGTTCAAGAGGTTTTAGAACTATAATTGTATAAGATTTACTATAGTAAGGGTACAATAGGATTCTGCACTATTTTTGGTGTGTTCTTGCAGGGTGCAAGATTGGTTATTGTGTGTAATTGTTGTACATAAGTGTTCTCTAGTGAAATTTCTTTGCTTGTTGGCAAGGAGAATGAATGTAGTTCTTGAGGAAGAGTGAATCAGTATAAATCTTTGTGTTCTTGATCCCTCTTACCTTTGATCTTGAATCGTGACTTAAATTCTGCATAGTTTTCTGACTCTACGTTTTTCAAACAACTATTTTTGGAACTCAATTGATTGTTTTCCACTACTGTGTACAAACAACTGTTTGTTTTTTCAATTGGTATTATGATTTGTATGTACTAAAAAATTTGTCTTAATCAAATCAACTTGTTTGTTATGTGAAAAATACATGTTCTTGATCACTTGATACCTTTGTTATATTTTAACTAAAAACAGTTTGTTAAATATATTATTTAATCAATTGATCATCTCTATTATTGACTTAGTAGGAATTTAGAACTGATTATTCCTGAAATTTAATTAATTGGACTTTTGGAACAATAACTTTTTAATTCATTGTTTTCAATTTTAATTGATTTCTGGTTTTGAGTTTTGGGTGGATTTATGATATTTAATTGATTTATTGTTAAATTAAATTGATTATTTGTCTATTATGTTGTATTGACTAATATTTCAATTGATTGTTTTTCTACCGAATAGCTATATATCTCATAGTAAATTGTTTCAGTTGAGAAAAATCTTTTTTTTTTCAATCTTGTTCATAACATTTGTAAAAAATTTTGAAAGTTCAATTCAACACCCTTTTAAAGTTGGCCTAAAACTCTTTTCATCACGATGGCTGTTAGTTTGGAAGTCCAGAGGTTTTGCTTTAGCCCTTTTAATTTGCACTTAGTCGTTGTCAGTTTATACTCTGTGAGGTTACAGCCGGATGCTGGAGGGGTGCAAGTTATTCATGTTTTTTCTTATAAGTTTAAAGAGGAGTATAAATTGATTTTTAAGTACTCCCAATCGGGTAGAGCGAAGTCCCTAGTAATTTGGAGGAGTTGAAAACTTGTGTTCAAATTTCAAGAAAATTTGTGCGACTGAGGAATAATACTTCCAAGACTGTCAAAAAATCTATTAAAATAAGTACAACAAGAAAAAAATGATGAAAGAGTTTATACACCTCAGTTTTGATTTTTTATTTTTGTATTATTTTATTTTTCAACATAAAAGATTGTCTTTTTTTTCTTTTCTTTTTAATAAATTTCATGTGAAGGTTATATGATGTGAGCTTTTAAAAAAATTGAAAAGATAATAAAGTTCTATATTCTAGATGGATGAAAATGTGAAAAGTTTGAGAAAATAAAAATAGAAAATAAATGTAAGTATCATTACTTTTAAACCAGCATTAATTAGAATGGAAATATTAATTAAATCTTTATAAATGTGGATATCATTAATTTTAATTACAATGAAAATATTAATTAGATGTTTATCATCTTTCAAAATTTCATTAAAACATGTATTGTAGAACTTGAAACCTTAAACATCCTGGACACATAGCAAAACTGTCACCTTGAATGAGTGAGATCTACTTTTATTATTTATTGATAAGAAAATATACACCAATTTATTTTATCTTTAACATATCTTTACTGTAGAGTCATGTTAATAAAATTTAAAATTTAAAATAAATAAAATTATAAATTATAAAATTGAAATAATATATTTTAGTCTTAAAAATATCAACCACCAAAACATTAAAATGTAAATATTATAAACATGTTTAACTGAATAAAAATTACAAAAAAATAAAATAAAATTGATACAATACAATGAAATTGAAACATGACAATCACTTACTCAATAAACCAAATATTTAATGAACTCATAATTATTATTAATTAAGTATCACATAACATAAAATTAAGTACTCACAAAATATTCTTAAAATTTAATTTTTAAGGGAAATATTTCTTCTTCATGCATCATTTAAACTAGGGGATAAATATATTAATGGCACATATATCTGGTGTGCACATACATAATGAAAGGATGTAAACTCCTTCTTAAATATATTAATGATAAAAATATATAAAGAAAGTAAATAAATGAATTCCTTAACTATATATAATTCAACCCCTGTTGAAATTTTAAAATTTAGAGTGAAAAAATTCAATTCAGTTTTTTAAACAATTCATTTCTTTGGAATTTAATCTATTTAGCTTTTTGTTAATAATATCAATAATGAATTCTTCTAAAGTAATATAATTCCATCAAAGAATTACTAAAAGGAATAGATTCTAAAAAAAATTATTTATGTATAAATAAAGTATGTAAGTATGACATAACTTCTACAACACGATTTTGATCTTATGAAAGTAAAATTGTATTATATATAACATTTTCTTCACAATAAAATCATAGTATATTAATACAATTCACTATCATATTTTTTTTAAAATTTGTTTATTTTAATTTTGATAAAATTGAACCATGTTGAACAATTACCCCACCACACAGTGGACAAAGGATGCTAGGCAAGGTGGACCATAAGATTACTTCATCAAATTCATCAAATCTGAAATAAATTTATTTTTTCTCAGTTTTCTTAGTAACTGTAATTTTTCTTAGTAACTGTAATCTCAAAACGGTTTACTTTAATTTGTTTATAAATGCAATTAAATATTTATCTTATATGATTAATTATTATGAGTTACTCTTGCAAACTTATTTATATTTTGTATTCTTTATTTTAAAGGATGTATTTAATTTTAATATTTAGTCTGACAACTTTAACTCTGGCATTAATTTTTATCATAATTACAGAAATAAAAGAATAAATAAACTAACTGAAGAAAAAAATAATTACATGTCTTAATCAATTCAATTTAGTCCTTTTGTGATATCTTTATTATATTTTAACTAAAAAACATTTATTAAATATGTGATTTAATTAATTGATCATCTCTATGGTTGACTTAGTAGGAATCTGAAACTGATTATTTTTTAAATTTAATTATTAGATTTTTGGAATAATAACTTTTAAATTTACTGTTTTCTAATTTTAATTGGTTTCTGGTTTTGAGTTTTGGATGGATTTTTTATATTTAATTGATTGTTGGTTTTGAGTTTTGGATGGATTTTTGATATTTAATTGATTGTTTAGACTGTTTTTTTTTTTTTTGTTTTTTTTAATATTTACTTATCCCTTAATAAATTTTTTCAGTTGAGAAAATCACCATCCTTTTTAAAGGTTTTTCAGGATGGTTCTTAAATTAAAAATTCAGAAATTTTGTTTTATTTTTTCTAATTTGTTT